>Ga0310695_10004721_pt1 | contig 24704 bp, 25 predicted proteins | sample RumenRJG_04DNA_FD_203882 | JGI IMG/M metagenome (GOLD analysis project Ga0310695, IMG submission 203882) | Bovine rumen microbial communities from Lethbridge, Alberta, Canada - RJG_04 (v2) (version 2) | ecosystem: Host-associated > Mammals > Digestive system > Stomach > Rumen | place: Canada...
CAAATCAACTTATCTCGCCAATTCCCAGCACAACAGTTGCGGAAGCAGCCGATAGTGCCGAAAGCCCACAGTATGGCAGCGACTGACAGAAGGCTAAAGCCGCGGACAAGCCCGAAGAAGTGTGATTATTTCTGAGGTCTAAACAAGAAGTCCCAATGTCTGACAGATTTGCTTCGCTGCACTATCCTTCCACTGGGTTCTTGCGCCGCTCGCAGGCTCGCACCGGGCTGTCCAAGGCTTTTACTTCAAATCTCTCGATAGTATTACATTTATAACCCAATTAAGAATCATTGACTAATTATGATTAAGACAAAACCAAAGACCTCAGAAAAGAGGCAGAACAAGGGACACCACATCGATGTCCGCTTCACGGAAGAAGAATACAACCAAATTGTAACCAATGCCAACAAGTGCGGAATGCACAAAAGCATCTACGTCCATGATGCAGTCCTTGGACACCAACCAAAGCAGTTGATGACCGAGGGACAGGAGGAAGCATTGAAAAGTCTCTCCGCCGCAAGGTCTGAACTTGTCGGCATCCGCAATGCCCTTCACGGACTGCCTCAGGAGGTGAGGAAGCGCTACTTCAGGAACGAGCGAATCATGACGGCATGGATAGAGGGTGTGAACTACCTCATCCGACACTGGGACACCATTAAGGAAAACTTTGGAGGATAAGACTATGATAGCAACAGCAAGACCCATATCGCATGGTCAGGCCATGACCAACTATGCTACGAAAGACTTCCGTGCTGACATCGTGAAAGTGAACCTCCTGACAGAGGATTTACCCCCGATGGGCATGTGGGACGAGATGGTGCTCCACATGAACCGCTTCAAGCAGAAGTTCGCACGGAAGCCCATTGACAAGACATCCATACGCATCGAGGTTTCCCCATCCATGAACGAGAGCGATGGGTGGACACTCCGTGATTGGAGGTTTTTCACGGAGGAGTTTGTGGATGAACTTGACCAGGTAACCAAGACACCAGATGACAAGCACAAGAATCTTGTCCCGACGAACATCAAGAACTCGCAATACTTCGCCGCCCTCCATTATGATGCAAAGTCCGAGATACCCCACCTGCATCTGGTGGTGAACCGTATCGACAAGGACGGCAATATCAATGACTGTCACTTCACCGGCGAGCGGGCTGTGGCAGCTGCCCATGCCATCAATCTGCGCCACGGCTGGAAAGACCCGATGGAGATACGGGGTGAGCACCTCCAACAGATAACCGACGACTGCATGGATATACTCAAAGCCCTGCCACGTTTCGACTGGACTAATTACGTCTCCTTACTGACCAAGCGGGGTTATAAGGTCAAGATACAACGTGACAAGGAGAACGTAGTCAGAGGCTATTCCATCATGAAAGGCAATTCTTCTTATAAGTCATCGGAACTCGGCACAGGACGCAACTTGATGCCGACGAAGATAGAAGACACATGGAGAAAACTGCATCCTGCTCAGAAGTCGATGGCTGCACAAGCACCAAAACCATTGGACAGCAAGAAGCCAGTCACGGATAGACCGTCAACGGCACAGGCATCATTGTCACAAGCCAACCCAATTGCCACATCCAATGACTATCGACAAGTATTCCTTATCGATGGCAAGCAGGTACAACTCAGCATCCCTGAAAGAGATTACAGGGAACTCGACAGCAATATCGTGGTTCCCGAAAACAGCAATGCCACGCATGGGGACATTCTGAAAGTTGCCATGCTGCTGTTCCTGAACTACGTCGATGCCGCCACAGCTATGTCCGAATCTTATGGAGGCGGTGGTGGAACTGGCACAGGCTGGGGAAAGGACAAGGATGAGGATGAACTGAAATGGGCCAGACGCTGTGCCAAGATGGCCAGCTGGCTCTGCAAGCCGATTGCCAGAAGATGGAAGCGAGGTAAGTAATACGAACAGATTAACAATACAAGAAATATCAATAAAATGTCACAGAAAGACAAATACAATAACCTCGTGCAATCCATCAAGGATGACGAGGAAAAGGAGAAAGAGCAGAACCGCTTTGATGCCACCTTGGAGCAGACCAAGGAAGCGCATTCCTTAGCGCGGAAAACTCTTGATGCTACCAGGGAAGCCAACGAGGCCAATGCCAAAACCCTAAAAGGTCTCAATGCTGCCACCCAAAGCGTAGATAATGCCATTACAGGTATTTGCGATGCCATTATCAAGGCACAACAGACACCAGTCAAAACGAGGCTTGATGACGAAAGTCTGAAACAACTCCATGACAGTCATACCAAATGGCTGGGACAGGAGAAACAGACACTTGACGACCATCACAGGCAGCAGGAAGAGAGTTGGCAGAAGCATAGCCAAAGACTCACAGACATTGTGAAGAACAACGAGGGCATATGGATTTCCACGAAACTGTTCTACATTGTTGCCTCGCTTTCCTTGCTGTCAATCATAACACTTGCGATAGAGATAGCGTTCTATGTGTATTTCCACTGGTTTCAATAGCAGCCTGCTACGGAATTCATGAGATTCCTGTCCCGCCTTTGTACTAGAGTTCTTTACAAAAAAGGATGTCATAACACTCGGCTATGGCATCCTAATTAAAGAATTCAACCTTTCTCGTTCAGAAACTACTTGAGTAATGCGAAGAATGAGAGCGGTGCGAACTGTGAGAGCTGTGTGAAGAGTGCGAACTGTGCGAATAGTGACCATTCGCTTCAGCTTGCACATTCACAGGCTGCTCCAGAATCAGAGATTGTCCCTGCTCAGTGATAGAAACCTGGCTGCTGTTCGTTACCATCGCAATTACATCCTTGCTCAGGTTTGAAGCATACGTGGTTCCAGCAAGAAGGGCAGAGACCAAAAGAAATAATACTCTCTTCATTGAACCTCCTTTTTTAATTGTTAAACAATAAATGAAATATTACTAGACACAGGCCGAGGCCGTGATGTCTTCTAAATTGGGGTTGATATGTGCGCTGTGATGCTTCTGATTGGAAGCAAAAAGGCCTCCGCATTGTTGGCGGAGTTTACATCCCTCGCACTCGGGGAGATAGGTGTCTTTCCAGTCGGAAATGGCATTGACAGCGAACTCCCTTATTTCGCGAGGCAGCACACACAACTGAGCATTGTAAACACGAGTGCAGATTCCACGATTGGCTAACAGCAAGACGGCTTGCTTCAGTTCCTCGTTGTAATCGTAAGGGTCTATCCACAATTCTTCGAGATTGCTATCTGCGTTGCCTGTCGTTTCCATCTGCAGGAAGGCTACTTGGCTGACAAACGGGAAATTGTGATAGATATAGTCGGCCAGTTGCGGCAAACGCTTGTAGGTTTGCTTATGCACTACGATTCTCAGCCCTATTCGCAGATGGAACAATGCGAGATTGTAAAGCCCTTGCACTGTCTTATAGAAAGTCTTTGCTCCTACGATGCGATTGTGTTCGTCGGCTATGTCCGAGAATATAGGCACGTCTATTTGCAAGTCGTGGTGCTTGCACATAGCCAATTTCATGGCAAATTCCTTATCGGCAAACTTCACTCCATTGGTTAGCAGACTGATGCCTGCTTTCGGCTGGTACTTCTGTATCTGCTTGATGAGGTCAAATAGTTTGTCGCCTATCAGCGTAGGCTCGCCACCAGTAATGCCGACCTCCACTGTATTCTTGTCTATAAGCGAAATCAGTTTGAGATTGAAGAGTGTTTTATCCTCTTCTTCTGTCACTGGCGGCTGCGGACACATGATGCAACGGTGATTGCATCGCTCTGTGGCAAAGATGGCATTATGCAGCGACTTTATCTCGTAGAGAAATACGATTTCTCCCTTTTTGTTTATAAGCACCACGTCGCCCTCGTTAAATTCATCGAGCGTTTGCACTTTCCCAATGCATGGCTTACCCCCAGCAATTTGCTCGCTGTTTGTAATCAAAGCAGCGTAGCCAGAAGGCAAACCCTTTGCGTCTGCTTTAACAAGTATCTCGTCCTTGCGGTTGAAGATGCTCTTACCCTTTAGCGTTATTCGGCCAAGGATGTCTGCATCGACATTGAATGCTGTTCCGTTAATCTGTTTCATACCATCCTAATTTATCCAAGACCAGAATATTCTGTTTGTCTCTGGGTCGTGCTTCTTCAGCAATTCAAACAAGAAGTGCATAATGGCTGTGTTCTTCTTGCACATTTCGCTCGTAGGGCGATGCCCAACGATGTCGCCTTGTTCCGAATAGTTGCGCACAGGGTCTGCACCGCAATAGGGCTGGAAAACACACTCTGAACACATGGGCAAACATTCCGTGCAGGCATTTTCGATGATGTGATGCAGTTTCTCGCCATTGAACATGGATTGGAAACTATCTTCATTTACATTGCCCAACTTGAAATAGTAGTCCTTGAATCGGGCTAACATTCTGCCCTCGTCGGCCACATAGACATTGCCATCCCAGTCATATATTGCTCCTGCGATGCCGACACCGGCGGGCGACTGCAAGTCCACGAAGCCTGTAGCAAATGGCGTGAGTATTCGCTTCAGCAGCAGAGCCGCATACCCTTCAATGAAGAAAGTACCCTGCTTGTTCAGTTCTATGATATAGTCGAGGCCTTCCTTGAAGTTCTCAATAAAATCCTCCACGGGGTATGCAATCTTCTCCTTGTATTGCTTGGCAAACCCATACGGATTCAAAGCGCGAAGGAATATATTGTTGTAACCCATCCGCACATACTCGTCTATGATTTCTTTGAAGTGACCGAGGCTATATTTTGATGTAGTCATCAGAGCCGACACGCTATCCTGTCCGCATATCTCACGAATCATCTTGATGTTTTCCTCAAACTTCTCATGGGTATGCGTCGTGTCCTGTAGCGGACGGTTCGTGTTGTGCAGTTCCTTTGGCCCGTCAAGTGAAGTGGAAATGTCGCACTTGTGTTTCTTCAAGTACTTCACCATGTCAGGAGTAAGCAACGTGACGTTGGTGCATATCACAAAGCCAAGATCTTTCTTCTTGAAAAGGTTTTGCCACTCCGCTTCCTCAATGATGTACCTTACCATTTCAAAGTATGTCGATGGGTCGCCACCTTGGAACTCAATCTTGATGCAGGGCGACGGCGACTCGAAGATGGTCTTCACCACGTTCTTTGCCGTCTTCTTCGTCATGTCCGCCTCGTGGTCGTCCATGTTCTTTCGCGCCACTTGGCAATAGATGCAACTGGAATTGCAGCGCAAGGTCGGTACCACCATGTGTAGGCTTGTGAAATCTCTCAATATGCTCTTTTTCGTCCTGAACTTAGTAGCCAGCATATTCACCACGTCCTCCACTTTATCAGTCGTGGCAATTTGCTTCGATGCAATATCTTGGAATACCGTTGATTTCACATCCAGTTCCTTGTTGATGAACTTCTCGAAATCCTCATTGTTTAGGAAGATGTACTCGCCAACGTCATTCGTTAGCAAGTATTCCGAATCGTTGAAGCGGGCGAAGCGGAAAGGAAGTATCTGATAATCTCTCATTTGTTCACAGGCTTAAATGCTTTCTCAACTATCAAATCACGTATATGGCCAAACTGCAGATTCGTGTTGTGACGAACCTGTTGGTCAATGAGTTCATTGCAGAACTGCTTGACAGTTTCCTCAGAAACAGCATTACCTTCCTTCGATTCAAACACAACACACACAGAATCTCCTTCTGTTTGCTGATGAATAAAGAATCGATCTGTAAGCTTATAGCAAGCAGCAACAATTGCTTCTTTGGCATACAACGCCATATCTACAACAACTTGAAATTTGTCATTGTCAATTTCGGTAACAGGAAATTTCAGTTCAACCATAGTCATTCCAATATCCGTTTCCCGTCAGCACCTCCCAAGGACTATTATTACGCAGAAGCGTGGCACTGTTTACGCCCACTCTTCTATAGGAGGTCCTGAGAAAACCTTGCATCTTGAATGGTGTAGAACAGCCCACGCTATACGCGCGAACCATCATACTCCCTTGCGATGCTTAAGAAATTTCTCAGGTTTCCTATAGCAAGAGAAGCATAACGCTTCGTATTATCAATATGTCGTGCAAAGATGGCATATCGCCACTATGCGTTGCAAAGGTACATATAAATCTTCAATTATCGCAACTTTTAGTGTCACATAGGTGTGTTTTTAGATAAAATTTGCTTAAATTACGCGCGAAACAATGTTTTTACGCTTCCATTTCGAGAAAAAGTAGTACCTTTGCAAGCCAAGAAACAAAAATACTTTATTTGTCAAGTAAGATATGGCACTATATTTGTCTATAGAGCAGATGAGGACAATTATGCTTCATGGTTTAGGGTTATGATAACAATACAAGATTTATACAATATAGTAGAGAATAAGATTTCTAATGAGATGCAGAAATCAATCATTAGAAATAATTTTCCTCCGCAGATAGCAGAGAGAATGTGTTCTGCTATTGATGGGCAAGAGAATGCAGATCACTTCATGCGGTTGTTGAATGAGTATAACGAGTGGATGGTGCAACAACAGCGACAGCAAGAGGCTTTGATAGAGTTTTTGAGACAGTATAGAAGTTGAATAGGATAATAATAGTTTCGGTCTAAGACCGTGGCAGGTTGTGGTTATAGATAAACATATTAATACCAATGAGCAGAACTATTGGATCAATTTGGAACCTGTGGGATTTACATAATCATACAGACGCATCGGATGGTAAGATGACATGTGAGCAATTAGTTGACAATGCTATTGCTAAGGGTATCAAGTCCATAGCAATTACCGATCATCATACTGCCAAAAACGTTGATGAGGCAAAAAGGGTAGGAAAGGAAAAAGGGCTTCATGTCATAGCTGGTATTGAGTTTAGAACTGAATATGGTCAAAAGTCGGTACATATAATAGGACTCTTCCCAGATAGATACGGAGACACAGTTCTTGATAGTAAGAACCTATATGAATTGATTCTTTGTCCATTAGGACTTTCAGAGGCTATTATAAAGCAGAAAGGTAAAGAGGTTACTGGTACCAACGACGAGAACAAAAATTTTAAAGAGGGTATTTTTCGTGTTCAGGTCGATTTTAAGGAGGCATCAAAGCTGATTAAACAATATGGTGGAATAGTAACTGTTCATGCAGGATCAAAAGAAAACGGTATTGACGAAGAGATGTATCATGAAGGTAAGCATGAGACATCTATTTACGAGAGCTTAGGACCGGTAAAAGATGAATTGTTTAAAGGTGGTTTTATTGATATATGCGAAGTTCGTAATCAGAAAGATATGAGCAGCGTGGATATGTATTGGGAGAATTTCCATGTGCCATCAATAACAGCGTCGGATGCTCATGAGATAAGGAAAATAGGTGTCAAGCCTTGTTGGATTAAAGCAGAACTAAGTTTTGAAGGTTTGCGTCATCTTTTGTCTGAGCGTGATAGAGTAAGTTTTGACGAACCCTCATTGCTGAAACGACTACACCTTCAGCCGTCCAAGTTTATTAAAAAACTTGAAGTGACTAAGACGGACAATGCATTGATGGATGAGGTTTGGTTTGACAAGATGGAAATCGAAATAAATCCAGGACTCGTTGCTTTGATTGGAAATAAAGGTAATGGTAAAAGCGCAGTGGCAGACATAGTGAGTCTTTGTGCTTCGACCCATAGCAAATCATGGTCGTTTTTGACAGACAAAAAATTCCGCTCCCCAAAGCCATATGACCGATCAAAGCAGACTAAAGCAAGGATAACTTGGGCAGACGATACGAAGTCTAATTGGATAACGCTTGACTCATTGGTTGATAATGTTCAACCAGAACGGGTAAAATATATTCCCCAGAATTTCCTTGAAAACCTTTGTACAACAGAGGATGACCAAGTGTTTGAAGCGGAGATTAAAAAGATAATATATCAGCATATACCAGAGGAAGAACGATATGGGAAAAACAGCCTTGACGAAATCATAGCTTTTCTGACTGCTACAATCATTGCAGACGAAGGAACTATCAAGGAAGAAATCAGTAAAGTCAATGGCCTTATCATTAATCTTGAAAACATGAAAGATGGCGACTATCTTAAGTCGCTTGAACTCGAAGCAGCACAAAAGAAAAAGGAACTTGAAAATCTTGCTAAAGCAAAGCCTGCGGAGGTTGTCAAACCTAGTGGAGATGAAACAGAAGAGTCAAAAGCCGCAAAGGAAGAAATAGAGAAACTTACAAATATCATAACTACACTGGAAGAAAACCGCAAAACAAGCGAGGAACGACTGACAACAATCACTTCAGAAGTAGAACAGCTGAAACAAACGAAAACCGGATTAGAGCAATTGGAGCAGCGTATAAGTAGTACAAAGGATAGCTATCGGGAGATGCTAAATAAATATGGAATAAAGATTGATGATATAATAAGTTTTGAACTTCATTTGAATTCTCTTGATACAAAAATAAATGAACTGGAGCAGGAGGTTGGCAAATTGCAACAACTGCTGAAAGGTGAGGATAATTTAAGTATTAAAATAAAAGGAGAAGAGGATAAACGAAAGATTTTAGAACAAAAATTGAGTGAGCCAGAAAAGCTCTACCAAAAGTATTTGACAGACCTAGCTGAGTGGCAGAAAAAATGTGACGCTGTAAAAGGAAATGCTCAGAGCGAAGGTACTCTTGAATATATGGAATCCCGAATAAAGTATGTAAAAGAGACTTTGCCCACAGAACTAACCAAGTTTGAAAGCAAAAGGAGGGACTTGGTAATTGAATTGTTAAAGCAGAGACATAAGGAGGTTGAAGTCTATGCTCGACTTTATCAACCCATATCTGATTTCATCAAGCAGTATGAAAAAAGACTAGCTGATTATCCTATAAGTCTAAATGCCTCGTTAGTTATAAGAGGAATTCAAGAACAGTTCTTTGATTATGTTTCACAAGCAGCAGCAGGCTCATTCTATGGAAAAGAGCCAGGCCTGGTAAGGTTGAAGAATGGGGTGGAGAATGTGGATGCAGACAATGAGGAAAGGCTCCTTGCCTTTGCGGAGCAACTTAATGACTGGTTAAAATATGACTACAGAACTGATGAAAAACCAGCCAGAAAAGTGAAAGACCAGTTGAAGTCTGGACATACAGTGCAAGAATACTATGATTATATTTACCAAATGCGGTATGTTGAGCCGTTCTTCCAGCTGACTATGGCGGGAAAGCCCTTGTCTGCTTTATCTCCTGGAGAGCGAGGCGCGTTATTGCTGTTGTTCTATCTGTTTCTTGACAAGGACGACAAGCCACTAATTGTAGACCAGCCTGAAGAGAATTTGGATAATGAGAGTGTATATCGCTACATTGTATCTTTTATAAAAGAAGCAAAGCAAAAGCGACAAATCATCATAGTAACTCATAATCCAAATCTCGCTGTTGTATGCGATGCAGACCAGATTATCAGAATGAGTATTGATAAAAAGAACAAAAACACGGTGTCGTATGAGTCGGGTGGAATAGAGAATCCTGAAATGAACACCCATGTTCTAAATATTCTTGAAGGAACTTACAAGGCATTTTCGAATAGAAGCAATAAATATGCCATAGTAATGAGGGATGAATAGATTATAAAATTTTAAGATGAGTCATTCAACAAAGACTTTCGACAGATGGAAGCATATATTGCCTCATAGCTGGCCGTATAAGGTTTATAAGCAGTATAATGAGGAGGTGAGCGATTACCTGTGGACGGCTGATTCTTCCTACAAGTTCGTGAATAGTCAGCTGACAAAGAATCATGTGCTTGATACGGACGGAGTGAAAACTCATTTCCGACTACCATCGACGGTTTGGAACGTAAGCAATCAGTAAACCCCGTATTTCCGGACTGATCTTTTGTGCATACCTTTGCGCGGTAAGCATTCGATGAAGTACAGGTATTAGAACCGATACACTACAATGACAGCAGCTACACCCACATGATGGATGTAGCTGCTGCCGCTATGGTATTGTACCTATTATTGTTCTTCTTTGGTGATGATGGTCTCTGGGTGGTTGAGTTTCCATTTGTGTGGCAGCATCTCCAACAACTCACTTTCCGAAGCCTTGGCTTTGTAAGGCATGTCGGAGATGACGCTGTTGAGATAGAGGCGCGGATTCACGTCGTGTGCCTTGCAAGTTGCCAGCAATGAGCAGATGACGGCCATGTTCTCCGCAGCCTCATGGTTGCCGCAGAATAAATAATTCTTTCTACCCAAAGTGATTGGCCTGATCTCATTCTCGGCGAGGTTGTTGTCCAAAAATATCCTGCCGTCGTCAAGATAGTGCATCATGTTGTCCCAGCGGGTGTAGGCATAGGTGATGGCCTTCCCAATCTCGGAGCTCTCACTGTACTTGATACCCTCGCTCTCCATCCATGCCTTCATGGCCAACATGATGGGTTTGGACAGTTGTTGGCGCTTTTCCTTCCTCTGCTCAAAAGTGAGTTTTGCCTCGTCACACATGTGCTCTATCCTGTAGAGCTTCCGTATCTCGCCCAGGACATGCTCTGCCATCCCACGGTTCTCGTCGAGGGCAGACTGAAAATGTCTTCTGATATGAACCATGCAGTTGACAAGGATCACGTCGGGGTTAGTCTTGAAGGCCGTCTCATAGCCCGCAAAACCGTCACATTGGAGATATCCCTTGAAGTTGTACTTGTCTGCCAGCCGCTCAATCACCGAGCCGGCCCTTGACCCTTGGTCGTAATGGAAGAGCACCAGCCTCTCCATCACCGCCCTCACCATCCAGAGGTATTCCTTCGCCGCCTTCTTCCTGTCGTGGTCTATCACCGGAGTGGTGGTCTCGTCGGCCTGGTTGTAGTCTGACTTCATCACCTCGGCCGCGAGCACGTCGTAGAGGGGCCTGAGCAGCTTGACCGTCTGCTTGAACCATCCGTCGACCGTGCTCTCAGCCAAGCCCTTCAGTCCGAGGTGACGGAACTGCTGGATCTGACGGTAATAAGGCATGTGGTACTCGTACTTCTGAAGCAGGACCTCGGAGAGAAGGCTGGCACCGGCCAATCCCTTGTTGATGGGCAGCAGCGGCATCGGGGCGATGAGCACGGACGGCGTACCTTCGGGTGCCAGTCTGATGTTGTCGCGCAGCCCCCATTTCTCGCGGATGATCTCCTTGACATACAGCTTGCCGGATACGTGCTCGACAACGCGGGTGACCTCCTCGCCGATCTTGCGGTACAGTGACTCGTCAATGCCATCTGGCCTGAGGCGCACAGTTTCAAGGACGGGAAGATCCTCTGTCATGCGGCGCACCTGGCGCTTCTTCTTCGGGGTCGGCCTCTCCTCCTCGGGCATTTGCGCCACGGCCTCGTCGCGTTGCTCCGAAGCCTGCCGGAAGAGCTCGGCGAACTCATCGGCGAAGAGGTCGGGCCTGTTGGGGTCGAAGGCGGTGAGCTTTTCTGACTTCCGCCCGAAAAGCTGGCGCTTCAGCCATGCGACCTGGGCAGTCAGGTCCTTGATTGTCGCCTGCAGGGCATCCACCTCCTTCTTGTGGTTTTCGGACAATGAGGCAATAGTGGCCTGCTGGCCCTCCATCGCCTGTCTGAGAATGTCGTTTTCGCTCATTGTCCCTACCTGTTTCATATGGTGTAAAGGTAAGAAAAATATCTGAGAAAAACGAACAAAATCAGTATAAATTTCTATAAATCAACAAATTATATGCTCAACAAACCATTCCTCACATAACATATTCCCTGCGCTGTGCCCTGAGTCGCCTGAGCCGCTGCCCAGGGGATTCCTGGATACCCTCGACCATTACCACGAGGTCGCGCCATTCCATCTGGTAGCTGTTGCTCTGCTCGTCATATTCAGGCAGCTTGAAGCGGCCTGCCTCCAGACGCTTCACGTACATCACCATACCCCCGTCCTCGGCATGGAGCAGTTTCATGAGCTTGCGGCTCGAGCCGATGAAGATGAAGACGTCACCATTGCGCACGTCGCTCTTCATCCTCTCGTGCACTACACCGCAGAGCGAGCTGATGCCCTTGCGCATGTCCGTCCTCCCCGGACATAGGAAGTAGCGCATCGTGTCATTAAGGCAGAACATGGGATGAGAGGCTTTTGTCCAACAGTTCCATGAGCACATCCTCGCTGCCGACACCGAAGTGGGCACGGAGGCCGTTGGGAAACAAAAGTGACACGCCGGATGGCATGTCGCCGGACTGCATCGTGCCGGATGCTGAGCCATGGCGGATGCTTATCGGTGCAAGGTCACGCCCCAAATCACTGGAGGCACTGAACTTCTTGCGCCAATAGTTGTAAGTAGAATAACTAGTACCTATCTGACTCAGGTACAACTTCAGCGACAGACCACTCGACTGGTGGGCAGACTGTAAATTCATGAACTCTTCTTGTGTCATAATCGTAACAGTTGTAGTTTGGGTGCACTATTGCGATGCAAAGGTACAAACAAACCACAACTGTCACAATGTGTATTTTATCGGATGCTTACAACCAGAACATGACTTTCATCAAATTGCTGCATCAGTCAGAACTGGAGGGAAAGGCAGAGGATGTCATCTATGCCATCAGACAATCATCTACTGGTAAAAAGAACATGAAAGCAGCTGACTGGAAGCAACTTTATCAAGCCGTGGATGAACTTTACCCGGCATTCAAAGACAGGCTATTGAAGGAATTTGGCACCTTCACAGAACAGCAAATGCAAGTCTGCTACCTTATGCGTATCGGCCTATCTAAGCCCCAAATTCAGAACATGACGAATCTTTCCCGTGTAACGGTATGGCGATGGGTGAAGAAATACGATTGGGTCCTGACACCTGATAACGAGACAGTTGATTAGTCCTCTATGTTTAGCGCACGTCAATAAGAAACTTGCTCAGTTGAAGGAGGCGCCGTACCCTTGTCCGGGGCAAGACGCTATACGATGAAATCCTAAAGGACGCACAACTTCGGGTTGGTCGAACGATGACAACAAACGCCTCCAGACCTAAAGATGCTGAATGTGGCGTTGCAATCATAGCCTATTAAAAGCCATCGTCTTCCCCTCTTTCTGCTGCATCTTAAAAGAAATACGCTCACTGGCCGCACATTGTGACGGCTCGCCCGCCTCCTCCAGCGTCTCGCCGCGCTCCATCACGCACCTCTTCCCGTGCTCCATACAGTACATCCGCAGGAAGTTCAGGTCCGGCCCCTCATTGTGGGAATTGAAGTGCTTGTTTGGTTGGTATATCAAAATCTATGGATTCTTATGTCGAAGTAAAGTTCTCAAATCAACAAACTCCTTGAAGCCGCTAATGCCTTAACCGCCTGACAGTAATCATTCATAAATCCTTTCATTAGTTCCTTTTGCCCATTCTTCTGTTCTCTCGTCAATTCTTGATTCTCTTTTATATTGTCTTCATAGAAATGAGTTAGGCAATTAACAGCTTTGTCAATCGTACTCACTGCAATCCTAGTGGGATGTCCCATCGCATTCATCAAACTTATGCTCAAAAACTCTGCACACTCAGGCACATTCATCAACGTCTTCACCTTTCGCACATACGCCTTTTGGCTATCATCACTGAACCATTGTTCCAACACCTCCAAAAAGATGTCGGCAAGAGTGAGTGGGCGGGTATTCATTATTAGGAATTTCGATTTACAATTTAGAGATGATTTCATCAAACATCTGGCACTCAATATAATATGTATTGATATTTGTAGGAAGAGAAGACAATTTACCTTTCAACTCTTGATTACATATTGATTTCCAGTTTGTTGATGTCTCCGCCAAACTCATCAAGTCTGAATAAAATTCCATTGTACCATCCTCGACAACATCTATGTCAGTCACGAGAATAAAAGCTATAGAATTGTCTTTGAATAGTTCCGGATTAGATACAATGTCTTTACAGATGAGCATACTATCTGTTAGTTTCTTATTGAGGTCGTACTTTTCTGCCTGTTCCTTAATTTCTGTTTTCAATGTGTCAGGATTTGTGTGGAACGTAAGGAAGTCCGCCCATCCCTTTAACTCAACAAAACAAAACAGTTTGTTTTTGTAGGTAAAACCATCAACAGATGCTTTCTGAGGTCCTTTTTTACCACGCTGATATTCAGTCTTGACATCATCAAAGTTTATCACTTTATGGGTCAATACTGTGGTACAACGATGTCCTGTAGCATAATTACAGGGTTTATGCAAATCGCAAAGTATCTGTTCCGGCAACTTATAGTCGGAAAGAAATTTAGAATATAAATCGGTAGGATTCGTTATCATAAGTCTATCCCTTGACGTGCTGCATCAATATTCATAACTCCACTCAATGGTGTTGCCAACTTCTTAAACACTTTATTTAAGTCATTAGTGACATCCTCCATTTCAACAACACCATCTTCTGTTGGTTGTGCCATATAATAGGATACAAAGTCTTCAACCTTCATTTTTGCTGAAAAATAACGAATGGCCTGAAGAAAATATGGACTATGAGTAGTTATAATGATAGGCTTTCCTGACTTGTACATCTGTACAAGGATCTTTGCAAACTCAACCTGCCATTCTGGATGTAAATGATTTTCTGGTTCATCCCAAATCAAGGGCCTATCTGCATCTATATACTCTCCATCCAACAACATTTGCAGAACGCCAAAACTTTTGATACCTGAAGCTACATTAATAGGGAGAATAGACATGTCCTTTTTCCTAAAAATAATTGAACGCCTACTTTCGTCATAACTAAATGAGCCACCAATAATCTCGTTTGTCTGAATAGAATTATCATTGAACAAACTTTGCTGGCTAAAATAAGAACGCGAGGAATTCATCTTTTGCGCAAAGTCCTTAATATGGTACGGAATCATTGGCACTAAACTTCGTCTCTTCTTATCAACTTCCCTGTATGTTCCTGCAAACATCAGAGAGTCTAATATATGAAGATACAAAGGAGATTCTACATATGTTATGTCCTCTAAAGATTCCTCATCTTCACAACGAGCCTCTGCCGTTTTACCATTAGACGTAAATCGGAAATATGACGTTTGCTTATTATCAGCCAAGATATTAATAAATATCTGCTCATCTTCTCTGCCTGAAAACTGGTTTAGGAACTCTGATTCTAATAGGTATTGAAATTCTGTATATAGTTTGGCAGCACGATTATTCGTTTCTGTCATACAGATACTTATTCTGTACAAATCGTCTTTCATTAGGGACTTGACTCGAGGCGTTGTCTCTAATTGGTCCACAGCAATCTCTTTCTGCTTAATGTATTCTTCAACAGATGAAGAATCCTTTAACTCAGATATAAACTCACTGAAGTTTCGTGGAAATTCTGATTCTTTCTTTTTTGATGCAATGGAGAAACTAATACCAACACTGGCTAATCGACGATAAAAGGATTGAACATGTTTCCGTAACAAGTCATCACGTTTTTTGTCATTACTAGCTTTCGTATTAACCAATGCTTTAATGGCAGAAAAAAGTATGCGGCCAACAGTACTCTTTCCAGAATCGTTTTCACCGACAATCACAGTCAAACCATTCAACTGTATATCGGCTGATTTTATTTTATTGACGTTGCGAATTATCAGCTCCATATATAGTCAGTTTTGTTATTTGAGTGCAAAAGTAGTGTTTTTTTCTTAAATTTTCGGATAAAAAGGTAAAATCTTCACCTTAACTTATATATTAAAGCCTCTGTTCGAGGTCTCTGGTGCTTAATCTGGTTCTTTGTGTGCAAAGCGTCTCCTTCGTCGTTGAACGGCAGTGAGGCACCTTATGTTAAGCTGATTTCTCAACTGTTCCCGTCAGATAATTGCCCGTTCGGCAGCCCGAAGGGTGACGCTTGTTAAAGCAAGAGCACTACGCGTTGTCTATTATCTATTCTGTTTCTATTCCTTCTACACCTTATATCATTAACGAGAAGGTTCTGGATCCTGAATTCAACAAATTACCGTTCGAGGACTTCTGCGAGTTTGGTCTCGGTATGGCTCAAGGTGACAAGAAGACGATGGTGAGCACCAAGCGTATATAGTGATACTGTTGTAGGAGAAGTTCGAAAGCGAAATGGTCAGCGACGAGTGCAAGACTCCCGCTTAGGAATAAAACGAGAATAAGGAGAACGTCGAGAATACTAAGGAGATTATTCCGAAACTTCGTGCTTGAACCGCCGAGAGTGCTACCAAGGGCTGTCCTGTTTGTAATGAATTACAGACATCGATTACTACCTAGTAAAACGGTCACAGTGGATTATCTGTGGTGACGATGCCTCTTTCGAAATCGGTCACGGCGGTCTTGACCACGTTTTGTGTAAAAAAGTTAAATACGTTAAATCTTCGTCTATTTTATCACCGATAGAATCTGTGCCATCACTTTTCTACCGTTTTAGTTACAACGTGTTGTGGAACAATATGTTGCAAATTCTCTCATTGCACCCAACTCTCCGAGATTCTCATCCCCAACACAGTGACAACCATTGACGAGGGTGCTTTCTTCTTTTGCACAGGTCTGACCTCTATCACTATTCCAAATAGTGTGACAGCCATCAAATATCGGGCATTTACAGGCTGTTCAGGTTTGACTTCAATTCAAGTGGAAAGCGGAAACGCTGTGTATGACTCTCGTGAAAACTGTAACGCAATCATTGAGACTGCTGACAACACCATCATCTTGGGGTGCCAGAATACGGTTATTCCAAACACTGTGAAGAGCATCGGGGATGAAGCATTCTGGGCCTGCACCAACTTAACTTCCATCAGTATTCCCAACAGCGTGACAAGCATAGGAGACGGTGCCTTCAATCAATGCATCAATCTTGCGTCCATATGTATTCCCAACGGTGTGACGAGCATTGGCAAAACTGCTTTCGCTGATTGCAGCAAACTTGCCACCATTATCATTCCCAGCACCATCACAACCATCGATGATTATGCTTTCATACGTTGCGGTTTGACAGACATGTACTGCTATGCGGAACAATTGCCAGAAATTGGCAATGATATCTTCTCTTCTTATTCAATTCAAGCAAATGCCACCCTCCATGTGCCTGCATCCTCTGTCGGCGCATACCAAACCGCTGAGCAATGGAAAGACTTCAAGGAAATAGTAGCACTGCCGGCTTTAGATGGTTACCGCACGATGGTAAAAGATGGCAAGGTGTGGAAGGTTGGATTCTACGGCTCAGGCAATCCTGTGCAGCACGTCGAATACTTCTACTTCGATGGTGACACCATCATCGACGGGAAAGCCTGCAAGCAGATGATGTGCCAGCAGTATTACAACCTGGATGCTTCAAATGACGCTTATGATTCACAACTCTCAACACTGAGTTACGTTGGAGCATGGTATGAAGAGGACAAGAAAGTGTACACTTACGACACGACAAGCAAGCAATTTGTGCTGAAGTACGACTTCTCCGTTGAAGCCAATGACACTCTGCTGTTAAATCAGGAAGATTATTATGTGATAGGGCCAAGGCAGACAGGAGGATTAAGAGGCTTTAAGGGTGTTTATAGAGATGTTTGGTTTTTGGCGGAAGAAGGAAATCCCATCTACAGTCCAACTTGGCTGGAAGGTGTGGGAAGTATTGATGGCCCGACAGTAAACGTCTATCCTGGGTATGTAGACCCTCTGAGATTCCTTATGTCATGTACCGTTGATGACGAAGTCATCTACCTCAACGACGAATATGAGGATGGAGCCACTCCTGAGGAGTTGAATGCCAACAAGCACCGTTTCGACTTCACCCATACCGTCAAGCAACAGCCCAAAGCACCGAGTATAGGAGGGGAAGAAAGGCCAATGGGAGTCGCGTCAGCGGACATGCAGTCGATATATGGTGAATACAGCCAACACCAGTTAACCATCCACCTCGACCCGCTCGTAGAAACCTACGTGGTATGCATTACAAACGAATCAAACGAAATCGTCTATGAGAAAACTGTAAATACAGTTGATCTTGTCGGCCTCAACATCGACATCTCCACCTATGCAAAAGGTTGTTATACTGCAACTGTGGAGAATAGCAATGAATCTTTCGTTGGAGATTTCGAAGTGCAAACCACTGGGAATGATATTACCTTGTCCTGTCCCGATGACAATCACCCCCATGCCATCGACCTCGGATTGCCCTCCGGCACGAAGTGGGCGTGCTGCAATGTGGGGGCAGACAAGCCCGAAGAATACGGCGCTTATTATGCATGGGGTGAGACGGAAGACAAAAACTATTACAACTGGAATACATACATCTATTGTGATGGCGATTTTGAAACCTGCCACGACCTTGGCAGCGACATCGCTGGCACCCAGTACGACGTTGCCCACGTGAAATGGGGCGACTCTTGGATGATGCCGTCGTATGAACAAAATAAGGAACTGATTGACAACTGCACCTATGAGTGGACAATTGTCAACGGTGTAAGAGGACAAAAGTTCATCAGCAGAATCAACGGCGATAGTATCTTCCTTCCGGCGGCGGGCTTCCAGTGGTATGACACCCTCGACGGTGAAGGCAGACTCGGCCGCTACTGGTCGTCCACACTGTATCCGGCAGCCGGCAACGCCTACTGCCTGAGCTTCGTTTCGTACGACGCGAGCTGGAACTACAGCGACTCCCGCGGCGGCGGTCTCACAGTTCGACCGATCATAAGTGGAACCAACTACATCATTCTTTCTGAATCACTTTCCAATGCATCCAACCAAGCCATTTACAACATCTACGGCATAAAGGTTGCAACTTACCCGAAGGAAATAGACAACCTACTCCCCGGCATCTACATTGTCAACGGCAAAAAAATCGTGATAAAGTGAGAGGAGCCCAAGGCTTGTTTGAGGTCTTCAGAGCGTGAACTATTTGGAGCAACGCTCAAAATAGTATTAATATGACGATTGATAATTGAAGATAGGAACAACTTTGTGTTAATCCTATTAAACCGAATGAAAACCTGCTGAAAAACAGTTTGATAAAAGATTTTTGAACCCCTAAAAAAGGTTTTTGATTGTTTTGTGCTGTCGGCATTTTCGAATACTTTTGCTAAAGCGAAGATAGGCTGCACCTCATAAAAGATGAACTCGTTCATCCTATTCTGCTCTTGGTTTGCACTATCATTGCAGTGTTTGAAGGTGCCGACAACTGTGTTTTGGAGGTTTCTATAGCAAGAGGTTTTTTCGTGACACGAAAAACTCTTGAACACCTGCCTACAAGTGTTGGAAACCGAGTACTCGCAGGCTCGCACCTCTTATGTTGAACCATTTGATTAAGCGAGTGCAGAAGGAGCATGTTCATTATGCCGAGCGTGAAAATGGTCGGATGAAATCCAACTTTAAACATATTGAATTATGCAGGATAGCACAAGGGAATTAAGAATCATGAGACGCAGGGGAAGACCCAGAAAGTCTTTATCCGACAAATCCCCATAAGGAAGACACGTATGTTCCGACTCACAGAGGAGGAGGTGAGGCACATCACAGGGAATGCCAAAAGATGTCGAAAGAACCACATCACGCCAAAAACAGGTTCCTGAAATCGTATGGAATAAGCCTCAAAGTGTTGTGTTACAGCACTTTGAGGCTTAACATTTTTTGCACAAAAACCACGTTTGACCACATTGACCCACGGGAGAAAAAAGCGAACTTTGCTGTCAGAATCACTAAAAAATTTATAGATATGAATCGATTTAATTCAACGCAAAGTTCGGCCATCCAGAATGGCGACTTCAACCCCAACGATGACGGCAGGCTGTTCGCGAAACAACTCGTGACTGCCATTTCGAGAGGAGAGAAACACATCTCCCTGACCCTTACGGGAAAAAGCATTTTGGCTTTGGCCCGCGAGCTCTCTCAATGCATCCTCGCCGGGAATGACTCCAAGGCAAAGCAAGAGGACGATGCCGTTCTGACAAAGAAAGAGGTGATGGAAAAGCTCGGAGTCAGTTCCACCACGCTTTGGAATTGGGAAAACGACAGGTATCTCCTGCCTGTAAAGATCGGGAGGAAGATATTCTACCGCCTTTCTGACATCAACAAACTTCTTGACGGCAAGTAACAACAGGCCATATTGATGATGATACAGACGGCTTATTCTTCATTGTCCCAGACGTTGCCGTGTCCTACAAGGTCGGGGCTATCTGGGTCGTCAGGATGGTCAGGGTCAACACCCGGTCCTGTCGTGCCACTTGTTTCAATAATACCTTGAAGCAGTTCATCGACAGAATCAATCAAGACAAGACGGATGGCAGGTCTTGTGTAAGACCTGCGTCCATCCGCCTTGTCCTTTGCTAACGACCACATGCCCAATTGTCTTATTTCTCATCCTCCCACAAGTCCCAAACGGAATTGCGGTTGGAGAGGTCTCCATTCTCCTCGGGTTCTGTAATCACCGGAGGCCCTTGCTCACCGTTTTGTGACACTGCATTTTGCATGATGTTACAGTCGGCATTAAGGATGACTATCTCTGTCTCTGGTTTTTGGTATGCTTTCATGTCTCTTCAGTTATTTGATGACAACCTTGCGGCCATTAGTTACATACACTCCCTTCTTTGTTGGCTTGCTGTTGAGTTGGCGTCCGTCGAGTGAGAACCATATTGCATCCCCTTCTTCTACCATGTTGGTTTCATTGATGCTTGTCACGCCTTCCTCAAACTCCAATCCCACTTGGTTGGCACTGCTGCTCAACATGCTGTTGGGAATCTGCAGGTAGGCTCTGTGGGCAGCCATTGTGTGGTTGTCTTTGACGGCATAAAATCCCACGCCTTTTGAACCATTTTGGAGAGTAAAATTGGTGTTGACACCGTCGGTGGTATTAATGATAGTTTCTTCAGTCACACCCACGAGCATGTTTGAGTAGATGGACCCAGATTCTCCACACGGCACTTGGTAGGTGCCTGATGTTCCTTTCAAGAGTAGTCCCGTACCAGCGGGTGCGTCCTTAACCGACACAACAGTCACATTGCCGGACTTCTTGTTGTAGCCAACTACAATATATGCCTTGAAATCAGTGATGGTGTTGAAGTCGAGGTCATATTCTGAGCAATAGGTGGCATAACCTGTTGAACCAATAGTGACGTCAATATTGATGGGTCGGATTTTGCCAAATCCCGACCAAGGATATGTTGCACGGTATGTTTCAATGGATGTGGCGGGAACATATAGTGTTGCTTGCGATATATCTGTACCTTCAAAAATATTATCATCGCAAGATGGCGGAGTATCAGATTTACAGACAAATGTTGTCAAGTTACTGCAGCCTTCGAAAGCTAATGTTCCAATATTATTTACGTTATCAGGAATTTCGATGAAGGAAAGATTTGTGCCAGAGAAAGCATATGGTCCGATTTCTTCAATGCTATTTGGGATATCAATAGAAGTTAATTGTGTATTGCCATGAAATGCTCCATTACCAATTTTTGTCACGCTATTGGGAATAACCGTATTTTTACATCCTACTATCAGTGTATTAGATGTTTTTTCAATTATGGCATTACAGTTGTCGCGTGAATCATAATATTGGTTGTTGTCATCAACTATTATGAATGTAAGACTATAATCTCCATAGAATCCTTCTCCTATGCTTATCACATTACTGGGAATATAGATGGAGGTCAACCCATTGCAATTCCAAAACACCCCTCCTCCGATGGTTGCAACACTGCTCGGAATGATGAAAGATGTAAGGCTGGAACATCCATCGAAAAGATATTCCTCTAAGTTCGTAACACTATTAGGAATATCAATGGTAGTAAGATTGGCACAGTATCTAAACGCACCACTACCAATGTTCGTCACACTGTTGGGGATATTAACGGATGATAAATTAGAGCAGCCATTGAAGACTTCACCCCCAATACTCGTCACACTGTTGGGGATATTTATTGAGGTTAGCCCCGTACATTCAGTGAAAGCTTCATCCCCAATGGTCGTCACACTGGTAGGAATTACAATCGAAGTAAGGCTGGAAATACCTCGGAAAGCCCCCTTCCCTATGCTTGTCACGCTGGTAGGGATGATGGTATTCTGGCAACCAGAAATAAGGGTATTTGATTCAGTCTCAATAATGGCATTACAATTATCACGTGAATCATATATGATGTTTCCAGAATTCACTGACATTGAAATCAGACTGGAACAACCCGCAAAGGCGTTCTCCCCTATAGACGTCACACTGGCGGGTATTTCAATTGTGGTCAGATTAGAACAACCCTGAAAAGCCTCCATTTCTATACATGTCAGGCTATTGGGAATAGTGACGGATAATAATCCAGAACAGTGAGAAAAAGCATAATAACCAATTTGCGTCACATTATATGTTATGCCGCCATACTCAACAGTAGAGGGTATGACAATATCACCATTGTATCCTCCTTCATTTGGATGACTGGTTACGATGGCAACACGGTGAACTTCGTACAAATCATAATACAATCCATTTATTTCTACCACAGGGTCTGCCCAGATACTCAATGGCATAAATGCCATAAGCATGAAAAATAAGATTTTTTGTTTCATAGTCGTATTGTTTTTTGATTAATAATATCAAGGAAGTTTTTGTTTGATAAGGTAAATATCATTCACAATGCTGTCCAGCACGTCGCCAATGGTTGCAGTAGATGGAACCTCTATCTTCTGATATAGGAAATCGGGGTTGTAGAACCCGAACCTATGTAGTGGGGCGATTTTTGAGTTTGGCTTGTTAATGGGGAACAAGCCCCAAGGAAATTTGCCTGAATTTTGTTGCTGCTGTTGTCCAAACTCAAAATAGAAATCTGTTTTGGAGCGGAGTTGATCAAGATGCTTTGCCGCTGTCATTGAACTTCTATTCTTTTTTAGTGTTCGAAAAAAATGTTCGTAATTGTTTCCCTGAAGTTCCACACCGATCTGGAAATTTTGATATTCGACATAAACATGCAACACTCCCGTGTCGCGAGAAAACCATGTGTATGCATTTACAGATTCGACTTTAGAGAGTTTGGTAGGATTGACCACATTTAGTTGAATACCTTTGCCCAGCATCTTTTTTCCCAGCAACAACAACAACTGTTCATAATAAATCTTCTGACGGACGTCATCAAGTCGCAGTTGGGACACATCATCACCTTTATAAATAACATTTGCCCAAGGATAGAACTTATCGATATAGTTTTCACTACCATTTAGTATCCATTGGTTGTTGGCCATATCATGAATGGCATGGATAAACGAGCGGTAGTCATCGATAAGTGATTTCAAACAGCAGATAGCCGCATTATTGTTTATAGTTGAAGCAAAAACATTCAATGCATTATGCAAATCCAGGTAAGAGTTGCTCTCCCAATCTTGTATGATTGTGCTGTTAACACCAGCAATCTTTGTTGAGTAAGTACTACCGTATGTTTGATTCCATCCCACAAGTGTGAGAAGAATGAAAGAAATCGGTTCTATTCCCCAGTAATGAACGATAGCATTTTGGTTTTTACCCACTTTCCAGTCATCGAAGGCTTTGCCAAGATACTCATCCAACTGTTCTTGTCGGGGGAAGCTTTTCACTTTATTCTCTAAAATGAGCACAGGAACCCAAATGTCTTTCATTCCACCTCCCTTCTTTTTCTTCTGACCTTTGTAAATATAAATACTGAGGTCAAATTTACGGTACTCCCGAAGTACCTTGAGATTTCCATTTTGGGGATAATATGCGTTTTCCCACCAGAATTGATTTACATGGGCGAGATTGCGTAGCACAGCGACAAACTTATTCCAGTCCACAGTACTCAGCCACCAGAGGAAGTTGCTATGAAACAATTCCTTGGAACCAAGTGACATACCAAACAAAGGTGAGTTTGCAAGAGTGGCAGCCGCACCAGTCAGTTGGTTTTTCTGTGGATAAGGCATAAAACTCTGATTCATAGTTTCCTTTTCGCCCCCCTGGAACACCCTGCCTGGGAAATGCCTGTTCAAACATATATACGAAAAGACGTGGGTGCCTCTACTGTCCGCCTATCCCACATCCGGGCTCTCGCAATTGCCTTGTGCAAGGATAAGCAACTCGAGTTAGCCCACGTCGTGAGATATGACGGCCTGTCATGCCGAGGCAACCGCCACAGCCGACAGGGTATCATACACCCAACGCGGACGCTCCGTTGCGCATCTTCTTGCACATTGAATTTGCGAGATTCGGATGTAGAAGATAACGTCCGTAAACGTCCTTTTTACCAGTAAATATCGACCCTCATGCCCTTGCGGGCAACCCGAGTCTTCTTGCGACAGTAGTGCAAGACCACCATCACCATGCAAAGAAAAGCAATAATTCTTATTCTTGCAAATTTTTCGATATGATTCTGAAAAAATGAACCAAAAAGAATCATTGTGTGCGATAACAAAACGATTGGAAGCGTTCTCATCTCACTTCTTCTGCCTTCTTCGTTTCCGCCCTGATGATGTTGTCAGAATTTTGTCTCAACTTTTGCTCATACTCTCTAACGGTGGTATGAACAATTTGGAGCTTCCAGGCATCTCCTCCTTCAAAGGCATCGTCAAGATACTGTAGGGTGAGGGGCGCCGCGTTCATCGCACGAATGAAACGGTATTGAATCCTACTGAAAGTCAGCATGATGAAAGATTTGTAAAGCCCGAAAAAAGGACAATTGTTATTTTGTGCTATCGGCATCTTTGAATAATTATGTGCTGTTCAAGGGTGCCGACAACTGTGTTTTGGAGGTTTCTATAGCAAGAGGTTTTTTCGTGACACGAAAAACTCTTGAACACCTGGCGACAGGTGTTGGGAACCGAGTGCTCGCAGGCTCGCACCTCTTATGTTGAA
>Ga0310695_10004722_pt1 | contig 24702 bp, 23 predicted proteins | sample RumenRJG_04DNA_FD_203882 | JGI IMG/M metagenome (GOLD analysis project Ga0310695, IMG submission 203882) | Bovine rumen microbial communities from Lethbridge, Alberta, Canada - RJG_04 (v2) (version 2) | ecosystem: Host-associated > Mammals > Digestive system > Stomach > Rumen | place: Canada...
AGTCTATCTTTTCTTGTTCCATGACCGCAAAGGTAAGCAAAAAAAATAGTTTTAGCACGCTATCATATCAAGTTCTTTGGTTAGGCAGCGGCATCCGTCCGCCACGGACAATCCCCCTTGGGCCAATGTAATAATGTAAAAATTGAGGGAAAGTAATAATGTAAAAATGAAGGGCTTCTGCGATTCGTTCGTGGGAGCCCTTTGTTTGTTGTGGTTGCAATAAAATCGAGGGGGAGTCCGTTTTATTAGAAACTGATAAAGCCTATGACGATATTATTTAACAAATGCTTGAGTGTATTTCGTGTGAGAAGAAAGTCTGAACTAGTGTACCCCCGACTGCTAAGGTTTATTGAAGAGGCTCACCGGGATGGTGTGATAGGGGATGGTCGCTATGCTGTGGCGATGAGTAAGGCTCAGAAGCTGTACAGGTTTCTCGAGATCAACCATCTGATGTCGATGCGAATCGATGCGTTTACTGCTGAGCGGGTGTTGCAGTTCCGCCAGTTTATCTATGATGAATACCTGTATGTGCCTTTGTATCCAGAGCTTTATCCCCGAGGTGGAGGTCATCGCCCACCCCAGAAACGATTGCGCGATACCACTGTGGTTCACGACCTGAAGTTGCTGCAGGCTTTCTTTGCAGAACTCGAGAATACGGGTGAGATTGACCGTTCGCCTTTTAGGAGAATATCTGTGGAAAAACGACGACACATGATGCACGTGATGTATGATGCGCCTATCTACCTGAGGGCAGGTGAGCTGAAACAAGTGATGGCCACCAAAGTTCCTGACAGTTTGCAAGGTGTCAAAGATCTGTTCGTGCTGAATTGTGCCATTGGTTGTCGTATCAGTGATCTGCTTCGACTGACGCTCGACAAGGTGGCTGTGTCTGAAGAAGGTATCCCCTATGTGCATTACATCCCGTCGAAGACCTCAAAGTTGCAGACCACAAATCAGGAGGTGATGACGCCACTCATCAAGCCTGCCTTGGAGATTATCAACAGAACGCGACTGAGGCTGATGGGACCGAATCTGAAGTACGGCAAACAGTGTTACAACAAAGCCCTGCGCCGACTGTTACGCCTATGTGGCATCACGCGCCAGGTCAGTCTGTTCTGTCAGGAGACGGGTGAGAATATCTACAAACCGCTCTGGGAGGTGGCCACCTCGAAACTGGCTCGCAAGACGCATGTGGATATGTTGAACAAGGTGCAGATCAACTATTATGCCGCAGGTCTTCATCGAGCGGGATCAGATGCCGTGTTCAGATACACGAATCTGGAGTTGAAGGACAGGTTGGCACTACTCAACGCAGCGTTTGGGATATAACGAAAGATGCGGGTCAGTCTTTAAACTGATCCGCATCTTTCTTGTTTATTGTCACATTCTTATACTTCAGCCTTCATGCATCATCCTTCTTCCTCCCCCACTGTGGCCAAAAGAGGTATGAACAAAGTTGCCAGAGGGCTTTCAGTATTTTCATCACATCTTCTGGTCAAGATTCTTCCCCTTCTCCTCATGCTCAAAGTTAGGAATAAACTCCTTTATCGCCTCCACTACCTGAGCCTTAGTGAAGTCATCCTTCGCAAAGATACCTTCCAACTTCTCAAAGAATCCATTTACTTCATCCATCTCATGGCGAGTGGTCTGGCAGACGACACCAAGAGCCTTGAATCGTTGCATATCTATCTTCTCGCCTGGCACGTAGAACTCCTCGTATGCCTTCTCACCAGTTGTGTCAGAACCAAAGTAAACCGTAGGATACTTGTTATCATCCCAACCTAATCCTGCGGCCTTGCGCTTCGCTTCATCATCACTGCTGCAAGGATCTTTTACGAGTCCATTAGCCGTTACGAACTTATCGCAAATGCTGCTAAAAGTCAGCATCTGATCTTCACCCAACTTTGGGAAGAACACTTCCCCACCATTACCCAAGATGCAAGCCAGCATACAAATCTGGCCAGATTCCTCAGGGCTAACGAAATAACGCTTCACATCGCTCGGTGCTGCCAGCGGCTGCTTCTTCTGCAAACGATGAATCCAGCCATCAGGAAGCGAACCATTTGAGAATGCCACATTCGCAAAACGGGCGGTTGTCACCTTGAAATACTTGTTGTATGCCATCACCAAGTCTTCCATGATTCGCTTGCTGGCACCCATGATATTCACAGGGTTAGCAGCTTTGTCCGTAGAGACACAGAAGAAATGCTTGGGCGGATAAGCCGTGAGCAGATCCATCAGTTTCTTCGCTTTGATGTCATTATTCTCAATGAGTGCCTGAACACTATAGCGGTCTTTCTCTGAACGCACATGCTTGTGTGCTGAGAAATTCGCCACAATATCAAAGCCCTTCTCCTCACGGAATATCCTTTCAAATATCGGATCCGCAAAATTCAGCGTATAGCATCTGAACTCATCCGGCACATAGAGACCATTGGTTGAACGTACATCACGCACCAGCTCTGCCAGTCCGTTCTCATTCAGGTCAACCACTACAACGCTTTTGGGGTCAAAGCGCAAAACAGCCTTGATGAAACTAGAACCGATAGAGCCAGCTCCACCTATAACGCACACTTTTTTGCCCTTTATCTCTGCTGTCAGTTTCTCTTTGTTTGCCTCAATGTCTGGAACGAACATACTGACAGGTCGAAAGGTTACGCTATCTGAAATAAATTTGTCTAAATTGAACATATATATATAAAGTTATTTGTTCTGGCAGGCAGTATCGAACTGCAAACTTTCGTTCCACCTGTGCTGCCAGAAATCCTTACGATTTAGATATGATAAGCACCTTCAAGCGGGCAGATATTGTGGCAGTCAAGGATGACCTTGCCTTTCAGTTTGTCCCAATTCTGTTTAATATGGTCATGCTTAACCATAATGACCACCATATCTACCTCATTGAGGAATTGATCAAAGTCGAGAATCTGATTCTTTACAATTTCTTTCTGAGTGAAGAAGGGATCGAAGGTCTTCAAGGGACGTGCCAAGTGGCGCTCCTGAATATCCAACATCTGCAATGTGGGGCTCTCGCGGATATCATCCACATTTTCCTTATAAGTCAGACCATAGAGACCAACACGGCGGTTATCAGTAATGTTGTGCTCTTCCATAATCTCGTGGATGCGCTCCAGCACAAACACGGGCTGATAGTCGTTGGTCTTCATTGACTCGTCAATCACCTTAGCAAGCTGAGGATAGTCACCAACAAGGAACCAAGGGTCAACTGAGATGCAGTGACCACCTACACCAGGACCGGGCTGCAGGATGTTTACACGGGGATGCATGTTGCAGATCTTTATGATCTCATATACATCCATATTGTCGTGACGGCAGATACGGCTGAGCTCGTTAGCGAAAGCGATGTTAACAGCACGATAGGTGTTTTCTACCACCTTAGTCATCTCAGCGGTACGGATGTCGGTAACAACAATCTCACCCTGGCAGAAGCTGGCATAGTACTGCTTTACCTTCTCGCCAATCTCCTTTGAGTCGGCACCAATTGTGCGGTTGTTGTGCAACAGCTCGTAAACCATGTTGCCGGGGATGATACGCTCAGGGGCGTGAACCAGATTGATGTCCTCGCCAATCTTGAAGCCGTTCTCCTCAATCACAGGGCGAACGAACTTATCGATGGTTCCCGGAGAAACAGTTGATTCCACAACTACAGTTGCTCCCTTCGGGCATACCTTCATTACTTCTTTTACTGCAGCTACTACGTAGCAAGCGTCCACTTTCTTGCTGAACTTGTCATAAGGGGTAGGAACGCTGACGATGTACATATCAGTCTTCTGATACTCGGTGGTGAACTTAATACCTGCCTTAACAGCAGCTTGGAAAAGTTCATCTAGACCATCCTCTTTGAAGGTGGTCTTTCCTGCGTTAAGAGTAGCAACAAGATCCTTGTTGTAGTCTGTACCTATGACCTCTACACCGTGAGAAGCCATCATCAATGCTGTGGGCAAACCAATGTAGCCCAATCCAATTACGTTAATCATAATTTTTATTCGCTAATTACTTATTAAATTTTCCAATTATTAACCAAAATAAAAACTTTAATCGGTAATATTCCCTTTTATATCTTGAAGGTTGCTTTAAAAACCGATATAAAAACTCTAGATTATGTTTTTGCCACCACAATGGGGCTCTTTTTACTCGTCCGGTATATACATCAAAACTACCCCCCAAACCTTGATAAATTGCCGGATGCAGTTCCATCATATCAGCCATCAAAAATTCTTGTTTGGGTGAACCCATAGCTACGAAAATTACATCGGGTTTCTTACCTGCCACATCTTGGATTAAAAATTCTCTTTCCTTATCTGTCTTTATATAGCCATTCCTATATCCAAGAATCTTAATTCCCTCATACTCATTCTTGAGCTTCTCAATAGTTTCATCTATGACTTCTTGCTTGCCACCAACCAGATAAAAGCTTTTTTCTTTATATCTCTCCTTTACTATTTCTAGCCAAAGGTCAGCACCAGCAATACGCACCGCTTCAGGACAGCCTAACTTATGCATAGCTACTACAACCCCAGCACCATCTGCATAACCAATGTTATTGTTAACAACAGATCGGGTTTCATCTGTAGCTTTAGTCACTTTTTCAGCATTCACGGCTACAAGAATTCCCTTATGGCAGTCAACATACTCTAAAAGCTCTTTAGGAGAATTAAAAGGAAATACCTTCATCCCATTTAATTCCACTCTATCATTTCTGTCTATCATAGTAACTTGTTATTTATTATCATCAATAATATTAAGAATTTTTAAAGCTCCTGAAAATAAGGAATCCAATAATTCCTAATGCTATAGTCTAAGCTTTTCATTCTTACAATCTTATCCTTGTTGGATTTTAATTTTCCTTCAATGACTGAATAATCAGATATTGCTTTCAATAAATTCCGTTGTAAATCTTCAAAATTACTGGAGATATAGAAAATACCATTGTCGTCCAGGTCTTTATATGGCAACCAGGAACCATTGATCAGAATATGACCCAAAAGAAGGTGTTCAGCAATGGATGAAGAAAATGCATCCGATACCTGCATGTGTATAAATACATCTGTAGAGAGTATGTAATTTGTCCATTCTTCATCTGTTAGAAAACTATCTAGAAGTAAATAGTCCGTAACCAGATTCTCCATGGCTGTTCGAACCGTATCGATATACTCTTTGTCCTTATCCCCATAAGTCATAGGAAATACCCAATAGAAATCTTTGGCAACTTCTTTCAAACTATCAATAATCCTCAAGTGCTGCTGTCCTTTTGAATCATTATAGCCACACATTATGACCTTTTTGCCTTTGCTATCAATTAAATGTTCAGAATAGCCAGATTCAGCGTTCAAAAGTCGATCTATAATAGGAGAGCCAAAATATAGGCGGCTCATTTTCGACGTGTACTTCGGAAATCTTCTTTGAAGTTCATCAAGGACTAATGAAGAATCACAAACTATAGAGTCGGACATGGAAAATACCCTAGCAATGCACCATAACTCCATCTTATTCGCTCTTAAGAGATCACTTCCATATATAAAAGAAGAAATCTTTGCTTTGCTCACTATTTTGACAATTAATGCCAATGGCAGAACAAACGTTGAGATGAAATGGAACTGAACGATATCAGATTTTTTTGCATACTTTCCAATTACCCCAAACGATAAAATGGCTCTTTGTATTAAATCTAGAATATAATATTTATTTCTAGGCAAATCATATATCTCGTCAAATGCATCTTTGGATTGTTTGAAGTATGCTTCTCCGTGAATTACATTCTCCTTCTTATTCAATCCCAAGAATCTAAAGTCAGAGTATTTCTTCATCGTTCCAACAAAATTGGAAACGTGTTGGCTATATATTAATCCAAATATTGTGATTGTCTTCATAATACTTTTATCATTTTTAAATACTCTGGCCACTCTCCCATATCTTTCCAGGAGTCCTCACTTACAGGAAAGCATCCTACTCTACCACCTCTTGCTTTAACTTTCTCCATCAAATGCGTAATATGAAAAAACTGTCCTTCTGGAATTTCATCTATCAAGTCTGGATTCAGAATGTAAACACCAGAGTTTACCATATAAGTGTGTTCCGGTTTTTCCTTCAAACTTACCATTAAACCATCTTCTCCTGTTTCAATAACTCCGTATGGAATTTTAAAACTTTTAACCATCGTGACAATGGTCATATCATTTTGATTACTCACATGATAATCGTAGACATCTCGATAGTCCTGTTCATTGATGCTATCACAGTTAGACACGAAAAATGGAGTTGTAATCTTACCTTTAAGCAGAGAAACACTACCAATGGTACCAAGCGGCTTGTCCTCCATAAAGAATTCTATGTCATACTTGTGATCTAGTTGACTGAGATAGTACTTCATCATGTCCGCCTTGTAGTTCACGCTCATGAAAAACTTATGGCAGCCAATACTTTCAAACTGATCCATTATAACTTCAAGTATGGTCTTGTCGCCAACAGGAACAAGTGGTTTAGGAATCACATTTGTCAAAGGTCTTAATCGAGTACCTTTACCACCCGCCATAATAACTACAGGAAGATCGATTTTCGGTCTATTCTCAGCAACTGTTTCGTTAAACACATCATGCCAAAACAAGACATCAACAATCTCCCCCTTGTCATTCAAGACAGGCATACAATCAATAAGTTCTTTGAACATCACTTCCTTCACGTGCTCAAGAGAATCTTTATCAGAGGCATAAATCTTATTCCTGTCAAGAATTGTTGAAACAGGATCACTTAGATTTGCCTGTCTGATTATGGCCCTCTGGATATCACCAATCGTAAGGATGCAATCAAACTTTCCATCATCAATGATGAACAAGAGTTTTGTTCTATGCCCATCCATCATTTTTAATGCGTGCAATATTGTATCACTCGCACTGATGATTTTATTACTTATTTTGGATGTATTGTTCATACAACACAGTTTACAGTTTTACTGAATTTGGGATATTGACCACGCGGTCGGCAAAATAGATAGTATTCTTCAGCCCATCGTTCTCACATCTCTCAAACATAGGCAATCGATTCATCAGTTCCCAGATGGGACGGGTCATAACACCATTGTCATTAGTGTATTCTAAGAAGTTTTGCTGAGCCTCTTTGTCCTTCAGAATGACAACGTTGAGCCAATAATTACTTCGAGTATCAGGAGAATCAACAAAGAACTCTATTTCTGGAATATTTTTAAAGAATTCCTCATAGGCCTTAGCCGTCTCACGTTTGCTTGCTACATATTCCTCAATATGCTCCAACTGAGCACAGCCAAGAGCGGCATTGATATTAGGCATACGATAGTTGAAACCTATATGGTCGTGACGGAACTCCCAGCGATGTGGAATCTTAGCTTGTGTCGTAATATGCTTGGCAAATGCTCCTAATTCTTCATCGTTGAAGAGCATCATACCACCACCACCTGTAGTAATGGTTTTGTTACCGTTGAACGACAAAGCACCAATCTTACCGAAAGTGCCAGTATGCTTACCATTGTAAAGCGAACCAATACTTTCAGCAGCATCCTCTACTAATTCTATATGCCACTCTTTGCAAAGAGCTGCTATTTCCTCAATGCGTACAGGATGACCAAAGGTATGCATAGGAACACAAGCCTTAATTCTGCGGCCGGTATTCTTGTTGTAGCAAGCATACTTATCTTCCTGGAATGCAAAGTCATGGCTCTTGTCCAGCTCACCAATGCGAGTGTTCTTACGAACCTCTGCATTCTTCTGTAGCCACTCCTTCATAGCGTCCGGTGAAAGGCCCATAGTGGAACGATCAACATCGAGAAATACCGGATATGCCCCAATATAGCTTAATGCATTTTCGGTGGCGATGAATGTCAAAGCCTGTGTCAAGACCTCATCATCACGCTTCACTCCCACAAGTAACAAGGCCATGTGGAGCGCATTGGTGCCGCTAACACATACCACGGCACGTTTCGCGCCTGTGTATGCGGCCATATCATTCTCAAATCGGTCAACGAACTTACCTACAGAGCTAACGAATGTAGTATCTATGCACTCATTCAGATATTTTTTTTCATTACCAATGAACACAGGTACTGCCAAGGGCACAAAATCTTGTGCTCCATATAGTTCCTTTACGAAATCAGTTACTATTTTGAATTCCATATCTTTGTTTTATTTATATGCTGGGCATTTTTTGTTTATTAGTCTATATTTTATTTTATTAGAGATCTTACCTATTCCATAGCCAAATACTCTTAAATAAAAACTATCACCTAAGTTCTTATTTAATCTTACGAATCTTTTTATTACGTTTGTCTTCGTTTCATTTTGCATTAGAAACTCCACATACCTTACCATCAAAAACGTCATAACATGATTCATTTCTCGCTTATAAGTATTTTTGTTTTGATATAAGTGCAACAAGAAAGTATCTACATCATCTAATGATTCATTATCAACCTTTAACCTATAATACATATTAATAAATGCATCGGCATCTTTATCTGTTATGTCATTGTAATACTTACGTAAAGCCTTTTTTCTGATAGGAGCATCATATTCTATATATTTATCTTTATATATTTTTGTCGTTTGATTTTGCGAAAATCTATAATATAACAAGTATTCTGGAATATTTGCATAAACACCAGAACTCATCTGGTTACATAATTCGTAATCAAGAGAAATCTTCATTGATTCGTTATATCGTATAGGCTTACCATTGATTACACGTCTATATATCATTGAAGGATGATATAAGGGTTGTTCAAATGGTAACATACTTTTCATTAGTTTATCGTCATTGCTGGTATGCATTTCATTTATTACACGTCCTTTTTCATTCATAATCAAAGCGTAACTTCCAACCGCAACAACTTCCGGGTGAGTATCCAAATAGCCAATCTGTCTTTCAAATCGTTCTGGATGAGAAAAGTCATCTGCATCAGAAATTGCAATATATTCAGTAGTCGCAATAGACAACCCTACATTTTTAGCTTTAGGAATTCCTAAATTATTTTCATTAATTATAATTCTTATTCTTTCATCTTGACGCTCGAATTCTTTTGTTAAATTGTTTAGTTCAGTATTAGACGGATTGTCGCTTACAATTATAAAAATATAATTATTGTATGTTTGTTTTAATATGCTTTCGATTTGTATTCTAACAAAAGGAAGCGGTTCATTATAAACAACCATTAACACCGTTAATCTTATAGTGATACTATTATCTTTCATATAGCAATTAATTTGTTGACTTTGATACGATTAATAAGAATGAGAATAGGCTGAATCAATACAGGTCTTATTATCAAATCTAAGAGTAAAGAAATAACACATATAGCTAATGAGAACAAACAACACCATAAAATTGACAAATATGGAGAATCGGGGCAATACCATGCAAGAGCTTTGTTTGTCGTCCATGCCATTATTAGTGGATTTGAGGCTAGAAGATAAATAGTAAAAGCCCCTTTTGATATGTGATTAATAACCTTAGATTCAATAGTATAGAAAGAGAATAAATAAAAAATGATAATACTATATAAATACATTAAAGGAGAATTGTATGCAAAGAATCCTCCTGCTATCATACTTAATAATTTGATTCCTGAATATTTAAAAGCAAGAATAGCAATAACAATGAGGAATAAAAATACGAAAAGATATTGTTTCAAATTATGTATTCTATTTATGCATCCACTATATTTTCTCAATCCTCTTCCTATAAGATATAAGTAAGAAAAACAGAATAATGTGTATCCTTCTTGTGCAATAGCATAATTACCTATGAATCCTAATCCAAAAACAACAAATGCAAGTAATATATATATCATGATTTTATTACCAAGTGAAGAATTCTCAAAAAAGGAATTTAATATTGGTGATATTAAACATAGTAAGAGATAGGGCTGGATAAACCATAAAGGGCTACTGTCCTTGCATAGTAAAATACTACTAATTACCCCCCCCGAAATGTCTGTTTTAATACCAATGATATTTATGCAAACAAAGTACACCGCTAATGTGTAAGTATATAAAGGGAGAAGTATAGTTATTATTCTTTTAACTGAGAGTTTTATACCAAACCATCCAGATATCAATATAAACACAGGCACTCCAAAATGGAGTAAAATTGTCAATGCTTTATAAAACCAATAATTCTCACTTATATCGTTTAGGCCAAAAATAAGCATATGATATAAAACTATTGACAACATGCATATTAACCTCAAAATCTCAAAACTACTATTTCTATTTTTTTCCATTTATACCTATCCAATTTGTTGGGAATATATCAGGTGTATGAGTATTAAACCACTTCTGAGGATAAATAACCATATTATCATTTTTGTTTAACAATGCCCCCCAATATGAGAAACTGCTATTAGCTATTATATTGACTTTGCAATGACTCATCAGATACATGTCAATCCAGCTATTAACTCCTGTATTATTGGTCACAAACACTGCGCCTTCAAGTGGCAAATTGGCTTTACACCATTCTATATCATTACTAAACACATAAAAACGCGGGAAAACAAAATTTCTGTTTACTATTTCAATTGCTTTTTTGTAATAATCAAGAGTGCAAATACCTCCATAGTTTTTTGCATTTATTGGTTCCAAATAATCACCACGGCGGATATGGATACTAACAGATTGGGTATTAATAATTTCTTTAATTAATACAGAGTTTGTTTCATTCAATAAAGGTTGCTTAAATTGAATTTGACTAATCGTATCCAGAAAGAAACGTTTATTATGCCACCAACCATCATAATAAATGGCATTGTCTGAATATTTCTTGTCTGTTGACTTTACCCATGGGACAATTCTTGTTATAGAGCGACACAGGAAAGCGATAGTATTACTCCATATCGTTGCAGGAGGCAAAGCGATGTCAAACATCTTATTTACCTCCAATCCATTATGTTTATTGAGAAATTTAGGATTGTAGTAACCATAAACTTTCTCTTTCGGGAATGTCTTTCTTAGGTACTGAACAAAGATGTACTCAAAGATTTGGTTTCCCAAACCAGGGGTAAAGTTTACAATCTTCATCGTTCTTTATTAATATTTTTAATGAGGTCAATATATTTATCCGCGATTATATCCCAGTTAAGATTATCCGGTGTCGAAAACATTGAGAAAGGTTTATCTCTGTTGATAAAGCGTAATATTGTATCTGCTAAAGACTTCGCATTTGCCGGCTCACATAGAATTCCATTATCACCATCACGTATTATTTCAGTAAAAGCACCGACCTTGGTTGCTATGACAGGTTTATCATAAACCATTGCTGTTTGAACAAGTCCACTTTGTGACGCAGCAATATAAGGGCACACTATTGCTTGACAATGACGTATTAAACCAACTAACTCTTCATTATCAATAAAATGATTGTATACGACAAAGCGGGCGGTCTTTTTCATTTCATCTATAACAGGATCATTGCCTCCTCCTGCTACAACAATCTTAACATCTTCAAGTTTATCTCCTATTAATTGAACCGCCCCATATAGATACTTCAGCCCTTTATATGGATGAACATGACCAAGATACAAAAGGTACTTCTCCGGCAGCCCCTCAGGACAGCGACCATCCCCGTATGACAAATAACTTTCGAATGCGCCGAAATGGATTATATTAATCCTATTCCTCAGTATAACATTCCCCAAAGCATCAACAAGATCGTTTGCTGTATTATGAGAATGCAACACAAGAGGTGTTTCGTATTTAAGCGATTTCCTTACTACTGGTAGTAGCATTCTATTATCTGTTAATCCTGCTAATACCTCATGATAGGAAATACAAAATGGAACACCTGCCTTTTTAATAGCATCAGCCACGACCAAGTCACGCTCATTGTGGATTAACAAATCAATAAAATCAGCTTTTTCCTCCACTATGCATTTTGCATACTTTTTTTCAAGAATACTATTAAGCCAGGTGAAAATTTTGCCAACCAGCATCTTCTCCATTCTTCTCTTTCGCTTCCAAATTGGAAGAATGTAAAAATCTACAGACTCATCAAGGTATTTATATAACTTATTTGATTTAGACAATAACCGAGGGATTCCATTAGGAATCCTCTTGGGAGTATCAAAATCAATACTCTCAATAGAATTAAGTTGCCATTGAACAAAATTGAAGCACTTAACTTCATGTCCCATCTGCGAGAATCGGTTCGCAAGTGGAAGAGTAGCACCTGTAAAACCACTCGCTACAATTAGTATCTTCATAATTCAAAAACAGATTTGTAAGGAATAAACAAATCATGGTAAAAGCCATCAGGTATTTGTTGCCAAAACTTATATAACATATAAACGAAGAAAACAAAAAAACATATTTCCCTACTTTTAATATATTTAGGGAGCAACAACGTAAACAATAGTGGGAATATCAACGGAAACATATCAATTGTACTAGTAACTCTTCCTAACACCTCAGTCATTCCGGATTCATCACCTTGACGAACCATATTATCTAATACTGCAACGATTGCATACATAAAGAAATAAACTTCAAAATATTTAATTCGCTGTTTACATATCTCTTTGTATTTCTCTCTTATCCATAGTAATACGATGAAAAATATAGTGTATCCCATACCGTTTAACGCAGAAACGTTATAGTCGCCATAGTCAACTGATAATGACTCATTCTTCATGTAAGCTTCACTATAAACTGCTAACTGACCTTCAGATCCCGCAATAATCGTTAAAATTAAAGAAATATAATTGCTCAATAAACTGGCTATCACAAATGAAGCACCATAAAGTGATGCATACCACCACCATCTTACACAACATTTTTCTAAAAAAAATGGAATAGGGATTAATATAAAACCAATAAAGGAACCTTTATGTATCGACCCTGCAACTATAGTAACAATTATATATAATATCCATTTTTTCTCTACTAAAAAACGATATCCCCATAATGATGTCGCAAAAGCTATTGTTTGGCGAACAGGGAAGGGTACACCAACGTTCATGAGTAAGATAAATGTTAATATCGGATATTTGGTGAAACGAAAGGAAAACTCCTTGTAACACCACATTATCCAAAAATTAGTAACAAGAAGAAATACTGTATATGAAAAACCTGCTTCATGAAATAATGCATTGATGAACATATAACCATAATCCATCAATTGTTCTGTTTCATTTCTATAGTAAGAAAAAATATTATCCCAATGTGCATGGTTATACACTTCGAGGAATTGATCCCAGTCTGTTCCTGTATCCCAACGCAATCCTCTGAACAATGTAAAAACAATAACCCAAAACCAAAGAATACCCTTTTTCTGTTTGGAGATTGTATTTATAAAATCAAAGTATGCACATAAGACAAATGGTATGTATATAATTAAATAAATAAACATTCACTCAATAATTGTTTTTGAAGAAAATTACTGTCTCAAATCGTACAAATAATTATTATACTGCTCGATAGCATTATCACGTAACATTCTTAAATATTCCTCGTCTTTATTCTTAATCTCTAATACTAAATTGGGATATTCCCAAAGCATTGATGTATAATCAACCCACTCTTTAGCATTAACTGAAGAAAAAATTGGTGCTATATCCGTCCTATATAACCCCGTTTTGCTATGGGGATGGGCCAGAACTACTTTACCGTAAGAAATACCTTCTAACGTCTTTATTTTTAAACCAGTTCCCTGATATGTAGGATTTATAACAATATCTCCTTTCGAATAAAAAGCATTCACATCATCCACTTTCCCACAAACATTAATAAATTCATTCTGCCTTAAAGATTGGACAAACTCTGTTTCGCAAATCCCCCCCCCAATCAATAATCTCACATCACCGTGTTTTTTACAAATAAAAATAAATATTTCATTTAAAAACCACTTCAATCCCTCTATATTAAAGATATTAGAGCTTGAAAGAAATAACATATTTTTATTTCCTTTAAACTCCTGATGTACATAAGGACAAGTTGTATATATGCAAGATACATTACTGTTAGGGGATAACTTGCTAAAAAAGAAGGCCTCTTCATTATTTAAAGCAAATATGGTTTTACAACGTTGCAATCCTTTTGCTTCCTCGTCTGGCGTTGTACACATCCATGTGTTTCCATCTTTTCCAACCAATAAATCTTTGAAAGAGAAATAGTCGTGTGTAAAAATTGCACTTTTCCCAATTTTAAATTGAAGAAAAAGTTTAGAAAGCCAATAATAATTAATTATACAACCATCAAACTTTTTTTCTTTATTAAGATTGATGACATACTTTCCTAATCCAGTAGAATACAAATCATCACATTTGTAATACCCATTATTGAATCTCTTTCTTATGCTTGTTATGATTTCAAAATATCTTCTTTCCCAAAAAGGAATCGTATAGATAAAAATATTATCGCCCCAAAATTTTTTCAATTCTTTTATCGTAACGACATTTTTTGAGAATCGTGAATTCATCACATACAAAAAAAACACCTCATGCCCCATTCCCTGTAGTAAATGGACTTGTTGCAGAATGAAACTTCTATTTCCCGCATTAACAGGGTGAGTAGGTATTGTAGATACTATTAATAATCTCATATCGTTAAATTAAACCGTAATAAATCCCAAAACTTATTATACATCCATTTACGACATATTTCAATAAGTGATGCAGCTAAAAGAATAAATATTGCTGCAGGAAAGACATACAAAAGATTCCCATTTAGAAAGGATATATCTATTATTCTAGATAGACGTAGGGACTCATGTATTATATAAACTGCTAGCATATTAGGCGCTATTTTGGCAATAAGCCTGGACATTTTACGTTGTTTTTTCCATCCTGACACCCATATAAATAAACTTATTGACGATATAATCGTAAGAGGATTATTACTCCCTTCCAGCAACAATACGTATCTATTCCCATAATATGCAAGAATAAATATGATTACCATGTTTAAAATAGAGAAAACGATAAAAAAACATTTAGAGTTCATGAAACATGGGCTAGGATAGCATTTAACATATCCTCCAAGTAAATATATTACAATAAGCGTAAGTAGGGTACAACTATTAATACCTAAAAATAATCTTGCAACAAAACAAATTGGCAACAGAATAATCAAAACAGTGCTATATTGCTCTTTACCAATATCATGAATACCTTTGTTTATAAAGGGAGAAAATAACATTAGGAGCATGTAACAGCTAAAATACCATAAATAACCAGAGGTGATTGGAAATAACAGATTTACCCCCCCCATGTTGGTTCACCCAACATGAAAGTTAAAATCAACACAACCACACCGTATGTAACTGCCATTATCTCTAGATCAATAAATTTCTTTATTTTAAATGAAATTCCATAAAAACCAGAAATAAAAGCAAAAGTAGGCACGCCAAGATGAGTTAATGAACGATATGAAAAAAAATTGCACTATTAATGCCTCCTTTAGACAATAATTCCGGTATAGAAGACACAGAACCTCCACTCAGATGCATGATTACAATCGATAACATCATCCAAACACGTAAACATTCTATATTTTGATTTCTACCCATAACTAAAGAGTATTATACTTCATACTCATCATTTATATGACAGTCTATTCATTAATTCAATCCATGAATCGACTATATTTGAGACATGAAATTTCCTAGAATCTTTTATCGCGTTATTTGAAAGAATATTTCTCCTTTCTTCATCCATCATTAAACTCATTAACATATCTGCAAATACACTTATTTTTGCGCTATTACATACGACTCCAGTGTTTCCATTGTCAACGATTTCATTAGCAGCAGAAAAAGTATTCATTACCAATGGGACCACACCATAGCTTTTGCCTTCTACAACTGTCATTGGCCATCCTTCAATATCTGATGTAATAAGTAAGATAGATGCAGTTTCATAATCATCTCTTGGATCTTTTGCCCCTAAAAAAGCAATGTTTCCCAACTTTAAGTCCTTTGCCAAAGATTTAAGAGTATTTAAGTCTGGCCCGTCGCCAATAATCTTTAATTTCCAATCATATATATTTTTATTAATTATTCTCCATGCATATAAAATACGAGTTATTTTTTTTACAGACTCTTCGATACGACCAACAAAAACAACTTCTTTTTTCTTCATACTATTGTTTATGGTTGGGATATTCTCGTATATTAGAGGATTATATATATAGCAAACGTCTTTTTTTGATGAAAAAGAAGCAGAATATTTCCGATATTCATCAGTATAAATTTTGGAAAGGAATACAAGTGCATCAGATTCCACGTAATATGGGTCAATATAATCAGCTATAATACGGCTCTTATCTTGCTTTAAACGACGGTATAAATATTTTAAAACATTACCACTATAAAGTATATTATGAATCAAATACGTATGCCAGCACTTAATATATTTCGTATCTGTTCCTTCGGGAACCAAACCTGCGGGCCACCATTGATTTATCACAAAATCAATGTTGTAAGTTTTAACAAACTCCTTTAATTCATACTTAAGCCAGCCAATATCACCATCAGGATTATAATCACCTATTTTCTGAACTTGGAATATATGCTCAAAATACAAACCCTCAGGATGATAAATTCGTCCTTGTCCATTTTTCCACCAGTATATAATATGAACTTCATGCCCTCTCTTTAAGAGTTCCGTAGTAAGAGCACGTGTAACTGTTTCTCCTCCGCCATAATAAGGCCAATACCTAAGTAGAAAAGCCAATCTCATAAAAAACAAATCTATTTGAACTTATTCACAACTTTCTTTAATATGGATTTTGCCTTATATTTCTCATCCACAGATAATCCCCAAAAATATGATATTGCCAATACTAATAGGCATACTGTTATTTCATATATAACAGAAAAAAAGATTGTATTAGGTAACAATCTATGAATTACCATACCGACAAAAAAACTACTACAACAGACAATCAGAATATGTCTAAATATAAGATTATAAATATAACTAAATGAAATGTTTAATAAACGAATGAATATACATATTCTTACTATAAGTGTCAATAGCATAAAAATGGTATATACAATAAATACCGTAGCAGCTGGGCCCCCCAAATACAATGCTGCATATGATATTGGCAAGATCATTAGCAAAAGGGTGCCATTTATAATTTCATGATACTTAATATTACCATTTGCTTGAATTCCCGTAACAAAAGGAGCACTAGGAGAGTCTATTAATGATGCTATCAAAAGAATCTTTAAAAACAACGACGTGTGTTCAGGGACCTTAGTGAGCCACAAACTCAAAATCCAATCCACCCGAAAGCATAATGGAACTATCATTGCCAACATAATATATGTCGAAAACTTGCAACCAAATGATAGTAATTTAGAAAAGTAAGCAAAATCATTTTCTGCATAACTTTTTACCAATTGAGGGTTTACTGCAACTTGAAAGTTGCCACGAAATTGTCTTATGATACCTTCAACCTGTACTGCTATGCCCCTTGCCGCATTCTGCACTGGCCCAAAAAAAACATTCAACAGGACATTTAAACCCTGCGTATATCCTAACATGGATAATCCGCCATATGAACTCCACCCTAAAAAGCCAAGCATCTCTTTAAGAATACTATTATCTATCGAAAAACTTATAGCTGTTTGATAAGGAAATTGCTTTTTACAATATAAAAAATACAATCCAGTAATAATAAACTGAACTAGCATCGCTAGGATAGAATACAAAATCAATGCATCAATCAATTCTAAAAACAGGACGTATACAATCAATAATTTAAAAATCGCCTCAAGAATAGATATATAAGCAAATATATTCATTCGCTCATAGGCGATAATAATTGCATTATACGGTGTTTTCAATATCGTAAGAACACCTATTACAACAGATGTTTGGAATGCCCAATTTGCCGCCAATGTTCTATCCTGGGGCATGACAACTTTATTATTAAGGAACCATAATCCGACAGTTTCCATTAACAATACTAAAACAACCGCAAGACCTATATGTAATGCGAAAGATGTTTTAAAAACGTCAGCAATATTATTTTTTCCTAAAGAATAATTCAAGAATCGTTGCGTTGCGCTCACAAGAGAATTATTAAAAAAACTTACAAACGTTACCAATCCCGCAACAACGTCATATATTCCATAATCGACCACTCCTAAATATTTCAATATTTCTCTGCTGGTATATAAAGAAATAACCAACAAGAGAAGCATTCTAACGTATAAAAAAACACTATTCTTTAAAATAGTCGTTCCTGTTGTTTTTGTCGTTTCTTCAGAAATTCCCATAAATAATGTAACATATGATAAACATGCTTAGCTTTGTTTATACTATGCATGCCATTCTCTGATACGTTGTTCTTCACTGCGTTTGCAAAGGAGTATCTGTCCGTTCTTTTCGCTGAAGATATAGCCATCTAAACCCTGAAGAACGACTTTCTTTGCATCCTCAGCATGAACCACACAATTGCTGCATTCATAGAGTTTTATGTTTCCAACTACTCCATTGTTATTCTCATCTTTCTGCAACTTGTCATGCAGTGAAGCCCAATTGCCCAAATCACTCCAACCAAAGTCTGCAGGATGAGTGTAAACCAGATTGTCTGCACTTGCAGGCTCCATTACAGCAAAATCAATGGAAATCTTTTCGCACTGTGGAAAGATTTCTTCAACATTACCGGTTGATGCTATCTTATCCATATCAGCAGCAATGTTGGGCTTATACTTAGTGATGCAGTTGGTAATGGTTTCTACATTCCAAACGAATATACCTGCATTCCAGAGGTAGTTGCCAGCCTTCAAATACTTCTCTGCTGTTTCCAATTTTGGTTTCTCCTTGAATGCCTCAACACCACAGATTTCTCCTTCTACTGTGTCTTTTGCCTCAACATAGCCATAGCCTGTCTCCGGACGTGAAGGTTTGATACCAATGGTTACAATAGAGTTATGTTTATCCGTGAATGCAAGCGCATTGCTGATCACTCTACGGAATTCTTCCGGATTCATCACAACAGCATCTGCAGGAGTAACTACCACATTGGCTACTGGATCTTCTTTCTTTATGCTCCAACAAGCCCAAGCAATACAAGGTGCTGTATTTCTGGCTGCAGGTTCAGGAAGGATATGCTCAGCAGGAATATCAGGTAATTGCTGCTTGACAATATCTACATACTTGGCATTTGTCACAACCCAGAAGTTGCTCATAGGGCAAATGCCTTTGAAGCGGTCAACCGTGAGCTGTATTAATGTACGTCCGCATCCAAGAATATCAATAAATTGCTTGGGATACTCAGGAGTGCTCAGCGGCCAAAAACGGCTGCCGACTCCACCGGCCATAATTACTATGTGATTATTGTTCATTAAAACTCATATTATTTTCTTTCAATAAGAGAGACTCCTGCCGCTATTGAACCTTTTCTTTATGAGAGTACGGCAGGATCAATGCCTCCTTATGGTTGGGGCATTAGGCTGTGCGAAAGACCTTTTGCCCCATCGAGCCCCAGATTGCGCGTAGGATCTGTTGGCCCTATGTTAACTCGTTAACTATTAAAAGTATATTCTTGGCATTGCCGCGGAAGTCAGTAATCTTGCTCTTTCTTTTACTCTATCTACGTCATTGCCGCTGAGTGCACGTACAATGCGTGCGCAAGCTTTACCATCACCATAAGGATTGACGGCCTTTGACATCTTCTCATAGGCTGCCGCGTCATCAAGAAGCGTGCTCACCTCAGAAACAATTAAGTCGTGGTTGGTACCAACCAAATGAACTGTGCCACTCTTTAGCGCCTCGGGACGCTCAGTCGTGTCTCGCATCACAAGCACAGGTTTGCCCAAGCCAGGAGCTTCCTCCTGAATACCGCCAGAATCCGTCAATACAACTGTACTCTTCTCCATCAAATAAACAAACTCCAAGTACTGGAGAGGCTCAATGAAGAAAAAGTTCTTGTATGCTGTGAGATCTACTCCGAATACCTCGTGAATAGGCTTACGCACATTTGGATTCAGATGCATAGGATAAACAAAGTCCACATCAGGATATTTCTCACTGAGGTCTTTCATGGCTGTTACCATGCTGATGAAGCCGTCGCCAAAGTTCTCGCGGCGGTGGCCAGTAATGAGGACAAGCTTTCGCGATGTCTGATGGTTGATGTCTGATGGCTGAAGTCTTGTGACATCGTAGCCTGCTTCGCGAAGGACGGTCTCCTGCTCTGCGGCAAGTTTGGGGTCGTTCTTCAGTTTATCAACCACCATGTGGAGGGCGTCAATAACGGTGTTGCCGGTGACAAAGATCTGTCCGTGGGCCTTTTCTTCCTGCAGGTTGTGCTCACTGAGAGGTGTGGGGGCAAAGTCGTAGGTAGCAATGCGGCCGGTAATCTGGCGGTTCATCTCCTCGGGCCAAGGACTGTAGATGTTGTGGGTACGCAAGCCTGCTTCCACATGACCAACAGGAATCTGCTGGTAGAAGGCTGCCAGAGCAGCTGCTGTGCTGGTGGTGGTATCACCGTGAACGAGCACTACATCGGGTTTGCACTCCTTGAAAACATCGCGCATACCTGTGAGCACACGGGCAGTGACGTCGTAGAGGTCCTGCCCCTGCTTCATGATGTTCAGGTCGTAATCGGGCTTCACATCAAAAATTGTCAGAACTTGATCCAGCATTTCGCGATGCTGTCCTGTAACGCATACTATGGTTTCGAACTCGTCGGGGTGTTTCTGGAACTCCTTAACGAGAGGGCACATCTTAATAGCCTCTGGACGCGTTCCAAACACTAACATTACTTTTTTCATAATAAAAATTGTTTATTCGTTCTGACTGGCAGTATCGAACTGCATCTCCTATGCGACCACCTGTGCGATCAGATATTTGTTTCAAGTCATTAGCCAGAAGCCAAGCTCCTGTCATTTTACTGTCATCTTTGTTAAAGAATGTTTATGTATGTATATTTTTATTTTCTAGTTAAACTTCAGACTTTTCAACTTCTCTCGGATTTTCTCAAAACTGACCAAACCCAGATTTTCTCGTTTTTCTTTCATTTTCCTCTCAAACACCTCTTTTGTCACCTCAACCTACCTTCTTAAAATTAACATTTCTTCACTCTCAAGGGATAAGAAATCTTAACCCTCTTGCTTGTTTGCCCGAAAATGTGTATCTTTGTATAGAAATGAGCGGAAAAGGCTCAATTTCCCGGATGTCTGATGAATGTCTGATGAAACAGGAATTCGGTTTCCCGTTTTACACTCAGTATCAGGCTGTTATGCGGAAGTTCACATTAGCTTGGAAATCATAACTATTAGAGGCTATTCCTGCTGAATGAACCCAACTAGCGGGATGTTGCACGTAAAAATAAACATCTACATCCACTTTAACAACCTTCCCTGATATTAACAACATCTGTAGGGAAAACAAATGCTCTTCACAATTGATCATCTCAGGTATAAACTGCATATGCTGCTCTTCCATGAATGACCTACGGGTCAAGTATTGCCACACACCACCACTGAAATGATAAGGAGGATGAGACATATAAGCTAACCCACTCTCAAAAGAAGTTTGTTCTTCAAAGTTGCGCTTTGTAGGTGCAATCTTCTCATTTTCGTTTACTCGCAAGACATTAAAAAACAGGACATCAGTTTTTTCTTCCAATGCGATATCACACAGACGGCCAAAAACATTATCTGCCACATAGTCATCACAATCACAAAAGAAAATGTAATCTCCCTTTGCGATGGTCAGTCCATAATTGCGAGTTGCGGCATGTTTCTGGTTCTCTTGATGGAGGTAGTGGATATTGGGATGTGTTTCCACATAAGTCTTCAGTATCTCTATGCTATGAGTTGAACCATCATCTACGACAATAATCTCATAGTCTTCTGGAGACAGGTCTTGCCTCAAGAGTGAATCCAGACAAGTGGCTATCCACCGCTCACCATTATAATATGGGATGATGATACTTAGCTTCTTTACTTTTTTGTATCGGTTAATCCGGGGCGGATTAACCGAATAGAGGGTGTCGTCTTGTTGACTTCTGATGACAAAGAGTGGGGGATTGGGGTTATCTGAATACATTTAGGCGGGTTAAATTTGGTGGTTTGGAAAATATGTTGTACTTTTGCAGCCGGAATGCGACTATGACGATTTTTAAGTCTGATTAGTGGATGCTGAAATGAGGAATAATAACCAATCGAACGAAATCATCAAATGGATGGTCATCATAGGCGACTTCGCCTTGATGAACGCCATCATCCTGGCATTCGTCTTCCTGCATTGGCGGATGGGTACCTGGGATGAGGGGCAGATTGAGATATTTACCCTGGTGAGCAATATTTCCCTGATGCTGAGTATGCTGAAGTTCTCGACGGTGATCCACCTGAGAGTCGTCGGGGCTGGAGATATCCTCAGGCGTATGGTCGGCATGACGAGTCTGCAGGCGGTGTTGACGTATCTGCTGCTGAAGGTGTTTGCATATGACCTGCCCATCGGATGGCTGATCCTCGAGTTGGGTACGTTCTTCTTTGTGCTATTGGTGTTCAAGAGGCTGTGTGAGCGCTGGTTTATCAAACTGTATCGTCAGGCGGGCAGAAATACCCGTACGGTGACGCTGGTGGGCTCGGACCCTGAACTGATCGGCATCTATCTGAAACTGAGGGAGGATGTGACGCTTGGTTACAAGGTGCTGGGCTACTATGGTGAGATTTCTGTGGAGGAGGTGGCTCGCGAGGTGGAGCGATTGACCAAAAGGGAACTGGGCGCGCCGATCGGTGACCTGCAGAGGCTCGGTTCGCTCGATGACTTCCTGCAGCGGATGGACCGTCCGGAGGAGTTGCATCTGGGGGAGGAACTTTATCTCTGTGTCTCGCGAAAAGAGAAGGATATGATCCGCCGCATCTCCAAACTGTGTGACCAGCAAGTGGTGAGGTTCTACTACGTGCCTGTGTCGGTGGAGTCGATCGGGCTGAACCTGAAGCGCGAACTGCTGGATGATATCGAGATCTACACCACTTATCAGAATCCGCTGCAGATTCCTGTGAACAGGTTCATGAAGCGTGTGTTTGATATCGTCATGTCGCTGGTGTTCCTGATTCCGACGGCTTTGCTATACCCGTTTATCTGGCTGATCATCAAGATCCAGAGTCCTGGGCCTATCTTCTTCAAACAGTTGCGCACTGGTATGGATGGTAAGGATTTCTACTGCCTGAAGTTCCGTTCGATGCACGTGAACAAGGATGCTGACAAGGTGCAGGCCACGAAGAACGACCCGCGGAAATACCCCTTCGGCAACTTTATGCGTAAGGCGAACATCGACGAACTGCCACAGTTCTGGAATGTGCTGAAGGGCGATATGAGTATCGTGGGGCCGAGACCGCACATGCTGGCGCATACGGAGATGTATTCTCAACTGATCGACAAGTATATGGTGCGCCATTTCGTGAAGCCTGGTGTGACGGGCTGGGCGCAGGTGACGGGCTTCCGTGGTGAGACGAAGGAGCTCTGGCAGATGGAGGGGCGCGTGAAGCGTGACATCTGGTATATGGAGCACTGGAGTATCTGGCTCGACATCCGCATCATCTGGCTCACCATCAAGACCATCTTTGTGCATGATGAGCATGCTTATTGATATTGTCCTTTTCTCTGGCGCAGAGAAAAGAACGAAAAGAGACATCCACCTAACCCGAGCCCTTCCCTATATGGAAGGGACGTAATTTGAAATCGCAGAAACCGCCGATTTCAAAGGCTTTGGTATGGCTCGCGAAGCCTATGCCCTAAAGGGCGAGCCATGATTATCTAATGGTGAATACCCCGAAGGGGTTAAATAACATAGCGTAGGGGCTTGCCCCTACGGTTGAGGTGCCAACACTCCACAATGCCCCCGTAGGGGGCGCATAACCTGAATTGGGCAATATTTAATACCAAGCTAAAACACCGAGGGTTTCAAAGGGGCGAGGAGCCCCTTTTTGCTTAGGGAAATGGATTATTCCTCATCGGGCTTGCCGAAATCCTTAAAATGGCCTTCGGCAATCATTTCTGCATAATGCTGATGATGCTTATGGTAAATGACGTGGAAGAAAAATGGTTCAGTTACGCCGTCAATTCTGATCTCATCATCACACATGTTCAACTCCTGATGCTGTGAGATATATCTCTTGAACATAGCAGAGAACATTCGGCTGCGATATTCCTGAACCGTCATGTTCTTCTTCTGGCTTGGTACAAGATGGATGAAATCGCAGAAGTAACTCAAAATCACGTTGGGCATGCGCTGCATCAAATCGGCTGTACATTCTTCTATCTGGCGGAGCACCTTGTGGCTTGTAACGTTCTGTCCTTTCACACGAGCCAAACCTACCTCGACGACCTCGATACCTTGGTCGTTTAACTGGTCTAATAAAATGTCTGCTATAATACCGCTACGGTCGGTTGTGAACTGTAGCTTATACTCGTCGCCACTCTCGGAGTACAGTGAATACACTTCTGTCATCTGACGTAGATAGTTTTCGTGGGCTCGGTTTCGTCTGAGCACAGCTTTTCAATCCACAAATACTTCTGAACGCCGATTTTGCGGATGTGCTCCTCCAACTTTCTGGAAGGATTTTTGATGTTTATAGTCCTTGACTTACTCATTTTGATATCGTTTTCTGGATGACTTCGCACCATTTCTGGTGCAAAGATAGCTATTTTTCTGATATAAGAGCAACTTTTGTGCCTAAATTTGCTGATTTTTAGAG
>Ga0310695_10004723_pt1 | contig 24702 bp, 23 predicted proteins | sample RumenRJG_04DNA_FD_203882 | JGI IMG/M metagenome (GOLD analysis project Ga0310695, IMG submission 203882) | Bovine rumen microbial communities from Lethbridge, Alberta, Canada - RJG_04 (v2) (version 2) | ecosystem: Host-associated > Mammals > Digestive system > Stomach > Rumen | place: Canada...
GAACCCGACCTTTTCGCAGAATTGTATTAAAGATGGCAGGGAGCCGAGGAAAGCAAAATCCTCGGCTTCCGTTTCTTTCGTGAGCAAGCGGAAAAGAAACAGAAGCGGAAAGAAACCACTTAAACGAGAGCTAAAGGAAACGTCTTTCTTAGTGGGTACTACCCTCGTAGAAGGGAATCACAATACTGGTCCTTTACATATTCACTTCTTATCTGACTTCTTGACAATTCGCCACTCACCGTTAAAATCATCGCCAATACGTTCTAATATCCCTTGCTCTTTCAACTCCGTGGTGTCACGCCAAACGGTCTTTACAGACACATCTAATTGACTGGCCATTGCCTCAAGACTGATGTGAGAATCTTTGGCTATCATGCCCATTATTGCTTGTCTGCGCCGATTCTTTTTATCTTTCGAACGCTTACTTTCAAAAGGTTTTAATGAGAGTTCTTCATCGGACAGCTCTTGGACATTCCCCTTGGACATTTCCTCTTGGACATTTTTTTCGTCCTTGGACTTTTGTCCATGGGCAAGTTCATCCTCCTTGGCCATTTGTCCATCGACAGGGGTGTCAGCGTATGTAATGGAGAAAAGGAACTGCTGACCACTGTTGATTTCTATATTGTAGTTGGGATAATATATGGGTGCGTAGCGTAGGATATTGCGAACACCTGATCCTAAGTCCTCAACCCAATGCAGTTCATGGAATACCCTCACCAACAACGGATTTTTCGTGTAGTTACTCAACTGATGGATAGTCAGTTCACCCTCTGGAATTTCCGGTAGCAGACGGGTAGGATTCTTTGTCAACACGCGGTCTTTGAAAATATGCAGGAAACACGCATAGCCTGAACTTGCATCGAAATGTACCAGCATGTTGGCCACTACTTCACGCATCAAATTCCATCGTACATCTTCCCGCTGTCCACTCTCAGGTGACAAATAAAACTTATCAGGCATATATCGGGCGACGAACTCTGCCAATTGGTCATAAACACGAATCAGGTTCTGACGTATAGTCCTGCGGTCATCATAGCGATTAGGGAACTTCTTCATGTCCTCATAGTCTGCATAAGTACACATATGGAAGAGGGCTTCAAACCTGTATCGTGGTATCAATTCTGCAAGTGCATCGTCTGTACCAAAAAGTAGCAGGGCAGCATACTTTATCTTCAGTTTATCACCCTCACGCGTTGCAAGGTGAGTGGCTACCAGTATTTCCTCATCAGTAAGTTGTAACCATGCATGTGAGGGTTGTCGTGATTGAATAATATTGCGACAATACTGGAATGTATTCGGGTCGAGACTCTGCATCGTTAGTCCTTCTACTATTCGCTCCTCAAAAAGATGGGGATTCTTTCGTTCAAACAGGCTCAGCAACAATTCGGGCTGGTCTGTCACGTCAATGTCTGCATCTCCGTTACGATCCCAATAACGACCTTTGAAACGATATACATACTGGCCGCAGGGGATCTCCAAATATAAGACAGTTTTCCCTTCTGCCTCCAAAATCTGTGGAGTGAAATACGGACATGGAAGAAACAATTCAGGATTCTTGATGCAGTTGATGATGTTCTTCTTCAATGTCTCTGCTCTGTCGGAGTTCACGCCTACGATCACTCCATCATCAGTAACCCCCATGAGTATGCTACCCCCTGTATGGTTAAGCATTGAGCATACACTCTCATACAAGGATTCAGAGACTTCTTCAGTACATGTCTTGTACTCAATTTGGTTGCCCTCACCTTTTTTTGTCAAAGTTATGAATTGTTCTTCTGTCATACATCATCAAATTTGGTTGCAAAGGTACAAAAAATGTGCGACATATAAGAGATAATAGCAAAAAAGATAAAAAAGTGGGGGTACTTCCAGCGTACTCATGTACCTTGAAACCCACCTTGATAAGCGGCGCCCATATCTTCAATAGTTATTCTTCACTTTTTTCTTCGGTGATTCTCTCTGTTATTTTAGCGATAATCGCATTGTGCTCCTCAACCTTTTGTTTGAATAGGTCCAAGGCTCCAGGTTCTGTGTATCTTTCCTCTTCCAATGCTTTGATAACACGCTGCTTGATGGGCCTGACCCATATCCTGTACCAGCTGAGATACTGTATAATGCCCAGCTCAGTAGTCAGGTCATAGCAGTCCATCAGGTTACTCTTGGGATTCTCCAACAGGATCCTGAGATTCTTTGCCACCTTATTATTCCTGCCAGAAGAACGCTTAATATCCCTTATTTCCTCTTCGGCTTCCTTCTTTATCTTTGCCACATGCTGAGTATATGACTGGAATCCGCGTCCATACAGTTTTCTCAGTCCCTGTTCCTCGATTTTGAGTTTCGGGTCATCCAGACGTTTTTGCATCAACTTGTTGAATGGGACGATATGGCTGTTGAGATAGTTCAGGGCAAGGTCATTGGTAGTGATAGACTCAATGGCTTTTTTCATGTGATTGCCAATAGTCGTGTGCCTGATGGCCATATCCCAGAATAATTCTTTGATTGTAGTCATATTATCGATGCTGTCATATCCCATGTCAGCCAGCAAGGCAACAGAAAGTTTCAATTTCTGCGGATCAAGCTCCACTTCCTCCTTCTTCTTGGGTTTCCCTTCAACCTCAAGGAATGGAATCAGTTCGTCACCAGTATAATTGGGGAACATCTCGTCAAGCCACCGCTGTTTCTCAGTAATCCATGAGAAGATGGCCTTTTCGTTGCGTTTCACATCAGGATCAATGTCACCCATCTCATCCAGATATGCCTCCATATATTCCATCAGAGCCTCATTGATAATGAAGCTGATTTGACTCACACTAAGCGTTTTATTGATGTTCTTCCTACTCTTTTTCTTTGCTTCGTCGAAGGGAAACGGCATCCTTGCCATGTCCATTACCTGCTTGACATAGGTATTGACAGACGTATGAATATTCTTAGTATCAGTGCCGAACTCCTTACCCAGCCTGATATTCAGTTCCCCGAAAGCCTTCAATAACTCAACGAGATATTTTCTGGCAGAATCCAATCTTTTATCCTTATTTATATTTATATCGTTCATCGTAAATCCAAATATTTCTCAAAACATCCTGCAAAGATAGCTTTTTTTCGGCATTTTCACGTAACTTTATGTTCATATTTAAGTGAATTTAGGCAAATGACCTTATTAAAGAACAGTCAAAGCCCCGACCTGCACAATCGTGCAAGCCGGGGATTCATAAAAACGAGTCCCGAATGAAGCCGGAACAGACTCCATCCGGAACGCTCGTTTCTCAGCGAACAAAGAACAGGTCAAACTCTACTTGCCTTCGGAACTTGATGGACTTCACTTGTCGGCCATGCCAGCGACAGAAGGCGATGTAGTCGTTGTAGATATTCCTGTCGCCACGCTCTATTTTGCGTAACAGTCGGCTCTTCGGACGCTTGGAGGTGCCGAGGATGGCGTATGGCCCGACATTGTAGGCCAGTACCGAGAGCAGCAGCGCATCCTTTCCGTATCCACGGAACAGATAGAGATTGCGCATCAGGTCAAGACGGAGTAGCAAGTCACCCTGTTTCCTGGTCATCGTCCGTGCCGAGTATCGTTCGCCTTTCTGGAGTTGATGCCCATAGCCGACATACGGATAGTTCCTGACAGTGTGCCAGCCCTCGAAGTGCTTGATACAGGCGACGGCCATTTCAAACTGCTTTTCGGTGTATGGCAGCTTATTGGGTGTTGCCCTCGCCATCCCCACCGTGCAGAGGCACAGGAGCGACAGCAGTCTAATCCTCATCCTTTTCATCCTTCTTGTTCTCGTTGTTGAAGTTGAACGTCAGCGTCTGGCTGTTGCCGTTAGAGTCCTCAATGACCACGATGAACTTGTGCGCATCCGTACTGGCCGAGGTGTAGTAGAGCCTAAAGGTCTCGTTTTCCAACAGGTAGCGGTCGTTGGGCTGGAGTTCCGTGCCGTTCTCCATCCTCAGCGAACCCGTGCCGTCGTATAGGAACCAGCGGATGGTGTAGAGTGTATTCTTGTAATCACCTTCTTTGTTCAGATGGCAGCGGATTTCCACCGTCTGCCCACGCAGCACCTTCGTCGGTACGGGCATCACCTCCACCTCAAACGGGTAGTTGGTCTGAATGTCCAGGTCATCCTCGCAAGAAGTAAAACCCACCAGTGCGGCCATCATCGTGGCGCACATCATAACTTTCTTCAATAGTTTCTTCATAATTTCAGTTTCGATTTTGTTTGTTGTTTGTTCGTTAATTGCTGTTGCAGGTATTCGTTCACGTCCTTGCAGGGACGGAACACGACGGAAAAGTCCTTCACCCTGTCACCGTATCGTTCTTGAAGGGCAGCGAGACATTTCTTCCCGGCATCATCATTGTCGAGCCAGCATTTTATCAGTTCATAATTGTCTAAATGCCTGTACGCCTTTTCCCTGTTGGCGACGGAGTTCAGCACCAGATTGTCCTCTGTCCTGCCATAGCCGAGCATCAAGCCTGAGAGATAATCAATGAATCCTTCATAGACATTGATGTTGACCGAGCCATTCTTTAGCAGTGATACGGCCTTGGGTGGAATGCTACCCTTGAAGAACCTGTTGCGAATCTCATAGCCACCGTCCTCGTTTGGGAAGCCCACGGCAAAATAGTTCTTGTCGTGCAGCCTGTAGTGAATCTCCACGCAGTTTGCCGATGCGATGTCTGAGGGAATGCCCCTCTCCCGAAGGTAAGCCAGCAGTGCCGGATGTCCCAACGGTTTTACCTCCACGTCCGTGAACTGAGGCACTGCTGGCTCTGGCTCATATTTTGGAGGCTCTGACCGTTCTATCGGATTGTTCGTCACCTCGCCGATGTACCTCGCCTGTACCATGAAGTCGTTGGAGTTGATCATCATTCCCGCCATCGTAAAAATGTCGCCGCCTACACCCGCCCCGAAGTCATTAAAGATGTTCTTCTCCGTATTCACGCAGAACGACGGCGTGCTGTCCGAACGGTAAGGCGCATGGAACCACACTTCCTTGCCCCGCTTCTTCGTTGACTTGCAGCCGAGTCGGTGCATGAAGTCCGTGATGGGCATGTCGCGTATTTCCTCTATCGTCATCGCCTGTCAGTTGATCATCAGTTTCAGTCCCACGCCGTACTGCGTATGGAAATACCCCGTGTCGTTACCCCACAGACAACGCTCCCGTACACGGCCCGTCAGTGCCAGACGGTCTGACAGATACACCTCGACGTTCAGCGTCAGTGCACCGCCATAGACGAAAGCATCCCTGTCCTGTAGTGTGGCACCGTCAGGCAGCAGCGTCTTGCCCCAGTTCACTGTCTCATAACCTGCCAAGGCAGAAGCACCACCATAGACAAACAGGGTCTTGCTGGCATCCGTGAGCAGCTTCTGATAGTAGCCGCCCTCTGCCGTGAACTGAACGACGGGGATGGCCGTGTCCTCGTCGTAGTCGTATTCACGCTGCAGATACTCGCCGCCGAACACCCACTTGCTGCCGTTCTTCGTGTAGGTAGAAAGCGCCACGCCGCCACTGAATGCTGCACTCAACGGCTTGCCGTCCACGAAAGCACCGCTAACCTCAATGCCCTGCATCTTGGGCAAACATCGCTGTGCGGAGGCTTGCCCCATAGTCAGGGCAAGCACTCCAATCATCAATAGTTTCTTCATCTTCTACTTCACTTTAAGTTCTGAAATCAGTTTTGCACGTACCAGGTCCGAGTTCTCAATGACGAACTGCTGATTACGCCCGCCGTTCTTCTCTGCCAGTTCCACCACCAGACACTTGTCATCAGGCAGCGTAAACTTATCCATCGTCCACACCGTGCGCTCTGATGAGTTGCCCGATACGTTCAGCACGAAGTTCTGTGTGCGCAGGGGCTGGATCACCTGCTCCTGAATGGCCGTGCGCTTCACCACCTTCTTGTCCACAATCTTCCAGACGATGTAGTCCACGTCGAACGGTACGTTGCTGGAGTTCTTAATCTCCGTGTGGAAGTACAGTAAGCCGTTGTGCGTATAGATACCCTTCAGCAGAAAGCGGATGCCGAAGCCCTTGCTGCCGATGTGTTTCACGATGCGCTCGTTCTGCTTCCAAATGCTCTTCATCACCAGTCGCACCAGCACGGGACTCTCCGAGCCGAGTTCCTTCAGGTAGATGTCCATCGAGTTATTCGGCCTGTTCACCGCCGAGCCGTCGTGAATAAAGTCCTTCATTTCGATGTTCAGCATGTCCGGCTCCTTGGCGTACTTCACATTGAACGCATAGAAACTGCCGTCCTCGGTGATGACGCTCATGTTCGTCTCTCCCTTGAACCATCGCTTGGTGGCTTTTACACGTATCACGTTCTCTGCCCCGTCAGCCTTACCCGCCATGATGTTTGCAGAACCCAAGTCAACGTAGGTCACGGAGGCAGGGAAGATGATATGCACAGTCTTGTCGAAGGTCACCTGCAATCCGTGAGGCGGAATCATGCGGTCGTAGGTAATACTGCGCGTTAGTCCCTGAAACAAGTCGCCGTCCTTGGGCAATGTCGTTTCCTGTGCACTCACTGTGCTTGCGCCCACCATCAGGGCGCAAGCCATCATCAATACTTTCTTCATTCTCATTGTCGTTTGTCTGTTTGTTAATTGGTTATACACTTAATTTTCCTTCTGGTAGAGCAACACCTGATACCCGGCTTTCAGATGCACTTTTATCGTGCGCATCTTCTTTGCCACATACTGGCTCGTTCCCTGTATCAGTCCCTTGCCGACATCAGAGACCAGTTGTGCCTTCGCATCCGACGAGATATTGATGCTGCTGCCCATCGACCCGCCCATGTTGGCGGCAACCTCCTTGGCGGCTCCCACCTCCATCGAGTTCGGAATGAAAATGCCCTCCTGTCCGTCAGTGTCATAGACTGACAACTCCACGGGAATAATCATCCTGCCGTTCTCTATCGAGGTAATGGTGATACAGAGCCGTTCGCCCTGAATCTTCGTCGCGCCGACCACGATAGAGTTCTTCGGGATGATGCGCTCGTCCACCGCCATCGGCTCCAACAGCCGTAGTCTCACCGTCTGCCCGTCAGTCACGGTCTGGTAGCCATAGACCGATGCCGAAATGGTGTTCTTGCGACTGACACTGCCACCCGAACCTACTGCCGTATTGAATGAGTTGAAGGCAAAAGCGCCATCGTCATCCTCACTGTCATACACCTGATTGCCCAGGGCCGAGACCACCGTCTTTGCCACCTGCTGCACGGGCGATACCTTGCGCTTCTTTCCCTGCTGGTCCGAAGTTCCTTGTTCACCTGCACCAGCGTAGGCAACCTGACCGTTGCCTCCCTGTGCCGCTGGCATATACTTGGCAGCGAGTTGATAGGACTTTTCCATCAGTGCCATTTGGTCATCAACAGTGTTGTTGGCCGAGGTCTGGGAGGATAGTTTCTGCTCCAGTTCCGCTATGCGGTTCTTCAGTTCCTCATTGGCAGCATCGCCCGACGGCTGGTAGAAACTGCCGAGCGTCTGGCTCAGTTCGTTACATGCCGCCGCCGACTGCTGCACCCTCTGCTTGGCTGGCGACACCTCTTCGTCCTTGTGTCCAGCCTTTGCCATCAGGTTCATGTCGTCAGTCACCGCGACGGAATCCGTCTCACTCACCGAGTACGCCCCCAGGTCGTGCCGTGCCTGCTGGTATTTCTTCACGCCGTCCATCTCGTAGGCTTTGCTCTTGTCGGCAATGCCAGTGCTGCCCTTGTCAGCGTCAGGCATCTCGATATTGAAACCGCTTCTGCCCACGGTATCGCCGCTACCGCCACCCAGCGAACTGAACAGCCAGAGCACGATGACCACCATGCCGATGACGGCAGCACCGAGCACCATCATCTTGTTACGTTTCAGTTTTTCTTCCTCCGTCAGTTTCTTCCTGGGCTTCGGTTCCTGCTTCTGTCTCTCATTCTTCTGCCCCTCCGGGGATGAGCTGTCCGAGGGCCCGCCTTGCGACTGCTCCAGTTCCTTTTTTTCTTCCTGTTCCATTTACCATTTCTTTAAGTTGTGAATAATCCTGTTTCCCATCCACGATGATGGGACTGTCAATGTGTTCAATCACGATGTTCGTGCTTTCTTTCCTGTCGGCAATGTCCGTCACCGTCTGCCAGATGCAGTAGAGGAATAGCACCACGAGGATGCCGAACATCCCAATGACTACGTGCAGCCTCTGCTCAGGCGAGAGCGCATCAAGCCTTTCCTTGATGCCTCTCACCACGTTCTGCCTCACCTCCTTCAGCAAGGAGATTCCCGATTCCACGTCCTTCATTTCTTCACCGTCCTGATGTCCTTGTTCTCGATGATCGTGAAGTTCCGTATCTGGAAGCCGTTGGGGTTGTCGTCCGAGCGGCTGGAGTTCATCAGTCGGCACTCCGTCACCAGCGTCCTCTCCGTCACGTTACTCTCACGGATGATCGTCTGCCTTGCGAACGTCCTCACCTGATACGGATAGTTGTCGAAGTCGCACACCACGCTGTCCACCCTCACCGTCTGGTTGATGTTGCCCGCGATGATGCGGTTATAGAAACCCTGTTCCGCGAAGTCACGGTAGTAGTTGTAGGCACTCTTGTCGGCCATCACCAGCGCACGCTGCACGTTGCTCTCGATGGCGCTCTTCTCCGGTGCCAGCGTGAAGAAGAGTTCGTGGAAGCGGCGCACGTGTTCCCTCGCCTCTGCCGGACGGTTCTGCGACAGGTCCTGCGAGAGTGCCAGCATCAGCGACTTGCCGCCGTCGAGCACATAGATCTTCTCGCGCTGCTTCTCCGCGAAGCTGTACGAACTCCACACCGACCACACCGTGACCACCGTACACGCGGCCAGGAAGATCATCCCGAACAGCCGAAGCTGCCGGAATGACGATTCGATGTTCCTTAATGACTTGAATTCCATTTTCTGTTTCTGTCTTTTGTCGTTACTGTTTTCTGTTACACATTACTTCGCCAGCCACAGCGCACCGCTCTTCACGGCCCCGCCGCTCTTGGTCATGGTTTTGTTCACGTTGCGGTTGTAGTTGCCGATGCCGCCCGCCTGTATCACCCATCCAGCCACCGTAGGAACGGTGAAGTAGCCGATGATGCCGATGAGCATCATGATGAGGTACACCCCGTCCGACGAGTCGAGCGAGAAGCCCGGGTCCGTCTGCATCTGCACGATGTCATGCTCGATGCTCAACTGCTGGATTCTCGCCAGTATGCAGCTGAACAGGTCGGCGATGGGCAACCAAAGATACACCTGTATATACCGGCACATCCACCCCGTGAGCGTACTCTGGAATCCGTCATAGACTGCGATTCCGAACGCCAGCGGCCCGAGTATCGACAGCACAATGAGGAAGAACGTCCGCAGCACGTCGATCATCAGCGACACCGCCTCGAACACCAGTTCCAGGATGTAGCGGAAGCCGTCGCGTATCATCTTCTGCAGCTTGTACAGCCCGCGCTCCGCATACATCCCCGCCATCGTCGCCAGGTCCGACGGCGATATGCCGAGATTGTCCAGTTCCTTGTCAAACGCCGCATCGTCCACCAGGTAGGCCGTCTCTGGGTTGCGCTTCATCATCTCCGTCTCCAGTTCGTCCTTCTGCTGCCTCAACTGGTCGAGATCCAGCTTCTGCCCTTCGAGCATCGTGCTCACGCCCTGCACTATCGGACTCATCACGCTGTTCATCGTGCCGAGCACCAGCGACGGGAAGAGCAGGATGCAGATGCCGATGGCGAACGGGCGCAGCATCGGGAACACGTCTATCGGCTCAGCCCTCGCCAGCGACTGCCATACCCTGTAGGCGATGTAGAAGAGCGCACCGAACCCGGCCACCGCCCTCGCCACGCCAGTCATCTGTGAGCAGAGCGGCATCATGTCGTCGTACAACTGGCGCAGGATGGTGTGGATGTTGTCCGTGTCGATGATTAGCAATAAGTCTGTCATCATGTCTCTCGCGCCTTTGGTTTACCAGTACTTCTCCGCACCCTTGCCGTAGAGTTTCAGCACACGGTCGAGGTCGTGCTTCTTCTTGGCACGGAGGTACGACACGCTGATGTTCTTGTTGGTGTAGTAGTTGACGAGGTTTCGATAGTGCTTCATGTCACGGTAGCACTTGTCTACCACGTCCATCCTGTCCTTGTCGGTCATGGAAAGCGTCGAGATATTCACAACTGTCTTCAGTTCGTTCAGTACACCCGTCGATTCCTCTAACAGTTTCGTGTAGCCACTGGCAATCGCTGACAGTTCCTCAACGGAAAAGTTCTCGTCATTCATCATCTTCTGGAAAGAGTTCACATAGATGTCGGTGATGTCGCCAACCATGACGATGGTCTGCTGCACCTTGCGGGCATCGCGCACCAGGTTATTCACACTCTTCAGGGCATCGTAGTACTTCTTGCCCTGTTCGTAGATCTTCACTGTTTCCTGAAACTCGTTGATCATGTTTTTCGCGGTCGTGGAAGTCTCGACAATCTCACGGGTAGAGTTCACGATACTCTGTGCGAGGTTCGTCGGGTCAACAACCGTCCACTGCGCACTGGCCTTGCCGACGAACAGCGTCATGCAAAGGCTCATCAATACGAATACTTTCTTTCTCATTACTTGATTAGAATTAAATGGTTTATCACTTGGTACCTCTTTGGCACCGCTTACTTGTCACTTCTTTCTTCTTTCATCAGCCAGCCTCTTGATGGCCAGTTCCATGTCACCGCCCAAGTCCAGAGTTAATCGCTGCACTTCCATCTTCTCCGTTTCCTCCGTCGTGTAGGCAAGGTACTCTTCGGGACTTACCTCTGTGGCATAGACCGCTGACTGTGTGCCCCCGAGTCCTATCCATACTTCTTTGTAGAGCCGTGACGGGTCATTGGCCTGATTGATGCTCAGTATCTGCGACTTCTCCTTGTCCGTCAGTCCGAGCAGTGCCTGGATCTGGTCGAACTTGTTCATATACTTGCGCTGGTCAAGGAGTATCTTGCAGTCCGAGTTATTGATGATACTCTCCTTCACGATGGGCGACGAAATAATATCATCCACCTCCTGCGTCACCACGATAGCCTCTCCGAAGAACTTACGCACGGTCTTATAGAGGTACTTGATGTACGATGCCATGTTGGCCGAGGCAATGGCCTTCCATGCCTCCTCGATGACTATCATCTTGCGGAAGCCGTTCAGGTGTCTCATCTTGTTGATGAACAGCTCCATGATGATGATGGTCGTCACTGGGAACAGGATGGGATGATCCTTGATGGCGTCAATCTCGAAGACGATGAAGCGCTTGTTAAGCAAGTCGAGCTGCTTGTCCGAATTCAGCAGATAGTCATATTCGCCACCCTTGTAGTACGGCTCCAGCACATTCAGGAATCCGTCAATGTCAAAGTCCTTCTCGCGCACATGCTTCCGCTCCAGTTCCTGACGGTAGGCTGTCTGTACAAACTCATAGAATGTGTTGAACGAAGGTTCTACGTTGTCATCGGCCTTCAACCTCTCGATGAACATCGATACAGCATTGCTCAGTGCCACTTCCTCCGAACGAGTCGCAGGTTCGTTGTCCTTCTTCCAGAGCGTTAGCAGCAGTGTCTTGATGCTCTCACGCTTCTCGATGTCAAAGACCTTATCACTCGTATAGAACGGATTGAACGCTATCGGCTCCTCGTCGGTATAGGTGAAATACACGCCGTCCTCGCCATGCGTCTTGTCCCTGATCAGATTGCACAGTCCGAAGTACGAGTTACCCGTGTCGATGAGCACTACATGCGTACCCTGTTCGTAGTACTGTCTCACCAGATGGTTCATGAAGAAACTCTTTCCGCTGCCCGACGGTCCCAGCACGAACTTGTTTCTGTTCGTCGTGACACCTTTCTTCATCGGCAGGTCGCTGATGTCGATGTGCAGCGGCTTCCCCGTCAGTCTGTCCACCATCTTGATGCCGAATGGCGATGGCGAATTACGATAGTTCGTCTCTTCCGTGAAGAAACATACCGTCTGCTCCGGGAACGTATAGAACGACTCTTCGGCAGGGAAATCTGCGGCATTGCCGGGAATCGCTGCCCAGAAGAGCGTCGGACAATCCACGGTGTTGTGTCTCGGCATACACTCCATGGCTGCAATCTGACTGCCCATGTCGTTCTTGATACGCTTCAATTCCTGCTCGTCATCGCTCCATGCCATCACGTTGAAGTGGGCACGGACGGAGGTCAGACCACCCGAATGGGCATCGTTCAGATACTGCTCTATCCACTGACTGTTGATGGCGTTGCTGCGGGAGTAGCGGCTCAGCGACTGCATGTTCCTTGATGTCTTCTCAAACATCTGCAGGTTCTCGTCGCTGTTATCCACAAACAGGTACTGGTTGTAGATGTGGTTACAGGGCAGTAGCAGTCCCACTGGACTGGCAAACGACAGCCTACAGTCACTTCGATCTGTGCTCAACCGCTCATAACGGATGTCCGTAGCCACCTTCGAGGGTAAGTCCTCCGTATCTGACAGCGTGAACATACATACCCGTTTCTCGCCCACACGCATCTCCTTCGGGTCAAGGTCGATGTCTTGCAAGGTAGCCGTGCCGTCAGAGTCAAGCGTCATGTACTGCTCCACGATGCCCTTGTATTCGGCAGTACCCACAATCTCATCTTCCGTCAGCCGACGGAGCGAGATAAAGCCGGAGTCGTTCATGATGCACTCAAACTGCCCCGCAGCCTCCAAGAATTTCTGTGCCGTTTCCACGTTCACATCCTTGGGAATGATATGTCCACGGCAAAGCGTGGAGAAGTTGCTTTGCTGACGGCTGCGCTCCCTGGTGGTCTTCGTCAGGAACAGATAGCATCTGTGATGCAAGTACGGACGCTCATTGAAGTGCAGTTCAAAGCTCCGTGACAGGAAGCTCTGTCCTTCACCGCTCAGTTTCGGACGGTATTGCTCCCTCAGAAACCAGTCCTGCTTATGCACGATGGAGAAGTCCGGCAGCACACGGATGGCCTTGCACCAGTAGGAGTGCATCGTCTCATACTCGGCAGAGGTCACCGTGTAGAGTTCCGGCAGCCTCACCTCATAGCAGACAGTCACGTCTGCATCCTTGGAAATGATGCAGCCTTCCTCCACAGCCAGCAGCGGCAGCTTGTTCTCAATGGTCGTTGCTTTCAATACGTTTCTCATGCTTTATCCTTTCTGTTGTTCGTTCTTACATATCGGGCGATGCGCTTGCGGCTGATGAGAAACCTCGGGCGGGAATGTCCCGCACCGAGTTTCATCAGACCATGTTCGCCAAACCGGGCATTCAGGCGGAACGTTCCCCAGACGAGTGCACTGCCCAGCACCAGGCCAAGACCGATACACACCCACTGGTTCACGCCAGACAGATAGAGGATGACGAAGAGGACGAAGACGGCCAGTAGTCCACCTGCGAAGATGAACAGGTACTGTGCCTTCAGCCCCTTGAACTCCACCGACTGCCCTATGCCCTTGTTGATCTCAAAGGTTGCCATGCTATATACCTTATTATATATATGGTGGCACCTTAGAGGAAGAACGAGCGCAGGATGGTAGCAGCCACGATAAGGAAGATACATGCACCGAACCAAGAGGCAGCGGTCTTCGAGGTGTCGGGGTCACCAGAACTGAACTTGCCATAGACCTTCACACCTCCGATGAGTCCTACGACGGCACCGATGGCATAGATAAGCTTCGTGCCAGGCTCGAAGTACGAGGTCACCATGCTTGTTGCCTCGTTGATACCTGCAAGGCCATTGCCCTGGGCCATAGCGGTTGTGGTTGCGGCAGCAATGAGGGCTGCACATACTACGACTTTCTTGTTCACAATCTTCATTACGTTCTTTTTCATTTTTCGTTTACGTTTAAATTGTTAATACTGTTGTTGATATAATTAGCTAATTATTTAATCAGTCATATCATCTACTCACTAAGCGATTTACTGATAAATCAGTCCTACAGATAGTCAGACAACTTGAAGTTCTCGAATGAGTCTGGGATGGTTGTTGCCGCATTCTGACTGGCAGAACACTTCTCTATCAACTCGTCAATTCGTTCACCTACGTTTGAGAACTGCCGTTCAACAGCATCAAGGAACTCCGTGCCCTCCAGTTCCTTAAACACGGCAACCGTATGACGCGCCTCTTCTTCTGTCAGATCTTTCCTTCCAAGGTTATTGAAAGCGAGGTCAACGTCATTGATGGTCATGCCGCTTGCCTGTGGCTCGTCAGGCTCTTCCGGCTCGTCGAAGATGGCTGCAAGTTGTTCTGTAGGAACCTGCTTCCATACTTTCTGCTGTTCAAGTTCGCAGTCCTCCGGATTTACCTCTTGAGCTATCTCCCTGCCGTCCTCAGTCATTTCGCCTTTCGCTATAGCTTCCTTACGTGCAGCTTCTTCCTTCACCTGTCTGATTCTTCGCAACTCGGCTTTCACGTCAAAGGTACTCTTGCCTATGATGTCACAGTCTACTGTCTTGGCTGAAAGCTCTGGCTCCGCACCCTTCTGTCGGGTTTCAGGACTGGAGGCACCACAAGGATACAGCAGATATATCGCCATAGCATAGACAAACATACACAATGCTCCGCCTATCACGATACTTGCCATTGCTTCTTTCCTTGGTTGTTGCTTTTCTGAATCAGCTTGTCTATCTGTTCCTCATATCGCATCAAATGGTCTGTCAGAACCATGTCCACGTAGCTGGAGATGTTCACGCCCTCAATGTTCAGGGCATTTACGATACGACGGATTCGCTCATGATAGGCATCACGCAGATAGGCAGACTTGCCACGTCGCGCAGCCTTATCCATCGGAGGATTGGAGAAGAGGTTTATGTATTCCTCATCCAGATTTCCCAACGGTGCAAGATGAAATCGTTCATCAAAGTTCTCCCTTGCACCATTCTTCTCGACTGCACTTCTTTCAAAAGGCTTATTTTTACCTGTATGTGCGCCGTTAGGATGAATAATCATGTATAGGTACACACCAAAACCAGCGGTAAATCCAGTCAGCACCATGATAATAAGTGTCGCCAACATATTTGTTTCCATTGCTTTTTATTGTTACTGTTATTGCTTAAAATTCCTCAGAGTAGCCCTTCTCGAGCAGACTCTTGATGACCGCATCGTTGCGGTCGAAGTGGTCACAAACGATACTGTTCAGGTAGGTTGCTATATTCACCTGGTTATGCCCGATGACGCTGATAACCTTCTGTATACGCTGATGGTTCCTTGGTGTCAGATAGGCCAGCTTCCCGTTTCGCGCAATCATGGCCAGCGGTGGCGTTTCGATGAACGATTCCAGATAGGCATCCTCTTCAGGAGTGTTGCCTCTGGATTTCGCTTTTCGCTCACCTCTCTCTGCCTTTGGCTTTCGTCTTGGAGCTTCCTGCGCCTGAACAGTCCCTTGCAATGGGGCATCCCCGCCCACAACCTCTGTATCCTCCTTTCTCCCTTGACTGGTATCCTCTGGAGGAACGTCAGGCCGCATATCATCAATGATAGACCTTGACGGCACTTCTATTTCCTGTCTTTTCGCCATAGCCCTCAGATTTTAATGATACTCAGCATCTCGTCAGCCAACTCACGGACATTGCTGCCCTTGATGAGTGTCTTGTCTGGGGGCAGTACCGTCGAACGAAATAGGGGACGCTTGTCATCCTTGGCTCCCTCTCTGCGGAATCGTTTGCTGTCGGGGATATGTGTATTCAGAGCGGAAAGCCCCAACTCGCTAATCATCTTCTCGGAAACTTCGTAGAGATTGGTCTTCTCTCTGCCGTCCACCATATTCCAGAGAAAATACAGTCCCTTGATACTGCTCTGTCCTGTCGTAATGAAGTGGTCGTTCACCACTTTGGCGAAAGCAAGCGAACTCTGCATCACTACGCGATCTGCAATGATTGGGCAGAAGATGTAGTCCATGTTGGCTATCGTCTTTACCACGCCCTCGTTGTTCATCGTTCCTGGCAGATCGAAGAATACTATCTTCGGAGGGTTAGCCAGATTCTGCAGTTCGTTTGCCTTGGCAATGGCATTCTCTGGTCGGCTCACCAGCACAGGATATGCCTTCTTCTTTGTACGCGATAACTGCTCATAAGCCTGACGGCGCAGTTCCTCGTTCTCCTCCATGTTCCTGAAATCGCGCTTGCGCATCTCATCAATGCTGTACTGTGGAAAGTCGCAGTCAATGATCGCAACGTCAATGTCTCGCACATAGTGCAGATAGCTTGCCATCAGCACCGTCAGCGTTGTCTTACCGGCCCCTCCCTTTTGGGTTGACAGGGCCACGAATTTTGTTTCACTCATTTTTCAATCAATTTTTCTGTTCGTTAATCAATTTTATTACTCATTTGTTTATTATCTTTACAGTCAACTGTTTCGCTAATTTGTTTGTCTCTCAGACAATCAGTAAATCCGCATACTAATCAATCGGTTTACGCGACGATTAGTCAGTAGACAAACTCACCTGTCATCTGATTGACGGAGCAAAGGAACGACTAATTTCCTGACCGACCAAGTTTTCAGATTCACTTGCCTCGAATGTCCTCGAAAAACGAGGACTTTGACGCAACCCTCTGACTTTCATCATGTAACGGTGATATAACGGTGACACGACAAGTCCCGGAAAACACCGACCTTTGCACCCGCTGAGACCAATCAGGAAGCGACGGACACGTCGGTCAAGACCGAGTTTTGGACTGTTGAAGCGACTAATCCGTCCGCAAGGCGGATTACGTATGCTCGCAGGAGCATAGCAAGATGTCTTTTGAGTTACTCAAAAGGTTTCGGGTTACCCACGAAACTCCCATCTTGCCCTTGCAGGGGGCTGGTGCTGACTCCGAAGTCGTCATCCCCTGATTTGGAAAAGCGATAGTCACGTATCACAGATAATATGGAAGAAAACAAAAAGCGAAGAACGGGTCGATACCCGAAGAACAACAAGCGGACCCACTGCGTCATGGTACGCTTCGACGATGTGGAATGGGCCAAGTTCCTAACGCTCTACGAGCAGTCTGGGGTCTATGCCAAGGCCGTTTTCGTCAAGTCGCGCGTCTTTGGCGAGACGTTCAAGGTCGTGAAAGTCGATAAGACAATGGTTGACTTCTACGAAAAACTGTCATCATTCCATGCTCAGTTCCGGGGTGTAGCGGTCAATTACAATCAGGTGGTGAAGGAACTGCGCAGCCACTTCTCGGAGAAGAAAGCAATGGCTTTGCTTTATCGTCTGGAGGCCATGACCCGCCAGATGATGGAGCAGGGACAGCAAATTGTGGCATTGGCAAAGGAGGCAAGGGAACGATGGTTGCAAAGATAACGATTGGAAGTTCCCTTTTCGGTGCCATCAAATATAATGCCGACAAGGTGAACATTGAGAAAGGTCAGCTGCTGGACACCAACAAAGTGTTCAATCCTGGCACGGGCAAGGTGGACATCCACCAAGTCCTGCATGACTTTAATCGTCACATGCCGAATCACATACGCACCGAAAAACCTGTCATCCACATCTCACTCAATCCTCATCCTGATGACAGACTGACAGACGGGGAACTAACACAGATGGCGCATGAGTATATGCAGCGCATGGGTTATAGCGATCAGCCTTATATCATCGTCAAGCACGAGGATATAGACCGCCACCATCTGCACATCGTTTCCATTCGTGTGGACGAGCAGGGCAGGCGCATCAACAGCGACTTCACCAAACGGCGAAGTCTTGCCATTCTCCGCGACTTTGAGCAACGTTACAATCTCCACAAAGGCAACAAACGGGAGAACAGACAGCAAAATCCCCTGCATCCAGTTAATCCAGATACAGGGGACATCAAAAAACAAGTAGGGAATACTGTCAAGGCTTTATTCAGTACCTATCAGTTCCAGACAATCGGGGAACTGCGAGCACTGCTATCTCTCTATAACCTGACAGTAGAAGAGGTGAGAGGTAGCATCAAAGGCAAGGAATACAATGGTCTTGTCTATTCTGTCATTGATGCCAATGGTAATCGCATCAGTACACCGTTCAAATCCTCACTATTCGGGAAGTCCGTCGGCTATGAGACATTGCAAAAGAAAGCCGTATTCTCAAAGAAGAGCATCAAGGATAAAAATCTGACCGAGCCGACCAGAAAGGCGATTGAGGATATACTGAAGCGCACCTGTGACCGTGATGAGTTCACTCAACTCCTCAAAGAAAAGGGCATCGATTGCATCTTCCGCTATACCGACGAGAGAAGGTTATATGGTACAACATTCATCGACCACCGTACCCACTGCGTCCTCAATGGCTCTCGCATGGGCAAGGCTTTTTCTGCCAATGCACTTGAACAGCATTTCAATACACCGCTTACTGGCAGCGCATCGACAGAAGGACTGCAGCAATCCGCTTCTCATGATAAGCAGGAACACTACGAAAGCAAAGGCGGTTTCGCATCATTCCTTGATGCCCTTGACATTCTTAATACTGACAATCCAGTCACTGATGCGGAGGACGAAGCCTTCCGTCGCAAACTCCAGCGCAAACGCAAAAAGCGGAGAGGCCCACGCTTATAGCACCACTCCGTTTCTACAGATTTATGTTCTTATGTTATTCTGTCTAAAAACAGTTATTATGTCAAATTCAAAAAATACAAACTATGCAACAAGAAGATGATTTGAGAGGTCTCGCTAAAGTCATGGACTTTATGCGAGCCGTGAGTATTATTCTCGTAGTTATGAATGTCTATTGGTACTGCTATGCTACCATCGTGGACTGGCATATCCAGATGGGCATTGTTGACCGAATTTTGACCAACTTTGACCGAACTGCAGGACTGTTTCATTCCATCCTGTACACCAAACTCTTTTCAGTCCTATTATTGGCTCTCTCATGCCTCGGCACTAAAGGCGTGAAAGAGGAAAAGATTACTTGGCCGCGAATTGTGACAGCCCTCGCTACAGGTTTCTTTCTGTTCTTCCTCAATTGGTGGCTGCTTGATTTACCTTTCCCGTTTGTGTTTCGCACGGCACTCTACATTACCACCATCTCTGCAGGTTACATCTGCCTGTTAATGGGTGGTCTGTGGATGAGCCGTCTGCTTCAGAACAACCTCATGGATGACGTTTTCAATAACGAAAACGAATCCTTCATGCAGGAAACGCGATTACTTGAGAACGAGTATTCCATCAACCTGCCCACACGCTTCTACTACAAGAAGAAATGGAACAAAGGTTGGATCAACGTGGTCAATCCCTTCCGTGCTACCATCGTACTCGGTACGCCTGGTAGCGGTAAATCCTATGCCGTGGTCAACAACTTCATCAAACAGTCCATCGAGAAAGGCTTCTCCATGTACATCTACGATTACAAGTTCAGCGACCTCAGCACCATTGCCTATAATCACATGCTGACCCACATGGACGGCTACAAGGTCAAACCCAAATTCTTCGTCATCAACTTTGATGACCCTCGCTGCAGTCACCGCTGCAATCCTATTCACCCAGACTTCATGACCGATATTTCCGATGCCTACGAGTCTGCCTATACCATTATGCTCAACCTCAACCGTACTTGGGTACAGAAGCAAGGCGACTTCTTCGTCGAGTCCCCAATCATCCTCTTTGCAGCCATCATCTGGTTCCTGAAACTCTATGATGGAGGCAAGTACTGCACCTTCCCTCATGCTGTTGAATTTCTGAATCGCAGGTACGAGGACATCTTCCCGATTCTCTCCAGCTATCCCGAACTGGAAAACTATATGTCCCCGTTCATCGATGCATGGCAGGGTGGTGCTGCTGATCAGTTACAAGGCCAGATAGCATCTGCCAAGATCCCTCTGTCTCGAATGATTTCCCCTCAGCTCTATTGGGTGATGTCAGCCAGTGAGTTCACGCTTGACATTAACAACCCACAAGAGCCGAAAATCCTGTGTGTCGGTAACAACCCCGACCGTCAGAATATCTATGGTGCAGCCCTCGGACTCTATAACAGTCGAATTGTCAAACTCATCAACAAGAAGGGCATGCTCAAATCCTCTGTTATCATCGACGAGCTGCCGACCATCTACTTCAAGGGCCTCGATAACCTTATCGCCACTGCCCGAAGTAATAAAGTTGCCGTATGTCTCGGCTTTCAGGACTTCAGCCAGTTAGTCCGTGACTATGGTGACAAAGAGGCGAAAGTGGTTCAGAACACCGTCGGCAATATCTTCAGTGGTCAGGTAGTAGGAGAGACAGCCAAGACCCTCTCTGAGCGTTTCGGAAAAGTCCTCCAGAAACGCCAGTCCATGACCATCAACCGTCAGGACACATCCACCTCCATCAACACCCAGATGGATAGTCTGATTCCTGCCAGCAAAATCTCCACACTTACACAGGGCATGTTCGTCGGTGCCGTCTCAGACAATTTCGATGAACGCATCGATCAGAAGATTTTCCATGCCGAAATTGTGGTTGATAGTGCCAAGGTTGCCAAAGAAACGAAATCCTACAAACCCCTCCCCGTCATCACCGACTTCCGTGACGAGAATGGCAATGACTGCATGGACGAGATGATTATGCAGAACTACACCCGCATCAAATCTGAAGTCCGTCAAATTGTCGCCACTGAGCTGGAGCGTGTCAAGCAAATCCCCGACCTCGCCCGCTTCATCAAATCCGACAACTGACCTTCACCCCTATATACACCGAGAGCCGAGAATGCACATCCGCATCCTCGGCTCTCCCTCTTAATTCTAAATTGTCAATTGTCCATTGTCAATTTCAAAATTACAGATTTTGTATGACTCCCCGTCCTATTCCCGTCAGCTTTTCCATTTGCCTAATCGAAGCCCCGTTCTGCAATAGCTGCTTTATCGTCTTCAATTTCTCGTCCCTTGGAATAGCCTTAAACTCATCCCATGTTGTAGCCGTCGTTAATAGCCTGACCATACCCAGCACCTGTGTTTCTGTCGGCTTCGGTGCCCTATATTCCTTCGGTTCCAGACACTTCGTCCCCTCTGGCAGCGGCTTGCTCAGTAACTCTCTCCACTGCTCATCCGTCACGTTGTGACAAGCGTCAGGCTTCTCGCATACTATGGGCAAATCACTTCCCAGCCCCACATACTCATGCCAGCTGCTCCATGCCCATTCATCCAACGCCTCCGTCATCCCGTGACGTATTGGCTCCTGGTGCACATACCGCATCACCACATCCATCCGTTCCTCATCATTAATCGGCTCACTATAGTACCGCCTGCGATACAATGGGCCATAGCTATTGTACTTACTCGAATAATACCTTGAGTATAACTGTGAAATACTCTGCATAATCGCACTCACTTGGTATTTTTCCTCCTTCACGATAAGTCTGAATTGTTTCGGTGTCAGACAGTAAGCATACGTATGGAAATACAGCCTGTCTGGTTCGTCATCTTCTGCCCAGGCCTCTTTCATCAACCTGCCCAAATACTCAACGAACACCTGATAATCCTCATCATCGTGGAACAACTCATTGTTACCTGCACCCTGCGCCAGCACATGGTACATGCCTATTCTTGATTTCTCTCTCCTAATTATTGACATATTCTAATTCGTTAAATTCGATTAATTATTTCCGCATTATCTGTTTGCAGAGGAGTTTATACACCGGGCGCTCTGCGTTATACCTTTTGTAGTCAGCCAAGACCTCTTCAAGCTGCAGCCATTCAAGAGAATCCGGAACGAGTGTTGACTGCCGTCTGGCGACAACACGCATGAACTCTTCGTAGCGTCTCTCGTTGGTGGCCATGTCAGGCTTCCACTCACAGAGCAGGTGGTAGCAGCTGACGAGGGCATCGACTTCGGGAACAGGGTTGGCCACAAGCTGAAGGTAGCAGTCGAAGATGCTACCGTTGATGCGATTCCTATAGGTCGTGGCCTTTCGTCTGTTGCCGAAGGCTACATTGAGGAAGCCTGTCTGGAGGACAAACCGCTGGAGACTGAAGTTATCAGAGAGTGACAGTCCCTGCCACGCTCCTCCACCCTGAGCGTCTAACTTTTCAAGCCAGTTGTATAGGGTCTGAAGCCATTGACTGCTGCCTGCGGTTTTTCTGGTCGACCTCTCGCCAGGCATGGGCATGTAGCGGCAGAACTGCAAGCGGTAGGCGGGCTGACCGCTAAAGTGGTTGTCATAGAGCCTGTCGCACTCTTGCTTCATGGCCTGCATGAGCAGATGGCCGTCGCAGCCAGCTACATGGTACATGGCTTCAAGAATGGACTCGCTGAGATTGGTCTCAAAGCGACTATTGAGCAAGTCGAAAGCAGCAGCTATCCACTGCGGATCCATCCTCGAGAGCGCCATTCCGCCCATGCAGCGCAGCCGCTGTGTGTCGAGCAAGGGGTCAGGACGGTATTCTTCCCTACGCGTTTCCGTCAATTTAATATAGTCGGACGGCATGGATGCTCCACTCTCTATGGTAACCAGGCGATACGTCTGTTGGCCGTCGGTCAGCTCGTTGACCATCTCCTCCGTATGGGAAACGCAGAAGACCTGGTCATCTATGGCTTCATCCATCAGCTGTTTCTGTCGGAGGGACTGTCTTTCTTTCTTTTTATCTTTCCAGACAATGACCTGCTTGGCGTATCTGTACAGGCGTCGCAGGGTAGGCGGCACATTGTCATGCTGCTGCACATAGCGCTTAGCGGCGGTACGGTAGTTAAGGATGTGTGTGACTACAAACATGCTCAGAAAAAGGTATGCCTCACCACAAGTGGCAGCGGCCCTCTTCCCGTGCAGCTCCTTGTGTATCTCCAGGGTGAGCGCGTCGATGGTTGCCTCATCGTGACGCAGGTAGGCACTCAGGAGTAGCAACGACGTCATACGGCTATTGATGGTAGCATCACTAGTGTCCGTTCTGCCAAGGTCTATAATCTCCCCGTAGAGCATACGCAGTTCTTCTTCCGGCATCAGCCCTGCAGGGTCTTTCGTCTTCCTTATAGCATCGATGACACACTGTTCGAGGTGTTCCATGCGCTGTAAGTAAATGCTGACATCAGTAAAAAGTTCGCTCATGGGGTAAGATTCTCTTCGTGTTTCTTGAGCCATAATCTTTAGTTTTTTGCCCCCGCTCGGCTTTGCCGCTTGCAACCATCGGGACGCAAGAGAGGTACAACAATTTGCGGTTATCTCAACAACTCTAGGGTTGGGCAGAATGACTGCTTACGCAGACATTATTCTATACCTCGCCATATTCAATTATAATGTCTTATAATCGGAGCCGCCTCACGCAGTAACCTGTCAAATACCCTATGCATGTTGCCAATATCCTTGTCTTTCATATACTCCGTAAATGAAATCAACATTTCAAATGGTTCATTTCCTGCATTGGCACCATTAGGATTAACATGTTTGTAATATTGCTCAAATGTGGCGACCATACCATTCTTATTTAAATAGTCTGCATATAGTTTCAACGTAGCCACATCCATCAAGACAAGAGGCTTTACGTTTTCACTTCGCAGCCCACGTTTGGCACACTCTTCACGCAACATATACTCCAAAACAGTATGTATTCCTCGCATAGAGTAAACGGGATTATCAACAACCAATACTGGATAGATTACAGATTCCTCCTTAACGTTATCAAAGAAGAAAGCCCCTTTTTGTATAGCTTCTACACTATCCAGCAACTGCGTAATACCTTTGTGCTTTCCCTTGTCATTCTCAAAGAATTTCTTTTTTATATCCTTAAATAGCTTTTCAGCATTTCTGGACTCTTTTACCTTTGCGTTGGTGAGAGAGTCTTTATACTCAAAGATAATACAGCCTTCAGGTACTTTCACATAATAGTCAGGTGGCACAATACCATCAGTATTTGTTCCTTCCCTTTTTGTTTTTTCAAGCATAGCATCACATTCGCTACCTGACACTGCTTTCAGCGTATTTGAAGGCATACAATGCTTTACATATCCCTCAAACATGAACTTCTGTGAAAACTCGGTAGTATAATATTGTCTGAACTCATCATCATTCAAAAAGCCAGCATCCTTACGCAAACTCCTCAATTCAAAATAAACGCTGTTATAAATGTGCTCAACAACAAAAGTCAAATTGGTAATTGCGTAATGGTGCTTTTTCATTCGAATATAGGGTTTCCCTCGAAAAACCATAAGGTCTGGGTTATCCGTTTCCGATATAACTGCATCCTTTTCAATACAACTCCTCTCTATGACACGTCTACCTTTCCTCCCATACTTGCTATCACCTTTTATCATCAACAATCCGCTCTTCTCATGTAAATAGTGGATTGTCATAACATGAGGGATGATGTATTCAGCCCAATTCCCTATATGAAAATGCGCAAGGAACCTACTCCTCAAGGCCTTTATCCGCTTGTCTTTAGAACGGAATAGAAACATGAACAGCGTTATACTCTTGGTTAGTTGCCTCCTGAAAGCATCATGAAGATCCAATGATTCCACATCTTCATTGGCATAATTGTAAGCCAGATATAGATGTGCCAATCGCAAATCTAATGGTTCTGACATGTGCTTTTCGCCGTCATAGTCTGACTCATACACATCTTCGTTAACTCTCAAAAGAGCTCTCGAATAATCCTTCTCAATCAGGGGACTCCAATCTTGTTTTGCTTCTGGTTCTACAGAGAAGAACAATCGTTGAAACGACATTATTGCAGCCTTGCCCGTAGCGACGAAATTGCCTTTATAGCTTTCAGGAAGTCGTTTTACTGCAGCTGAATGCCTGTTTATAACATCTTGTGTAAATACAGGGTCTCGGTCTGACA
>Ga0310695_10004725_pt1 | contig 24699 bp, 14 predicted proteins | sample RumenRJG_04DNA_FD_203882 | JGI IMG/M metagenome (GOLD analysis project Ga0310695, IMG submission 203882) | Bovine rumen microbial communities from Lethbridge, Alberta, Canada - RJG_04 (v2) (version 2) | ecosystem: Host-associated > Mammals > Digestive system > Stomach > Rumen | place: Canada...
TTCCAGGTGAGGCTCAAGGACTTCAGGGCCAAGGCCGACGCCATAGCGGCAGCGGAGTTCGACGAGGACAATGTGGCGTACGCCATAAACGACTGCACGACGAGCAACACTCAGATCATGAACGCCCAGATCGCGGACGAACTCATGACGGTCAAGGATACCAAGGCCTCGTTCGCCCTCGGACGCAACGAAAGAGGACAGACCCTCGTAAGCGCGAGATCCCTCGGAGATCTGAACGTGCAGACCCTCATGGAAAAGCTCGGAGGAGGCGGCCACTTCACATCGGCGGCGGCCCAGACGGATGAGCCTCTCGCCGAGGTCCTCGCAACTATCAAAAAGCTTGTGAGAGAGGCGTTCGAGCGGGAAGAAGAAGAAAAGAAGCGGTCAATGGCGAAGACGCAGGAGATCGAACTCATCAGATAGCCGCAGACCCCCTTCCGGGGGCATTCCTCCGGACCGACCGGCAAAATGGTGTAAAACACTGCCCGCAGCATGTCAGTATTACACCGCCTGGCGATTCGTTGACAGTTTACATCGTACGGATCGGCAAAATGGTGTAACAACAGCCCCGGATCACAGCATCATTACACCCTTTTACTCAAAAACGGTGTAACACAACTCCCTGGCAGGTCAGTATTACACCGATCGCCGATTTCATCGACTGTTTCATCGTACGGATCGGCAAAATGGTGTAACAGACATGGGTAAAAGGCTGAAGATTACACCGTAGGGTGCGGTCAAAGCAGCGAAAGGGTGCGGTCAAAGCAGCGAAAGGGAAGGCCGATCCCGTGGACCGGTCCCGGGAAAAAGTAAAAAACCGGCACATAAATAATCATAAATAATAAAGCAGAAAATAAGCAGGGAATAATACGGAATAAACAGGAGACGGATATGGAAGTAATTCTGAAACAGGATGTAAAGGGAACGGGAAAGGCCGGTGACACCGTAAAGGTGAGCGACGGCTTTGCAAGGAACAGGCTGATCCCTCAGGGCCTCGCGGTAGAGGCGACCGATGCAAACAGGAAGCAGATCGAGAGAAGCAAGGCAAAGGCGGCCGAGAAGTTCGCTCAGGACAAGGCCGAGGCCGAGGCCTTCGCGAAGAGGCTCGAGAGCGGAACTGTCGTACTGAAGACCAAGGTCGGTGACAACGGCAAGCTCTTCGGCTCCGTCACATCGATGGATATCGCCGAAGCGATAAAGGCACAGACGGGAGAGGAGATCGACCGCAGAAAGATCGTGCTCGCGAAGCCGATCAAGGAGACGGGAGTCGAGGAGGTCGAGATCAAGCTCTTCCAGGACGTCAGCGCCAGAGTGAAGGTCAGCATCGAGGGACAGTAAGCGATGGACGAAGAAAGAAAAGACGTGCTCCTGCCGCCGACCGACATAGACGCGGAGAAGGCAGTGCTGGGGTCCATGCTCAAAAGCCAGGACGCCAGGGCTGATGTCGCCGCCGTCCTCAGAGCGGAGGACTTCTATCTGAAAGAACATCAGGAAATATACAATACGATGCTCGACATGGAGCGCAGAGGGACAGGCATCGACATAACGACCGTGTATTCGGCTCTCAAGCAGAGGAAGACAGCGGACATGGTCGGAGGCATGACCTATCTTTCGAGGCTCATGGACGAGGCCATCGTTCCTTCGAATGCCCGCTATTACGCCGACACGGTATCGGACAAGTCAAAGATGAGACAGCTCATCACAGAATCCGAGGCTATAAGGGACGCGGCATATTCGGCGGAGCTCCCGCCCGAGGACATACTCGACAACGCCGAGCAGAGGATACTCGAGATCGCACACAAGGCGCAGCGCTCAAGCTACGTGCCGATCGACGAGGTGCTCATCGAGAACATCCGCCAGCTGCAGGAACTCGAAAAGAACGGCTCGAACCGCGGCATACCGACAGGCTTCAGGGACGTCGACAAGATCCTCGGAGGATTCCAGAAGACGGACCTGATCATACTCGCCGCAAGACCGGGCGTAGGCAAGACTGCGTGGGCCCTCAACGTGGCCGAGCATGCCGCTTCAGTCGGCAAAAAGGTCATGGTGTTCAGCCTCGAGATGGCCAACACCCAGCTCGGAGAGAGACTCCTTTCGATGACTTCGAGCGTCCCTCTCGAAAAGATACACAAGGGCGAGATCAGCGCAGAGGAGTGGGAGGACCTGAGCGATGCCCAGGAGAGTTTCTACGGGCTCGACATGGTGATCGACGAATCCTCGATGATCACGCCTCTCGAGATGAAGAACAAATGCCGCCGCTTCAAACAGCAGAAGGGAGACCTCGACCTTGTGGTCATCGACTATCTGCAGCTGATGAGCATGGGCGGATACAGGATAGAACAGAGAGAAAAAGAGATCGCGGCCATCACAAGGTCCATAAAGATCATGGCGAAGGAGCTCGACTGCGCGGTCATACTGCTGTCGCAGCTCTCCAGAGGACCGGAGCAGCGCGGAGGCGATCACATGCCGAAGCTGTCCGACCTGAGAGACTCCGGAGCGATCGAGCAGGACGCCGACGTGGTCATATTCCTCAAGAGGGACGACTATTACAGCTCCGAGGACGAAAGGGCCAACATCGACGAGAGCACCGGCCTCACCTGCGCCGTAAATATCGCGAAGCACAGGAACGGCCCGGTCGGCATAGCCAACCTGACATGGATACCAAGATACGTTAAATTCGGCAACATGGCGAAAGAGCAGTAGGGATGGCCAGGGTAAAACTAAGCACTGAAAAGAACAGAGATATCTTCCTGTACACCAGCAGGGTCGAGAACCTCTTCATAAGCGAGTTCATGCCGGACGCTCCGGGAGAATACGTAAAGGTGTTCCTTCTGGGCCTCATGTACGCGCAGTATGACGAGGTGATGGATTCGCGCAAGATCGCCATAGTACTCGGGCTTTCCGAGGACGAGGTCGAGGAGGCGTGGATCTACTGGGCGTCGAGAGGGGTCATCAGAAGGCGCGTCGAGCTGTCAGCCGACGGACTCGAGATAGAGCATATCGAGATACTGAGCCAGATCGGAAATCTCTACGGAAAAGCGGCAGAAAGCGAGGTTGCGGAAACAGCAGCCGCGGATGATACAGAAGCCGTCGCTCCGGATGAGCCTGCCAAAGGCGAAACGGATGCGGAGCCGGAGATATACGAGTCGCTCGATGACATGGACTACGAGGATGTGACGGCTGAGCGCATGACGGACAGCGCCCTCCGGGACATCTACCTGAAGTATCAGGAGGTCACGGGCAGGACGGTCTCGCGCCAGGAGACCGGCAAGATCGCCGACGCGATAAAGCTGTACGGCATAAAGCCTGAGATATTCGACTTCGCGATCGATTACTGCGCCGACCTCGAGAAGTACAGCATCGACTATATCTTCAAGGTGGCTCTCAGATGGACAGAGGAGGGCTGCGAAACGGTAGCCGAGGCGAAAGCGCTGCTCGACAGACACAGCATGAGGAATTCGTATTACAGTCAGGTCTTCAGGGCGCTGGGCTTCAACAGGCTTGCAGCTCCGGCCGACAGGGAGATCATGGACAGATGGTTCGATGAAATGGACTGCAGCATAGGCGAGGTCCTCGATGCGTGCAGGGCCGCGGCGGGCCTTAGGGATCCGAATCTCAGATACGTGAACAAGGTCCTCGAGAACCGCAGGCTCGAAAAGGGCGGCGTAAATACCAGAGCTGAGGCTGAGGCGCGCAGGCAGAAGGGACCGGATCAGACGTCTGCCGGCGGGGGGAGCCTCGTCAGCAGGAAGGTCCTGAACGATTACTTCGAATATATAAGGAACGAAGAGGAGGAAGCGCAGCAGGCGAGGATCCGTGAGATCAGCAGAAACATTCCTGAGATGAAGGAGGTCTTCGCGGATGAGAAAGAGCTGAACGCGAGGCTGCTGTCGATAAGACCGGGAGAAGGAAGCCGCGAGATGCGCGAAAGACTCAGGGACGAGAGGCGCGGCACGGAAGAGCGCAAGAAGGAGCTTCTTTCCGGCGCAGGCTATCCGGAGGATTACCTCGAGAGGCGATACAGATGCGGCGTATGCAGGGACACCGGGTATACCGATGAGGGCATGGTGTGCGGATGCTGCAAAACGCGCGCCGAAGAAGCATATAAATGGATCGGAGCAAATAAACAGCTTTGAGTGAAAAAGACAATAAAGTAACAGAAGAGAATAAGGGACAGAAAAAGCCGGCAGAGGTCTGGTCCGAGAAAGCGGAGAGCAAGTCTCCCGAAATAAGCCCGGAAGAAATGAAGACCCTGGCTTCGGCGTACGCGAAATATCTGGCAGAAAAAAAGATGAAGCCGGGCGACGCCACTTTCATAGAGCCGGAGGAGCTGACAGGCAAAGCTCCGGAAGTGAAAGCAGAAGCAACTGCAGAGACGCCTGCAAAGAAACCCGCTGCGCCTGAGACAAAGGCGGAGGCTCCTGTTGCGGTGCCTGCAAAGCCCGAGATGAAGGCGGAAGCAGCTGCAGAGGCGACCTCAGCGCCGGAAGCGAATGCGGAGACAGCTGCAGCAGCGCCTGCAAAGCCGGCAGAGAAGAAAGATGAAGGCGCGGCTCCGACTAAAGAAGATCAAATGAAGATCTTCGCAGCGGAGTACGCAAGGATGCTCAGGGAAAAAGGCCTGAAGCCGGGAGACGCATCTTTCGCAGAGCCGGAGGAGCTGACAGGCAAAGCTCCGGAAGTGAAAGCAGAAGCAACTGCAGAGACGCCTGCAAAGAAACCCGCTGCGCCTGAGACAAAGGCGGAGGCTCCTGTTGCGGCGCCTGCAAAGCCCGAGATGAAGGCGGAGGCGCCGGCAGAGGCGCCTGCAAAGCCGGAAGAGAAGAAAGCTGAAGGCGCGGCTCCGACAAAAGAAGATAAAATGAAGATCTTCGCAGCGGAGTACGCGAGGATGCTGAAAGAGAAAGGTCTTAAACCGGGAGAGGAGTCCCCGGCAGCAGAGGTCCCGAAAGGAACCGGCCTGAGACCGGGCGGGGAAGTGCCTGAAGGAAAGGGACTGAAAGCAGAGGAAGCATCTCCGGAAACAGAGGTCCCGAAAGGAACCGGTCTGAGACCGGGTGTGAAAGTGCCTGAAGGAAAAGGCCTGAAAGCGGAGGACTCATCTCCGGATGAAAGGGCCACGAAAGAAACAGGCCTGAAGCCGGAGGAGCTGACAGGCAAAGCGCCGGAAGTTCCGGCAGGTCCGGAGCCGGCCGGTAAAGATAAGAAAGAAGAAAAAAAGGAAGCAAAGAAAGAAACTCCGGCGGAGGCCCCGGCAAAAAAAGATACGCCGGGTGACAGGAAGACCGCTGCGGCTGAAAAGAAAAAAGAAAAAGCGGAACAGAAGAAGAAGGCAAAGCAGCAGAAGAAAAAGGCGAAGGCAAGGGCTGCAGCCGAGAAGAGGAAAGCTGCGGGCGCGGCGGAGGCTCCTTTCTTCAGGATCGGAAAGATCGAATCGATGCTCGCGTCTGCGCTCGACACGTACGACAGGCTGCAGGACAGCAGCGATGAAAGCTTCAGCAGGGCAGGGCGCGACTTCGTCAAGGGCGCCCACAACATGGCGGCCGCATATAAGAACTCGCGCAGGCAGATAGGCATGGGCCTTCTCATAGTCGGAGTACTGGCAGCCGGCATACTGGTCATATTCGATCAGTTCACTGTCTACGAATACGCGTACAACGGCAAGGTGCTCGGCTATGTCAAGGCGCAGGAGGAGGTCACCGAGGTCCTGGATATAGCGGGCGAAAAGCTTTCGCAGAACAACGGAGGCACCGCTCCCGTAGAGTTCGTCGCCAACCAGAACGTTACCTTCAATCCGGTCGACGGCAGGGGAAAGAGCACGGACGACATGGACACCGCCGTGAACAAGCTCATATACATGACAGACATCGAGACCGAAGCGTTCGCTGTATATGACGGGGACCATGTGGTTGCGATCGTCAAGGACCAGGCCTCTGCAGAGAAGCTTCTCGAGGATGCGCTGGCTTCGCTGAGCAGACCTGACATCGGCATGGAGCTCGTTTCGGCGGAATTCGAGAACGAGCTTTCGATCAGACCGGTCAACGTCCTTCTCAGCAGCGTCCAGAGCAGCAACAAGGCGCTCAGCCTGATGACCGGCGGCGGAGAGATGGAGACTCTGCATATCGTCGAAGAGGGCGAGACTGTAGAGAGCATCGCAAAGACCTTCGGAGTCGATACCGTCAACGTCTTCACCTACGGCGAAGAAGCTGATGAGGATGAGGACGGGGACATCGAAAGCGAAGACTCGAACGAAGAGGATGAAGAGGACGCCTCCGGAGAAGAGAGCGGTGAAGAGGATTCCGCTGAGGACAGCGGAAGCGAAGAGGACAGCTCCGAAGGGGACAGCTCAGAAGAAAACAGCGATGAAGAAAGCGCAAGTGAAGAAGACGGCGAGTCATCGGCAGCTGTCACTGTAGAGACGGATGTGACGGCCGGAGACGAAAGCGGATCATCCGTTGAGATAATGCAGGGCGACATGGTCTGCATAAAGAGCGTCGTCGAGCCTGTGTCGGTCAGGATGGTCGAAGAGGGAAAGATGAAAGAGATCATCGAGTACGAGACCATCAAGAAGAAGTCAGATGAATACTATCAGGGAGATACGCACCTCGAACAGGAGGGAGAAAACGGGGTCCAGATATTCGAAGGCACGCTGACCAAGGTGGCCGGAGAGGTCGTCGACAGAAAAGAAGTCAGCACGAGCGTCATAAGGAACAAGCAGGACAAGATCATACTCGTCGGAACCAAGGAGAGGCCTAAGACGGCGCCGACGGGAACCTACGCGATGCCGCTCGAATACTACGTCGTCACTTCCGAGTTCGGCGCAAGATGGGGCCGCATGCACACCGGAATCGACTTCGGCGATCCTACCGGGACCCCTATATACGCTTCGGACGGAGGGACCGTCATCACGGCGGGATACTCCGGAGGCTACGGCCTGTGCATCGACATCGACCACGAAAACGGACGCGTCACGCGCTACGGACACTGCAGCGCCATCAACGTGAGCGTAGGAGACAAGGTCTATCAGGGACAGCAGATCGGACTTGTCGGAAGCACCGGAAATTCCACCGGCCCTCACCTGCACTTCGAGGTAATAATCGACGGCGTGCAGCATAACCCGAGAGAGTTCCTGGATTTCTGATCAGAAAAACGGAGTAGAAATTGCCGGATAACAAAGCAAGAAAGATAATAAAATACGGAGAGACCCCGGAAGAGCCCGAAAAGCCGGAGATGCCCGGAAAGCCGGAAGAGCCCGAAAAGCCCGAACTGGCGAAGGCATATGAAGAGGCTGTGAGAAGAGAGGAAGAAGCCCTTCCGGATCTTCCGGTCCCTGAATATTTTGAAGAAAGGGACGTGCCGGAGCAGCCCGAAAGACACACCCGCGAGGAGCTCAGAGAAAGGACGGAGGAAAGACGCGGCCGTATCAGAACGGATCAGATCCGTAACAAAAGGATGACCGTGCTCATCTTTGTACTGGTATTCGCCCTGCTTGCGACCATGTGCGGAAAGGACATAGTCAGGCTCAAAGCCGAGAACGTCGCGCTCAAAAGGCAGCAGGCCGCCCTTAAGAAAGAAAGGGACGAGCTGAAAGCCGAGCTCGAAAACACCACCGAGCAGGAATACATCAGAGACCAGGCGAGGAAGCAGCTGAAGCTGCTGAATCCGGGCGAGCTGCTCTTCGTATGGGATGAGTGACATGAAAGAAAACGGACAGAGCCCGAAGACGAAGCTGAAGCTGAGCCGGGCGCTCGTCGTGGAGGGAAGGGACGATGCAGCCGCGGTGAGCCGCGCAGCTGAAGCTCTGATCATCCCGACGCACGGATTCGGCATCACGGCTGAGACCTGGGAGGTCATAGCGAAGGCCGATAAAGAAAAAGGCCTTGTGATACTGACAGACCCCGATCATGCGGGCGAGCAGATAAGGCGCATGCTGACGGAGAGGTTCCCGGATGCGCTGCAGGCGTACATAGCAAGAGACGAAGCGCTGGCTGCGGGAGACATCGGAGTCGAGAACGCGGAGCCGGATGTCATACGGGAGGCGCTCGAAAAGGCGCTGTCCCGCGGAGCCGGAGGAGCAGATCCCTCAGAGGGACGTGACAGCGGAGGCTTTGCCGGCATGAGCGAGCTTCGGGAGCTCGGCCTGGCAGGCTGCGAGGGAGCCGCCGCAAGGCGCGCCGCGGTATGCAGGCGCCTCGGAATCGGCTACGGCAACGCGTCCGCAATGATAAAAAGACTCAGAGGATTCGGTATAGGAACAGATGAGCTCAGGGAAGAAGTCGAAAAAGGCGGCAAGGAATAAAAAGCGCAATTACGTCAGGCGGCCCGAGAGCCTGAGGGGAGTGAGGCCAGACAAAAGGCTGGGGCAGAACTTCCTCATCGATGATAATGTCATCGCGGCCATCGTGGACGGGAGCAGCGTATCGGAAGATACTCTCGTCATCGAGATCGGCCCGGGGACAGGAGCCCTCACACTGCCGCTTGCGGAAAGAGCCGGCAGAGTCATCGCCGTCGAGCTCGACGATGACATGATCGAGGGCCTGCGGGTAAAGACCTTCGGCATGGATAATGTGGAGATCATCCACGGAGACATACTCGAAACAGACATAAAGGGAATAAGCGAAGCTGCGATGAAGGAATACGGCCTGTCAGAGCTTCGCATAACAGGGAACCTCCCCTACTACATCACGACCCCTATAATAATGAAGCTTCTCGACGAAGACACAGGGGCGAAGAGCATCACCGTGATGATGCAGAAGGAGGTCGCCGACCGCATCGCTGCCGAGCCGGGCACGAGAGCCGCGGGAGCGATAACCTGCCGCGTGCATTACCGCGCGGAGGTAACTGAGATCATCGACGTGCCGAGGGAGTGCTTCTACCCGGTTCCGGGAGTGGATTCCGCGGTGCTGAGGCTCGACCTGAGATCCGAGCCGGCGGTAAAGGTAAAGGATGAAAAAATGCTTGAAAGAGTCATCAGGGCGGGCTTCTCGATGAGACGGAAGACCCTTCTGAACGCGCTTTCGACACTCGAAGGATACAATAAAGCGAAGCTGACGCAGGCTCTCGAAGCTGCGGGCATCGATCCGGGACGCAGGGCAGAGACCCTCAGTCTCGAAGAATTCGCAAGACTGGCAGACAGTCTGCAGGAGGCATGATTTGCAGGAAAAGGAAACAGTCACATTCAGGGAAAGAATTAGAGTGATCCTCGGCAGGCTGCTGGTGATACTCAAGAAGATCGGTGTTTTCATCCGGAATATCTATTATAAGATATTCCCGAAGAGAGAGGCCCGGTATTATGACGCCGAGAAGCACGAAAAAAAGTATCTGCTTCTGATGGCGCTTTCGGCTCTGCTGATCAATCTCTACATGGAGGAGTTCGCGAGGATAACGACGGGGGCTTTCGCCGGCCTGATATGGGCGGTGACGCATCCTCTCATGTTCGTGTTCAACGCGCTCTTCATCTTCACCAGCATGACCTTCGCGCTTCTGTTCAAGCGGCGCAGGTTCGTATGGTTCATCATCGGACTTCTGTGGGTCGCGCTCGGCACGATCAACGGCGGAATACTGCTTTCAAGGATGACGCCGTTCACGCTGTATGATCTGCAGAACGTGGCGGACGGTCTCACGATCGCCACGACCTATTACTCGATGACGCAGATCACGCTCGCTATCATCGTGGCAGGCCTGCTGATAGCGGCGATAATCCTCATCTTCATCCGCAGCGAAAAGTGGAGGAACATCAATTACAAAAGGAGCATCGCGGTCATACTGGCTTCGGTCCTCGTCACATTCGGCGCGACCTACGGCATGATAGAGTCAGGCCGTGTAGACACATTCTTCGGAAACCTCAACTACGCGTACAGGGACTACGGCCTGGCATACTGCTTCCTCACCACATCGGTCTCGGGAGGCATCAGCAAACCGAAGGGATATTCGGCTAAGCTCATAGAGGGTATTCTCGAGGACAAGACAGAGAAGGGCCTGGATACTGCTCTCGAGCAGAAGGACGACAGCCTCGACCATCCGAACATCATAGTCCTGCAGATGGAATCGTTCACAGTGGCTCAGGACTACGCCAACATAGAGGTCTCGAAGGATCCGACGCCTGTATTCAACGAGCTGTACAAGAAGTACTCCTCGGGAAGCTTTGAAGTGCCGGCCTGCGGAGCCGGAACGGCCAACACCGAGTTCGAGGTCCTTACGGGCATAAGCGCCAAGTTCTTCGGTCCGGGCGAATACCCTTACAAGGGCAAGCTCAGAGAGAATACTCTTGAGAGCATGGCGTATGTCGCCAGGAGCCACGGCTACGAATGCAGCGCTCTGCACGATCACCGCGCGCTCTTCTACAACAGAAACGAAGTGTACGCAAACCTCGGCTTTGACACATTTACTTCCGTCGAATACATGAACCATGTCTCGTTCACGCCGACCAACTGGTGCAAGGATACCGTCCTGACCAACGAGATCATGGACATCATGCTGAATTCAAAGAGCAGAGACTTCATGCACGTGATCTCCGTCGAGGGCCACGGAGCCTATCCGACAGAGCGCGTCTTCAAGAACCCGTACACAGAGGTGACCGCTCCTGACGAGGAGACGAAGTGGAAGTACGAATACTACCTCAACGAGAGCCACGAGATGGATACCTTCATAGGCGAGCTGATCGATGCGATCGAGGAGAGCGGAGAGCCGACCGTGATGATCATCTACGGCGACCACATCCCGGCGCTCGATGTCAAGGAAGAGAACTATAAGCAGCCGGATCTATACTCGACCCGCTACGTCATATGGGACAACATCGGTCTGCCTAAGGAAGACCTCGACATACACTCGTACCAGAGCGGAGCTATCCTCCTCGAGGACGCGGGGCTTCCTTACGAGGGAATACTCTTCGACTACCAGCAGAGCAATTCCCCTGACAGCAAAGACTATCTGAAAGATCAGGAAGCGCTCGCCTATGACATGCTCTACGGCAAGCAGTACAGCTACGGAGGCAAGACTCCTTACAAGAGAGTCAACATGCAGATGGGTCACAAGAAGATCGAGATCAGGGACGTGGTCAAGATCGGCGACCGCTACTATATAAGAGGAAAGAACTTCACGGAAAGATCGATCATAAGCCTGGACGGCAAGCAGCTGTCGACGGTATATCTGTCGCCTACCCTGCTGGCCCTGAACCAGAGCATCGATAAGGAAGACATAGAAAGGCTCGAGGTCAGCCAGGTCGATAAATCCGAAGAGGAGATACTGACGACCGTCGGCGCCAACGAAGAGCTGTAAAAGGGACCGACTCAGGAGAAACAGGCATGGCAGAAGAACTGAAAAAGAAAGAAATGGTCAAAGAGGAATCCGCGGAAGCTGCAGAGACTGCAGCTGAAGAGACGAAGACTGAAGCTGCGGCTCCGGCGGAAGAAGCTGCGGCTGAAGGCGAGGGCAGAAGCGATGCCGGAAACGAAGACGACGGCAAGTCGGATGTCGAAGGCATACTTGAGATCGCCGACGACGGATTCGGTTTTCTGCGCTTTGACAATTTTCTCACGTCGAACAAGGACATATACGTCTCGCCGACACAGATAAGGCGATTCGGGCTCAGGACCGGGGACAAGATACTCGGCATAGCCAGAAGGCCGCGCGGCACAGAGAAGTTCGGGGCGCTGCTCTACGTCAAGGAGGTCAACGGCCTCGATCCGATGAGCGCAAAGAGACGTCCGTACTTCGACAACCTCACGCCGGTATTCCCGGATGAAAAGATCGTGCTCGAGAATTCGAGCATCGACCTTTCGACAAGGGTCATGGATCTGGTCGCTCCTATCGGCAGGGGGCAGAGGGGACTCATCGTCGCCCAGCCGAAGGCCGGCAAGACGGTGCTGCTCAAGAAGATCGCGGCTTCGGTCGAAGAAAAATATCCGGACATCGAGCTGATAGTGCTGCTCGTGGACGAAAGACCTGAAGAGGTCACGGACATGAAGAGGAGCCTCAGCCGCTCCGAGGTCATTTATTCGACCTTCGATGAAGAGACCCGGCATCATGTCAAGGTCGCTCAGATGGTCATTGAAAGGGCAAAGCGGCTGGCCGAGACGGGAAAGGACGTCATGATACTGCTCGACTCGATCACCAGGCTCGCCAGGGCTTACAACATGGAAGTGCCGGCCTCGGGAAGGACTCTTTCGGGCGGACTCGATCCGGGAGCTCTGCATCCGCCGAAGAAATTCTTCGGTACGGCGCGCAATCTCGAAGAGGGCGGCTCGGTGACCATACTCGCCACGGCTCTCGTTGAGACGGGCTCGCGCATGGACGACGTCATATACGAGGAGTTCAAGGGCACGGGCAACATGGAGCTTCACCTCGACAGGCAGCTCTCCGAGAGGAGGATATTCCCGGCGATCGATCTTTACAAGTCGGGCACCAGAAGAGAGGATCTGCTGCTGAGCCAGGAGGAGTACCAGGTGATGTACATGCTCAGAAGGGCGATGAGCTCCGGCAGCGTGATGGATGTCACGGAGGAGATCATCGACAACCTGTCGAGCACGAAGAGCAACAAAGATTTCGTGGACTTCATGCTGAAGAAACTACATTAATGGCAAAACTGGATTACGACAAAATCTTTATAAAGGATGCCTGTCCGACAAGCATAGGCGGGCAGGCGATAATGGAAGGCGTGATGATGCAGGGACCTGACCGCGTTGCGATCGCCATGCGCATGCCTTCGGGCGAGCTCTATCTCAGGACGAAGAAGAAAGAGCGCGATACCAAAGTGATGAAGATCCCGTTCGTGAGAGGGGTCGTCGCTTTCGCGCGCTCTCTTGTGAACGGCATGGGCACGCTGATGGAGTCGGCAGACATACTCGAGGAGTACGCTCCGGAATATGCCGAAGAGCCGGGAAAGTTCGAGTCCTGGGTAAATAAGAAGTTCGGACCGAAGGCCGCGTGGAACATCCTGATGACACTGGCGCTTCTGTTCGCCGTGGTCATATCCATCGCAGGCTTCGTCATATTTCCGACCTGGGTGGTCAACTTCCTGAAGAAGTGGATCAGCAGCGCCATAGCGCTCAACCTTATCGAGGGAATACTCAGGATAGCGCTGTTCATCCTTTATGTAGCGGCGATACGGAAGATGGAGGACATAAAGAACCTCTTCCGCTATCACGGGGCCGAGCACAAGACCATCCACTGCTTCGAGAACGGACTGGTGCTCGATCCGGAAAACGCAGAGAAGTTCCCGACCCTGCATCCGAGGTGCGGGACGAGCTTCCTTGTGTTCGTGCTGCTTGTGAGCCTGCTGCTGTTCAGCTTCCTCGGATGGCCGGATCTCAGATGGAGGATACTGTCGAGGATACTCCTCATACCGGTGATCGCGGGGATCAGCTATGAGCTTCTCAGGCTGGCCGGCAGGTCGAACGGAAAGTTGGTCCGCGTGCTGAGCTGGCCGGGCCTCATGCTGCAGAAACTCACGACCGCCGAGCCGACAAGAGAGCAGCTTGAGGTGGCGATACTGTCCCTCAAGGCGGTGACGGTCGATCCGGGAGTCCCTGAGATCTCCTCGTTCGTCGACAAGGACGGCAACATCGTAAGGTCTGCCGCCGAAGAGGAGGAGGTCAGCCGCGAGATGGATGAGTGGGCCGCCGAGGTGGAGGCGAATTCCGAGGCCAATGTAAAAGCCGCCGAGGATGAAGAGATCAGGGAGCGCGAGGTCGAGACCCGGGCCGTGTATGCGGAAGCGGGAGAAGGCGCAAGCGAAGAAGAGATAAATGAAGCGATAAAGTTCCTCGAGGAGCTCGACAACAACGAGTATACTATCGTGAAGCCGGAAGAGACCGACGGACGCACCATTGTAAGGGCGATAGCCGACATCGAGGCGCAGGCCGCCAAGGCGAGGACACTGGCGCGCAGATACACGAGGGACGTCAAGACCTACGAGAACGCGCTGGCCTGGGGCCAGGCGGCGCTGGGAATGCTGCCTAACGGAAAGAACGAGGCGAGGATCATCCTGACCTACGCTACGGGCCTTTCCTCCACAGAGCAGATCACCCGGGCCAAAGAGCTGATGAAGAACGAGGACTTCCGGGAGTACGAGAAGAGGATATATGCGAGGATAGAAGGCATGCCTCTTCAGTACATCGTCGGCATGCAGGAGTTCATGGGGCTGCCGTTCAGGGTCAACCCGTCGGTGCTGATACCGAGACTCGATACCGAGATTCTCGTGGAGCAGGTGCTCGATGTCATAGAGGCAAAGGGCCTGCAGAGGCCTGAGGTGCTCGACCTGTGCACGGGAAGCGGCGCCATAGGCATATCCATAGCATCGAAGGTACCGGGAGCGATCGTCACGATGGCCGATGTTTCCGAAGCCGCGCTGAGAACGGCGATGGCAAACGCTTCTCTCAACGGAGTCAGCCGCCGCTGCGTATTCACGCTCGGCAACATGTTCGACGCGGTCCCTGAGGACAAGGTCTACGACATCATCGTGTGCAACCCGCCGTATATCGAAAGCGATGTGATCGATACCCTCTCGGTCGAGGTGAAGGATCACGAGCCGAGAGCGGCGCTCGACGGCGGAAAGGACGGACTCGACTTCTACCGCGTGATCGCGAACGAGGCGAGCATGCATCTGAAGTCGGGAGGGACTCTGGCGCTCGAGATAGGATCGGACCAGGCTGTGGCGGTAAAGAGGCTGCTGAACAGGGCGAAGACCTACGAAGGAACGAGGGTCGTCAGAGACCTCGCTCATCTTGACAGAGCAGTGCTGGCAGAGCGGATATAGACTGCAGAATACGAAAAACATATATAATTATGAAAGATGAAAGGAATGCAGGCCGCAAAGATACGGCAGGAGGGGTAAAGCAATGGCAAAAGTGATCCTTATAAACGGGAGCCCGAGAAAGGACCAGTGCACGGGGACAGCGCTGGATGAAATGATAAAGGTCTTCAATGAAGAGGGCGTCGAAACCGAGCTCATTCAGATAGGAGGCAGGGACATCAGGGGCTGCGTCGCCTGCGGCTGGTGCATGAAAAACGGAGAGTGCGTAGTCGACGACATAGTGAACGAAGTCGGAGCGAAGCTCGAAAAGGCGGACGGTCTCGTGGTCGGAAGCCCTGTGTATTACAGCTCGCCGAACGGCACGCTGATCTCATTCCTCGACAGGCTTTTCTACAGCGCGCGCTATGACATGCACATGAAGGTCGGAGCGGCTGTGGTCAGCGCGAGGCGCGGAGGCACTACGGCGGCCTTCGATGTGCTCAACAAGTACTTTTCGATCAGCGGCATGCCGATCGCGACGAGCACATACTGGAACCAGGTGCACGGCTTCACGGCAGAGGATGTGAAGAAGGACGCGGAGGGACTTCAGACGATGAGGAACCTCGCCCGCAACATGGCGTTCATGATGAAGGCCATCGCCGACGCGAAGGAGAAGTACGGAATGCCGGAGGCGGAGCACGACTCGTTCACGAGCTTCCCGGACGGCAAATAGGCTTTTCGCTGCGGACTGTGTCCCGATAAGATTGCCGATATGGTAAGACTCGCCGCCTGTGAGCAACTACATATTGTGTCACAGGTCGGGAACGTTCAAATTTCAATGAAAAATAACTTTCTTTTATACATGAACAAGCCGCAAAGGCTTGTTTTTGAATGGTTTAAAATGGTAGTATTATCATGTATACGCGGAAGTGTCTCTTTTGACGGCATTTCCGGTGAGGAAAGATGAAGAAAGGAGCAAGTATGAAAGGCAAAAGGAGGTTTATAGCTGTCCTTCTGTCGCTGCTCATGGTAATGAGCCAGATGAGCGTAGCAGCGTTTGCAGTCGATGCTGTTGCGCCTGAAGGTTCTGACAAGGCAGTTACGGAAGAAGCAGCGCCTGAGAAGGAAGAACCTGCAGAAGAGGCTTTCGATCAGAGCGAGACAGTAGACGGAGTCAAGGTCACTGTCAGGGCTGAAGAGGGAGTATTCCCTGCGGGCTCGAAGCTGAGCGTAGGCAAGGTCTCTGTGCCGTCGGCTGTTGATACAGAAGGCGCCGCGAAGACTTATGCGTACGACATCAGCATCCTTGCAGACGGAGAAGAGACACAGCCGGAAGGTGAGGCGAAAGTATACTTCTCGGCCGAAGAGGTCGCAGACTATGATACTGCAGTCTATCACATGGACGGCGATGAGGCAGAAGAGCTTGACGTTACCGAGAAAGGAAAGACTGCCGCTGTGAAGACAGACGGATTCTCGGTGTATGTCGTGAAGTTCACCCATGATAGCGTGGAAACGACATATTCCATGAGTGAGGGAGATACCGTAAAGGTAAGAGACATCCTCGGCGAAGTAACGGGACAGATCTTTACCGACGCTTATGACACAAGCGTTATCAGCATAAACGGAGGTCCTGTCGAGCCTGTCGTAGAGGCGGTCGGAGAGGGAACCACGACGATCTCCGGGACGTACGGCGGGCCTGGCCCGGGTCAGGGAACCCCGTTCTCCATCAGCGTTACTGTTGATGAGCTGGTCGTAGACCCGCTTCCTGAGGGAGCCGGAGTGATCGAGCAGACAGGAGAAGCCCTGTCGCTTCTTACAAACTACGAAGCGGTAAAGACCGGTCTTCCTGACGGCTACGAGATGAGGTACAGAACCAAAAAGGACGGCAAATGGACTTCCACAACAAGCAGCACAGATGAGCCTAAGGGCACGGATGCGGCGCAGTACGAAGTATTCTATCAGCTCTACTTCGGCGAGCAGACGGTAGAAGGGGAAGGCTTCAGCGGCTCTGTCAATGCAGAGATCAAAGCGCCTCATGAACATGTATGGGAGATCGTTAGAAGCAGTGACACGAATGACAAGGCGACCGTCAGCTGCACGGTCGAGGACTGCCCTTTCCATGATAATCCTATTCTGGTAACGATCAGCACCCGCAATCAGTACGTAGACAAGGAGTTCAAATTACCTGAGGTCACTTACGAAAACCGTCCGGAAGAGCTGGAGGATGTCGTCAGAAACGGCAAGTTCTGGTACTCGACCAAGGAAGGCGGATATAAGGACTGGACAGATAAGGTACCTGACAAAGCAGGGGAATATGCCGTAAAAACGACGGTGTTTGCAGGATCTGTAAGCAAGCCGATCATGTCATATTTCGAACTCATGAGATATGACCCTGAATGGACCCGGCTGGTCGTCCCTGCAGAAGGCGATGCGCTGGTGACAGACGGCAAGACTCCTGTGAAGCTGATCGTAAAGGATGCAGCTTCGACAAGCGACGGACAGGTCATGTACGGGCTTGTCACGTACGTAGACGGGAAACGCAAGACTGTGGTCAAATACAATCCGGATCCGGAAACGATCAAATGCGCGGAAGCCGGAGATTATCAGATCTGGTACAAGGTCGACCCGACAGAGATTTATGAGGGACTCGATACTGTAGTAGTACCGGTCACGATCAGCTCCCCTGTAACGGTGCTGTTCGACTCCAACGGCGGCGAAGGAACAATGAGACCGCAGACGGTTCCGTCCGGAGTCTCTACGCCTCTCGATAAGAACGCGTTTGAGAAGAGAAAAGAAGGCGAAGCCCTGAAATTCTTCGCCTGGAACACGGATAAGGATGCAAAGGTCCCGTCTGACGGACAGGTCCCTGCCGGAGACGGATGGTATGAGGACGGCGATAATATAACGATTGATTCCACAGTAAGGCTCTACGCGATATGGCAGGAGTATGCGCATATCAAGAATCCTCCGCGCGCAAATGAGCTTACCTATAACAGTAATGAGCAGGAGCTGATAACCGACGGCTCGGTCGTAAAGGGCCAGGGCACGATGGTATACAGCCTCGAGGAGGACGGAGAGTATTCTCAGGCTCTTCCTACGGGAAAGAAAGCCGGCGACTATACCGTATGGTATAAAGTGGAAGGCGAAAACGGATACGCAGATCTCGCGCCGCAGAAGATGACCGTAACTATAAGCAAGAAGGCCGCTACGGCAACCGACTTCGAGGCTGAGGATAAGCCTTACGACGGAACTACGGACGCGCGCCTTGCGGTAGAAGAGCCGGGACCTGGGATCATAGCATACATCGATGAAAGATGTGTCGGCGATGAGCTGTATGTTGCTTCTGCCAACGCTGAATTCGAGAATGCGGATCCGGGAACGAATAAAAAAGTCCTGATCACGGATATCACGCTCGGCGGAGCGGATGCGGCGAATTATGAGCTCACCAGCACCACTGCAGAGGCAAGAGCATCCATCACGCATGAGCATGTATGGGATGTAACATCACAGGACGGCGTTGCAACGATCACATGCACACAGGAAAAATGTCCGTACCATGATGAGCCGATACATGTTTATCTCAAGGTCAGAGACGATGTATACAACGGAGACCTTCATCCGGCGGTTCTGGATACCTCCGAGATACCGGAGGAGCTCGAGGACGAACTGACTGTAGGCTGGACGACTGATCCTGAGGCCGCGAAGGTTTACTATAAGAAAGGAAGCGCAGCGGGTTCGCCTGAGATCCCTGTGGATGCAGCCAAGTATAAAGCGTATACAAGAGTAAGGTATACTGACAGCAATGGAAAACCTGCAAACAAGGCTGTTACGGCAGAGTTCAGGATCAACAGAAGGCCTGTGACGGTTTCGGGTATCACTGCCGAAGACAAAGCATATGACGGGACCGAGACTGCCTCGCTTGACATTTCGAAGGCGGTTCTCGACGGCAAGCTGGCCGGCTCTGATCTGGATATCGCAGTAAAGACAGGCAGCCAGTATAACACCGGCGCATTTGAGGACAGCAGTGTCGGCAAAAACAAAAAGGTCACCTGGGGAGAGCTTCTCCTTATAGGAGATGATGCATCGAATTACATGCTCGCAGAAGACGGTCAGCAGACAGAGGCTTCGGCAAGCATCACAGCTCTGGAAGTAAAGGTCGCGGGAATAACGGCAGAGGACAAGGCCTATGACGGCAATACCGATGCTGCAGTCGTGACTGAGAATGCGACATTTGAAGGAAAGCTTCCTGCCGATGAGCTTACCGTGTCCACAACAGGTACTTTCGATAATGCGAATGCCGGAAAGGACAAAACGGTCACATTCGGAGAGCTCGTGCTCGGAGGCGCAGCTGCGGGCAACTACAGCATCAGCGCCGAAAGCCAGAAGGAGACCAAGGCTTCCATCACGCAGAAGAGCGTCGTTGTCTCAGGCGTCAGGGCAGAGAACCATGTCTATGACGGTACCTATATCGCTCAGCTCGATATCGGCAATGCGAAGCTCTCGGGCCTGGTCGGCGAAGATGAAGTGTTCATCAAGCAGAGCACGTATTACGGACTCTTCCAGAAGGGATCGGCTGAAGAGCGCGCTCAGGATGCCGGGATCAACAAGACAGTGAAGATCTATCCGGACACCTTCTTCCTTGACGGCGATGATGCTGACAACTACTCGATAGATAAGGAAAGGAGCCAGACCAGCACCCGCGCCGACATTCTGCCGCTTGAGGTAAAGCTCGCATGGCAGAAGTCAGCGGACGACACATCCACTGATCTCACATATGAGTACAACGCCGAAAAGCAGGCGCCGTACGCAAAGGTCACAAACCTTGTCACGATACTGGGCGTCACCGATAAGTGCGATGTAACTGTCAGCGGAGCAAAGACCGACGCGGGAGACTACACGGCCAGGGCTACTAAGCTCAGCAATCCGAACTACAGGCTCCCTGAGAACGACCGCGAGGAAGACTTCACGATCACCCAGAAGCCGGTCGTCATCACATGGCAGAAAGACCCGATCTTCACATACAACGGAGAGGAACAGCTGCCTGAAGTTACGATCAGCACCGGTCTTGAAGGTGACGATACGAAGCTGTACGCAGAGATCGAGGCCAGCGAATCGATCACGCCGGAAGGCCACGTGCCTGGCATCGATGCAGGAGGATATGTCGCAACAGTCACTGAGATCAGTGAAAAGATATTAGGCATCCCTGTCAGATCAAAGAACTTCACGCTCAAGGGCGCTGAGAACAAGACAACAGGATTCCTGATACTGCCTAAGATGGTGACCGTAGAATGGGAAGGCGACGGAGATGATCCGTGCATCTACGACGGCGAAACACATTACGTGACAGCTGAGATCGACGGAACCGTTGAAGGAGAGACTCTGCTTCCTGTATACGACGGAGTCCAGTCGGAAGAAAACGCCGGCGAATATGAAGGAAAGGTTACCGGCATCCAGCTCCGCGATGGCGATAAGTCCACAAAGGTCGACAACTATCTGCTGGTCAAAGAGATACCGGAGCCGGGAGAATCACCGGAGTACATAACCGAAGAGCATCCTTCGGTCAAAGCCTGGGAGATCTTCCCTAGAGAGATCACGATCAGGTGGCCTGAAAATACATCCTATGTATATAACGGGCAGACGCAGACAGTGGCTCCGACATTCGATGATGTCGTTGAAGGAGACAATGTCGTTGCCGAATACGGCGCGGGCAGCGTCACGAGCGCAAAAGATGTCGGCAGCTATGAAGGAAAGGTCATCGGCATCAAGGCCGGCGACAAAGACACCGTTATCGGCAACTACGATGCGATATTTTCCAGCGGCGCCCACATCAGCGTGGACAAGCCGTCGACCTTCAACTGGTCGATAAGCAAGGCCGAGCTGACCGTCAAGGCGACGAATCAGTCGATCTACTACGGAAGCGACTACGACAAGAGCAAGGTCACATACTCCGGCTGGCAGGGGAAGGACGACGAGTCAGTCCTGACTAAGCCTGCCGAAGTGGACAGCGACTACTTCGTGAATGCGATACCGGGCAATTACACGCTCACACCGGGCGGCGCGGTTGCAGACAACTATACGTTCAAGTACACGGACGGCGCGCTGACTGTCAAGGAGAAGACCACTGTTCTGGTAGCGCAGGCCCTCCACAGCGGCAAGGACGCAGGCAATATCTCGTGGAACAAGGTCACGGGAGCCAGCAAGTATGAGGTGTACTTCGACAAGAGCTCACCTAAGAAGGTCGCTGTTGTAACGGGCAACAAGTACACGGTGACGGGTCTCGAAAAGGGCGTCACGTACAGGTGCTATGTAACGGCACTTGATGCAAACGGCAAGAGGCTCGCCAAGAGCGTAACATGCCTGTTCATTGCCGGCGGCTATAACGACACCTATACTAACGTTAAGAAGCTCACCGTCAGCCCGAGCACGGTCAGCCTCAAAGTCGGCGGCAAAAAGACTCTGAACGTCACGCAGACGGGCGCGAACAGCACTAAAGAGCTGTTCCGCACCTCAAAAGGAGCACTGCTGAGATACACGTCAAGCAACAGTGAGGTTGCCACAGTGGACTCCAACGGCGTCATCACGGCGACCGGAGCGGGCTACTGCGTGGTATACGTGCAGGCATACGACGGACTCTGGCGGAGTGTATCGGTGGTCGTAGAGGACTGACCCGAAGCGGCGCGATACGAAGCCATAGCAAAAAGTAAAAAGGAAGACGGGGACGCACGGGCGTTTCCGTCTTCCTGATATATTGGATATTTCAGGCGCCGGCATTGCCGGTCGAAAACGATGGGAACAAAAGGATTCAGATACAGGCTAATTGGAGAGGGCGCGGTGACCGGTCTGATCACCGGCGCCCTGATATCGCTGTTCAGACTCATGCTGACGGGAGCGGACAGCCTGAGAGGACGCATGGCGGAGCTGTGCTTATCGGGCGCTGCGGGCGCTCTGATCACAGCGAGCGTTCTGATCGCAGCCGCGGCAGCGATCACTGTCCTCCTTTCGGCAGAGCCTGACATAGGCGGCTCGGGCATACCGCAGACAGAAGCGGAGCTGCGCGGGCAGAAGGACATGGACTGGTGCAGAGTGATCGCCGACAAAATGGCGGGCTGCGCTCTTGCCATAGGCGGCGGGCTCGCGCTTGGGCGCGAGGGCCCGAGCATACAGATCGGCGCCATGGTGGGCAAGGGCTTTGCAAGGGCAAGGCGCGCGCCGCTCACCGAAGAAAGGCTGCTGCTGACGTGCGGAGCCGGCGCGGGGCTTTCCGCCGCCTTCGGAGCTCCTCTCGCGGGAGCCATATTCAGCCTTGAGGAGCTGCACAGGAATTTCTCGGCCGGAGTGCTGATCACAACGATGGCGGCCGCGGCCGCGAGCGACTTTGTTGCAGCCAACATACTGGGCCTGCAGCCGGTCTTCGATATCTCCGTAGATAAAGCGCTCCCGCTCAGGCAGTACTGGGCGCTCGTCCTGCTGGGCGTGCTGCTCGGGCTTTTCGGAGCGTTCTACAACAGGACGATAGCTTTCATGCAGGATGCGTCGGAGAAGGCAGGCAGGGCCTTTGCGCGCATCATCTGCCGGGTAACGGGCAAAGACGCGGCCGTCATAAAGGACGGGTTCCATCCGACCGTATTCGCAGCGAGAGCCGCGGTCTTCGGAAGGCTGCTCGCGGTATTTGCCGCGGCGTATCTGCTGTTCTTCGTCTGCCCCGAAGCTCTCGGAAGCGGGAGCGGGCTGGTCGGACAGATCTGCCGCAGGGAATTCGCTCTCGGAGCGCTGGCCCTGCTGCTTCTGATCAGGTTCATTTTCTCGACGGCCTGCTTCGGCTCGGGCTCGCCCGGAGGCATATTCCTTCCGCTGCTGGTGCTTGGAGCGCTTACGGGAGGCCTCTTCTCGGAGCTGCTCGGCAGGGCGGGGATGGATCAGAGCTATGTGACCGGATTTGCGGTCGTCGCCATGGCGGGATATTTCGCCGCCATAGTGCGCGCCCCGGTGACAGGCGTCGTTCTCATTACGGAGATGACAGGCAACTTCACTTCGCTCCTGCCGCTGGTGCTCACATCTTTAACGGCGTATGTGGTCGCGGAGGCTCTCGGAGCAAAACCGATATACACGCAGCTCCTCGAGCGCAGCCTCGGCCGGCCGTCAGCGGGCGTGAGCTCGCTGCTCCGCGACCGAAAGACGGTCCTCGATACGGAGGTCCACGTGGGCTCGCACATGGACGGAAGGAGAGTTGCGGATTTCGGTCTCCCGCTCGGGACCCTGATAGTTTCGGTCACAAGAGGCGGCGCAGAGATAATCCCCGACGGCAACACCATACTAAGGGGAGGCGACGAGCTCGAGATACTGACCCGCGAGAACGACATCGCCGATGTCGAGGCCATAACCGACGCGGCCTGCCACACGATCGAAGGCTGAGCGGCCGCTGCGGTGAAGCGCTTTTTGTGCGCTGCACATTTTACGAACACATCAGACGGCCGGGCTGTGGTAAACTGTGCATTGAAGAGAAAGACAGCCGGAAAGGCAGCAAGAAAGACAATAAGAAAGACAGTAAGAAAGGGGGGAAAGCGGATGTGCTTATCTGCGGTATATAAAAATGAAGTCAGCGATGCGAACCTGCTCGCGAAAAACGTGGCGGACATCAGGGTCGACGGAGGAAAGATCGTCTTCACGGACCTGATGGGCATACGCACGGTCTTCGACGGCTCGCTCGAGAAGGTCGATCTGATGGACAATTACGTCATCGTCAGAGGATGAGTCAGAAGGGACGGTTCTTTTTGACTCATTACACGGCAATGAGTCAAAAAGAACCGTCCCCTTCGACTCAGTCCCCTTCGACTCATCGACTCATAGAGAGAAAAGGAGGGAATATGTACTGCAACAGATTCCGGGACAAAGAACTTTCGGCCCTCGGCCTCGGCTGCATGAGGCTGCCGGTGCTGGACGGTGACGAGAACAGACCCGATCCTGCCGCTGTGCAGGAGATGGTCGATTATGCGATGGCAAACGGCATCAACTATTATGATACAGCATGGGGCTACCACGGGGGCAGCAGCGAGAGCGTTATCGGAGAGGCCCTGTCGAAGCACGAGCGCAGCAGCTTTTATCTCGCAAGCAAATTCCCCGGATACGAACGCGGGAACTTCGATAAAAAAGAAGAGATATTCGAAAAGCAGCTCGAAAAGTGCAGAACTGACTATTTCGATTTCTATCTCTTCCACACTGTAACAGAGGAGAACATCGAGTGGTACCTCGACGACGAGCTCGGACTCATGGACTACCTGCTGAAACAGAAAGAGGCGGGCAGGATACGCCACCTCGGGTTCTCGTGCCACAGCTCGTTCGAGACCATGCACCGCTTTGTGAAGAAGTATTACGAGCATATCGAGTTCTGCCAGATCCAGCTGAACTACGTAGACTTCGAGTTCCAGGACGCAAAGAGCAAGGTCGAATACCTCAACAACCTCGGCATGCCTATCTGGGTGATGGAGGGGCTCCGCGGAGGAAAGCTCGCGCAGTCGTGCCTCGGCGGCGAGAAGCTCCTCGCGAAGAGCAATCCGGACTATACGCCGGCAAACTGGGCATTTGCCTTCCTCGAGACCATACCGGGCGTAACGATGATACTTTCGGGCATGTCGAACATGGAGCAGCTCAGGCAGAACATAGAGTTCTTCAGCGAGAAGAGGGAGCTTTCCGATGACGATATAGCGACACTGCTGACCGCAGCCCACTTCGATATCCAGGGCAAGGGGACTGTCCCGTGCACCGCCTGCAGATACTGCACGGCCAAGTGCCCGCAGCAGCTTCCTATACCTGAGCTCTTCGGAGAGTACAACGACTATGTGTATAACGAAAAGGATACGGTGCCGCGAAGCGACCTGGCCGCATTCCCGGAGGACAAATGGCCCGGCAGCTGCATCAGCTGCGGCGAGTGCGCCAAAGTCTGTCCGCAGCGGATAGACATACCTGAGATA
>Ga0310695_10004728_pt1 | contig 24696 bp, 18 predicted proteins | sample RumenRJG_04DNA_FD_203882 | JGI IMG/M metagenome (GOLD analysis project Ga0310695, IMG submission 203882) | Bovine rumen microbial communities from Lethbridge, Alberta, Canada - RJG_04 (v2) (version 2) | ecosystem: Host-associated > Mammals > Digestive system > Stomach > Rumen | place: Canada...
AAAAAAAATATTGTCAGTACAAAACCCTTGATTTGAGGGATGTACAGACAAAAAAAATCCTCCCAAAATATTGAGAGGATGTTGTTGGTACGGATCGTTAAATTAACGTTTTATGAGAAATTCTCGTATATAAATGAGTGGAGTGCAAAAAGTCCAAAAACACCATTTTTGCCAAAAACGGATGGCTATTTTAAAGGCTTCGTTGTATCGGACTAAGGCAGAAATCGACTTTTTGCACCGGACTCATAAATTTTTGTTTTTACGGTGCAACACTGTTTTATTCAGAGGAAGGGGTGAAGGGGAGAATCCCCTTCAATCATTGACAGGAAACGCCGCAGGCGGCTTCCTCTTCAATTACTAACTTTTCGATTCTATACTTCTTCGGAACCGCCTGATACCGGGTACAACACACTGGTTTAAAAAGCTTCCCCCTGAAGATTTCCGAAGAATCAGAAAATCCACAATATTGCACCGGATGAGCGAATTTGTTATATTCCGGATAAGATAAGCAGATTTTTAAAAGTTTTTAGAGGATTTCAGAGAAAAATGCGCTGCCGTTTTCGGATAGCGGGCATTGACTGTCCCCTGTGTTCGCTGGCGCTGGCTCGGAATTTTTCCGGCATTAAGGAGCTTACGGCGGTAAGAATGCCGTTTCTGGGGAACACGGTGGATATTGAAACCTGGCTTACTGCGGAGGAGCTTCGGGAGCTTTTGGCAGGGGTTTCCGAAAAGCTGCACGGAAAGGTGGTGTTTATTCCTCTGGAATCGGTAGAGAACCGGCAGGTTGGTCAGGAATGAGTTCCGGTATTTCCGGTATATCGTGACAGTTAAGGAGGTGGCTATGGCAGATTCTTCAGAATTGCAAAACGATCAGTTTCAGGTAAAGGAAGCCAAGTCCCGGTGTCTGGAGAAGCTCAGGGAATCCGGAGTCCGCATGTCCCGGCAGCGGATGGAGCTGGTGGATCTCCTGTTTTCGGGAAGCTATTCCTGTGTCAAGGAGCTTTACTACGAGGCCCGGGAGAAGAATCCCGAACTCGGTATTTCCACGGTTTATCGCTTTCTGAACGTGCTGGAGACCCTGGGGATTATTTCGGGAGGGCACGGATTTGACGTGAACGCCTGCCGCAAGTGCAGCTTCCGGCTGGGTTCCGTCAGGGATTCCCGTGGTGTGGATGTCAAGGGGTGCGATGTGGACCTGCCGGAGCTTCTGAGACTCGGCCTGGTGGTCAAGGGGCTTATCCGTTCTGATGAAAAAATCGATGTTACCACCATTGACGATTCGGTGCATATTTCGGTTAAGAAATGAGGTTGCGGGTATAATGCCGCAGGAAAAGCGACCGGAATCTGTTTCCGGTTTTTTGTTTTGAGAGCAATGCTGTCATCAGCAGTCATTAAGTCATAAGCAGATGAAGTTTCCAGTATATTTAGACAATGCCGCCACGACTCCGGTGGATCCCCGGGTGGCGGAAAAAATGAGTTCCTGTCTTACCATGGACGGGGTATTCGGGAATGCCGCCTCCAAAACCCACGTCTACGGCTGGCAGGCTGCAGAGGTGGTGGACATTGCCAGAAATCAGGTGGCGGATCTAGTCGGGGCGGATTCCCGGGAGATTGTGTTTACCTCCGGTGCCACCGAAAGCGACAATCTGGCAGTGACCGGGCTGGCCTTCAGGTTTCAGGGCGGGGAGCGGAATATCATTGTAACCTCCGAAATCGAGCACAAGGCAATTCTGGATTCCTGCAGCTTTGCCGAACGGCTGGGGTATCAGGTTATCCGCATCAAGCCGGATCGGGAAGGGCGGGTAACCCCGGAGATGCTTCGGGAATACCTGAGTGACCGGGTGCTTCTGGTAACCCTGATGCAGGCCAATAATGAGGTTGGAACCATTAATGACATTAAGGCCCTGGCCGAAACCGCTCACGAATACGGCGCTCTTTTTCATTCGGACTGCGCCCAGAGTGCCGGTAAGGTCCGCATCGATGTCCGGGAGATGCCGGCGGATTATCTTTCGTTTTCGGGACACAAGCTGTACGGCCCAAAGGGCATCGGTGCCTTCTATATCCGGAACGATGCCCCCAGGCCCGAGGCGGTGATACACGGCGGCGGTCATGAGCGGGGCCTCAGGTCCGGCACCCTGGCGGTGCATCAGATCGCCGGCATGGGACTGGCCTTTGAGCTGGCCCGGCAGGATTTCGATGCCGGGAATGCCAGGGTCACGGCGCTTCGGGAACGTCTCAGACACCGGATCTGCTCGCTTTCGGGAGTGACTCTGAACGGATCTCCCCGGGAACGGCTTCCCGGCAATCTTAATCTGACCTTCCGGGGGGTGGACGGGGAGCAGTTTCTGCTGGCTCTTACCAAAATTGCGGTTTCCACGGGATCGGCCTGTACCTCGGCCTCGGTGGAGCCTTCCTACGTGCTCCGGGCCCTGGGTCTTTCCGCCGCCGAGGCTCATGCCTCCATCAGGTTTTCATTGGGAAGGTTCACCACGGAAGAGGAGATCGACTTCGTCGCGGACTATGTAAAGACCGAATATCTGAAGCTTAAGGCAAAGGGAGATTTCTGGAAATGACAGACATGACAGACAGAACAGGTAATGCGGGAGACAGGGCCGCAGATCAGTCCGGAGACAGGACCTGCGAGGTGTACCTGACCACCCGGGATCAGCTTCCCTCCTGGTATCCGGAGGGACAGAGCATCGCCGTTCTTCCGGACGGGATTGCGCTTTCTCCCGAAAAGCCTCTTCCTGCCGGAGAAGAACGTTCCCGGGACTTTTTAAGGTTTGTCAGGAAGTCCGCGAGAGCCCTGGCGGATCGGGGGATTAACAGCGTGCGGCTCCGGGATTCCCGGGATTTTGTCTGGGACACCGAGGCCTCCTTCGCCTTCAGCCAGGGCTTCCGTACCCTGAACCGCAAGCAGCACCTGGAATTTACTCCCGAGGTGGCACAGGATGCCGGCTTCCGGGATCTTCTCGGGGTTATTGCCTGGGTACGGGACACTATTGATCTTCCGGGAAGCGAGCTTACTCCGGATTCGTACGAAAAGGAGCTCGAAAAACTCCGGGATCTGTGTTACGGAAAATTTTCCATAAAAAAGATTTCCGGCCCGGAACTGGAGAGGGAAGGCTTCTCCGGCATTGTCACGGTGGGCCGGGGCAGTGTCAATCCTCCCTGTCTCTATATTCTTGACTATGCGCCCGCCGGGGAGAAGGAACCGGTTTTCATATCGCTGGCGGGGAAGGGCATTACCTTCGATACCGGCGGTTACAGTCTCAAGCCCTCCGGCCTTATGAAGTCCATGCACAGCGACATGGGCGGCTCTGCCACCGTGGCCGGAGCACTGGCTCTTCTGGCGCTGTCCGGCTTCCCGGGGCGGGTTAAGGCCTATCTGGCCTGTGCCGAAAACATGATTTCCGGAAGTGCCATGCGTATCGGGGACATTATCCGCTATCGGAACGGCAAATCCGTTGTCATCGACAATACCGATGCCGAGGGCCGGCTGGTTCTGGCGGACGCTCTCCTGGCGGCCGCCGGGGACGGGGGATACATTCTGGATGCCGCCACTCTTACCGGGGCGGCCAAGGTGGCCCTGGGCCGGGAATATCATGCCGTGCTCAGTCTGAATGACAGCCTGGCGGAGAATTTTCTCAGGGCAGCCGGCAGTGTCGGTGAGTATGCCTGGAGACTGCCTCTGGAGGAATTTCACCTGGACCTGGTGAAGTCCGGACTGGCCGATATCACCAATTCGGTACCGGATGAGCCCGGTGCCACCACTGCGGCGGCATTTCTGGCACAGTTTGCGGAAAACCGGGACAGGTGGATTCATCTCGATCTTGCCGCCTCCTACCAGAAAACCCCGGGTTCCGGGTACGGTCTGGGCGCCCGGGGCCACGGAATAAGATCTATCGCCCGCTTTGTGAAAGATCTTTGGGGTTTCCGGTAAGGAAGATCACAAATGAGGAAAGCTCCGTGTTTTCGGGGCTTTTTTTGATCTATGCTAGGGAGAAATTTTTCAGAAGCGAGAGGTTTTCCATGGCTATTGAACGTACCTTTTCCATTATCAAGCCGGATGTCGTGGCACGGAATCTTATCGGGGACATCTATCACCGTTTTGAAAATGCGGGCCTCAGGGTGATTGCCGCCAAGATGGTGCATCTGAATCATGAGGAGGCGGCCGGCTTCTATGCCCATCTCCGGGAGAAGCCGTTTTTTGAGGCGCTGATGGATTTTATGCTGTCCGGCCCCATCATGGTTCAGGTGCTGGAGGGGGAGGATGCCGTAAGAAGGCATCGCGAGGTTATCGGAGATACCGATCCCAGGCATGCCAGGGCCGGCACGGTCAGGGCGGACTATGCCACTTCAATCGATCAGAACGCCGTGCACGGTTCTGACTGCATCGAGGCCGCCGAGCGCGAGATTTCGTATTTTTTTACCGAGGACGAAATTTGTCCCAGGACAAGATAGGTGATGAACATGGCTGATATCAGGAATATTGTGATTCTGACCGGAGCCGGAATTTCCCAGGAGTCCGGCATCCCCACCTTCAGATCCGAGGACGGACTCTGGGAGCAGCACCGGGTGGAGGACGTGGCCACTCCTGAAGGCTATGTCCGGAATCCGGTGCTGGTGCATAATTTCTACAACCGGCTCCGGAAGAATCTGGCCGGTGCCGCGCCCAACCCTGCCCACAAGGCGCTGGCCCGGCTGGAACAGGAATGGCAGCGGGGATCGGTTACGGTGATCACCCAGAACATTGATGACCTGCACGAACGGGGCGGTTCCCGGAAGGTTATCCACATGCACGGCGAGCTTAAGAGCATTCTGTGCAAATCCTGCGGCGCCCATTCCCGGTGGGAGGGAGATTCCTCGGAGGATGATGTCTGCCCGGTATGCGGCAAAAAGGAACTTCGTCCCGATATCGTCTGGTTCGGAGAGATTCCCTATTTCACCGAGGAGATTTATGACTGTCTGGCCCGCGGCAGTCTTTTTCTGTCCGTTGGCACCTCGGGTGCGGTTTATCCGGCGGCGGGCTTTGTCAGCACCGTAAACCGTATCGGCTATCCTTCCGTGGAGTTCAATCTGACGCCTTCCCTGCAGAATTCCAGCTTTACTTACAGTGTTTACGGCAAGGCCGGCACCACGCTCCCTGAATTTGTGGACAGACTTCTGGAAACCAGCGGCATCGATTTTCTGAAGAAGGAGCCGAAGCCGTGATCGGAATCGGATGAGTGTCTGGAGCTTCTTGTTCACGGGGGCTTTTCCCGGCCGTTCCTGCCGTTTCTGAGTCGCATACTGTTTCCTCACATGGCAGTACAGGGGGTGAAAAGGGAGTAATCCCCTTAGTTATTAACAGAAGCGCCGGAGGCACCTTCATTCTTCAGTCAATAACTGTCGATTCTTTATATTTCTCCGGAACCCGGTCTGACACCGGATACAACGCACTGGCAAAAAACATCCCCATGAAAAAGTTTCCGGGATTTATGGCGGAGGGGGCTGAAAATTCCGCCTCCGGGCGGCCTTGGCTGTTTTTTAAAATTTAACGTTGGCGTTTTTGAAATTTTGACAAAAATACTAACGTTAAAAAGGATGGCCTCCCAAAACATAAGGCCTGACAAGGGTTGTCAGAATATCGAAATTTCTGAAAAACACGTAACCCGGTGCTGACCTGTGGTGATGCGGAGGTTCGCTGCATACCGGGATTCCGGTCTTAAATGCGGCCTTAAGGCTACCGGAAACAGCGTGATTTCAGGATTTATCCGGATGCCCGGTGTACTGCGGAACGGGAAGATTATTCGCAGGGATTTTCCGGAGTTCAGCCTGCTTGCGGGATCCATGCTCCGGGCATCGGGAGCGGTATTCCTGTTTGAGAACCGAGGGGCTTTTGTTACCGGATGAAGACCTGTCAGCATTCCCCCGGCCGACGGTATTTTTCAGTTCCCGGGACAGACGTTTTTCCTCTCCTCCGCCCCGGAATGACACCGGGGGCTATCTGTGATAGAATCCCGCTCTGATATTGTTTGATCCGAGCGGAAAGATGTCTGACGCAAAACTTAATCTCATGGACCTGGACCATGAGGGACTTAACGAATTCATGCTGAGCCTGGAAGAGAAGAAATTCCGGGCCGATCAGCTTATGAAATGGATATACCAGTTCGGGGTTACCGATTTCGGTCAGATGACCAACATCAATAAGGTTCTCAGAGAAAAGCTGGCCTCTCTGTGCGTTATCCGGGCTCCGGAGGTCAGAGCCGAAAACCGTAGTTCCGACGGCACCATCAAGTGGGCTTTGGATGTCGGAGACGGACAGCTGGTGGAGACCGTTTATATTCCGGAGGATGATCGGGCTACCCTCTGTGTGTCCACTCAGGTGGGCTGTCCCGTGGGCTGTCCGTTCTGTTCCACAGGGCATCAGGGCTTCAACAGAAATCTCACCGTGAGCGAAATCATCGGTCAGGTCTGGCGGGCGACGGAGGCCATAGGCTTTAATCCCAATCCCAAATACCGGGCTATCGACAATGTGGTGCTGATGGGGATGGGGGAACCTCTGCTCAATCTTAAGAATGTCCTTCCGGCCGTGAACATCATGCTGGACGATTTCGGCTTCGGGCTGTCTAAAAGAAGGGTGACCATCTCCACCTCGGGGGTGGTGCCGGGGATTCTTGAGCTCATCGGAAAGGTGGATGTGGCCCTGGCCATTTCTCTTCATGCTCCGAACGATGCTCTGAGAGACCGGCTGGTTCCTCTCAATAAAAAATACAATATTTCCGAGTTTCTGGCGGCGGTGCGGAAATATGTTAATTCCTCTAATGCCAACAGCGGCCGTGTTACTGTAGAATATGTGCTTCTGGCAGGGGTTAACGATTCCGAAAAGGATGCTCTGGAACTGGCTAGGCTTCTTAAGAACACTCCCTGCAAAATCAATCTGATACCGTTTAATCCGCATGGTGACAGTACCTTTATGAAACCGTCCCGGGAGGCTCAGCAGCGGTTCTACCAGGTTCTTTATGATCACGGTTATACGGTGGTTACCAGAAAAACCCGGGGAGACGATATCAGGGCAGCCTGCGGCCAGCTGGCAGGAGAGGTCAGAAATAAACTGAAGGCAGCCGCGGCCGACGCGGCAGTATCCGGGTGATTTGTTTGGGAATTAGGATATGAAGAGATTATGGGGTTTTCTTTTGCTTTCGGCAGTGCTTGCCGGATGTGTTACCAGCAAGGAAGTGGTAATCGGCAAGGATGCCGACGGCAACGACATTGTCAAGGAAGTGGGAGTCATTGACTATAAAAAGGCTTCTCTGGCCAGACTCAGACTGGCGAATGCCTATATCGCCCAGAAGGACATGACCAAGGCGAAGGAGAATCTGGAAATCGCCCAGGGGTATGATCCCGACAGCGAAATTCTGTACCTGTCCTGGGGAAACTACTACGAAACCGTGAAGGATGACGGGAAGGCCCGGGAGACCTACGAGACCGCCTACAGGAAATTTTCTTCCTCCGGAAACACCATTACCCGGTATGCCAACTTCCTCTGCCGTGCCAATGAGGTTGACCGGGCCGAGGAGCTTTACAAGAAGGCCGTGGAGATTCCCAAATACGCCAGCATCGGCTATACCTATGCCAGTGCTGCCCGCTGCGCCGCGGATCATGATCAGAATGACAAGGCCGGAGCATATTTCGAGAAGGCGAAGCAGTACGGGGGATCCGATCCGGACACGCTGTACAGCTATGCCGTCTGGAGCTATTCCCAGAACAACTGCGCCAAGGCCCAGGATCTGATTCATACCTTCGGGCTTTTTGTCAAGGAGCCCAGTCCGCAGGTTCTGGCACTGAGAATAAAAATCGATAAATGCCTCGGGAATCATGAAGAGGCTTCGGATCTGGGGCTCAGTCTTACGAAAAGATTCCCCCGCAGTCAGGAAGCCCGGGATTATATCAAGGGCAAGTTTTAATATTTCGCACTACTGGAAAAAATGACAGATACAAATATCGAAACGGAGAACGGAACATCTCCGGCCGTAAAGCTGGGTGAAAAGCTTCGGACTCTCCGCGTCAGGCACAATCTCAGTTTGATTGATGTTTCCGACAAGCTTAAGATCAGAAGTCATGTGCTTAATGACATGGAGAACGGGAATTTTACACACCTGAAAGAGGGGGAATGCCTCGCTTATGCCCGTTACATGGGAATCGATTTGTCCGAAGTCAGAGCGGTCCTGGCCGAAGGCGGAAGCTCCGGCGGTGCCGACGACGGCTCCCGGATGAGCAGTATCCGCACCGGCATCGGCATCGGCGCTCTGGCTGTCATTGCCGTGGGCGTGGTGCTTCTCATCTCCTCCGGCGGTTCTGACGGGAAGCCCGAGGCAGAACAGGCCCTGGTGTCGGAACCTCTGAGAAACGGTACCGGGGTTCTTTCCGAAGGCGAGGAGCTCAATCTTTCCGAAATCGGCAGCGAACATGCAGCGCTTCCGGATGTTCCGGAGGCAAACGGGCCGCAGCCTCAGGCGATTGAGCCGGTTCCCGTGGAAATCGTTGACGAGCCCGGGCCTTCCGGAGTTCAGATTATCGAGGAACCGGTTACCGATTCCGTTTTGCCGGAGATTCCTGATGAGGTCATTATTGCTGACGTTCCGGAATCCGGGGTGATTACCTTTGACGAGGAGCTCAAGGCGGCCGGCAATCTTCCTGATGCCCCGGTCATGACGCCTCCCCCGGGAAAGGAAACTCAGAAAAAAGAGTCCCCGAAAAAGGATCTCTCCGGCAGGGAAGGCCGGAATCCCAATGCCGGCTATGCCACCGGGAAGCCCCGGCCCTCGCATAATTCCGGGAATCCGGTATCTTCAGGTTCCTCTTCCGGAAAGCCTGTTGCCAAGAAGGAGACTCCCGTGAAGCCCGCTCCGGTTCAGGCCCGGAAACCGCTTAAGGCCGGCGAGGTGCGTTCCCTGGCCGATGAGATGGGGCTTAAGAAAACTCCGGCTCCTGCAAAGGCTCCGGCTCCTGCCAAAGCCCCGGCTCCCGCAGGAAAACCGGCCGTTAAATCCCCGAAGGATGCCGGGAAGCCGGGAAGTGTTGCTCCTCGCGCGGAGCCCCGTAATCTGAACGGCGGTTCCGGACGCTCCGCTCCGGGTGCCTCCGGGGGAAAGCCGGCAGCGCTCCGGGCCGGCGAGGTGCGTTCCCTGGCGATGGAACAGGGCCGGACTCCCGCTCCGGCAGCAAAGTCCGCCGCTTCTGAAAAGACCGGGGCGGGGAATGCCGAAGGGAGAAAGGCAGAAGGGAGAAATGCCGAAGGGATAAAGGTGAGACAGATTTCCGGCAACGGCCGGGTTTATGATCCGGACGAGGTCAGAAGAAAGGCCGACCTGGTTATGAAGAACTAGCAGGTGCCGTCCCTCTGGAGGAGAATTCAGACAGCATGAACTTTAATGAGATAACACGCCGCAGGAGCCGGCAGATCATGGTGGGCAATGTTCCGGTGGGCGGAGACGCTCCCGTATCGGTGCAGAGCATGACCAATACCGACACGGAGGATACAGTTGCCACTTTGGCCCAGATCCGGGCCATTGCCGCAGCCGGCGCAGATATTGTCAGGGTCAGTGTTCCCAGCATGCGGGCGGCCGAGGCCTTTAAGGAGATTCGGGCCGGATCTCCGATACCGGTGGTGGCGGACATTCACTTTGACTACCGGATTGCCCTCAGGGTGGCGGAATACGGAGCGGACTGTCTCAGAATCAATCCCGGCAATATCGGAAGCGAGGAGAAGACCAGGGCGGTGGTGGAGGCTGCCCGGGAACGGCATATCCCCATTCGTATCGGCGTTAACGGCGGATCCCTGGAGAAGGATCTTCTGGAACGTTACGGCGAACCGACTCCCGAGGCTCTGGTGGAATCTGCCATGCGGCATGTCGATATTCTGGACAGAATGAATTTTCCGGACTTCAAGGTCAGCGTCAAGGCCTCCAGTGTTTTTCTGTGCTATGAGGCCTACCGGCTTCTGGCCTCCAGAATTGACCAGCCGCTTCATCTCGGGATCACGGAGGCCGGCGGCTTCAGAAAGGGGACCGTTTTAAGCGCCATGGGGCTCTCGTGGCTTCTCAGGGATGGCATCGGCGATACCCTTCGGGTGTCCCTGGCAGCCGATCCGGTGGAGGAGGTCAAGGTGGGCTTCGACATTCTCAAGGGGCTGGGTATCCGTTCCCGCGGCATCAGCTTTGTGGCCTGTCCTACCTGCTCCCGCCGTGGCTGTGATGTAATCGGCATTGTGAATGCCCTGGAGGAGCGTCTTCAGGACATTACCGACAATATCACGGTGGCCGTCATGGGGTGCATCGTGAATGGCCCCGGAGAGGCTCAGAGAGCCAATCTCGGTATCTGCGGCGCCAGGGATCGGAGCGTTTACTATGAGGACGGCGTGAGGAAGGAGCTTATTCCGAATTCCGAGCTTCTGCCGGCTCTGGAGCAGAAAATCAGAAACTACGTTAAAAATCATCCGGGAAAGGCTTCCCTGACGGTTTCAGAATCAGATTAAAAGGAAAATACCGTGTCAGCAAAAATTACCGCCATAAGAGGCATGAACGATCTTGTGCCGGGGCAGAGCAGCGTCTGGGAACAGGTTGAAAAAACGCTGGTGGAGACCGCCGCCTCTTTCGGATTCAGCGAGATCAGAACTCCCGTTATCGAAAAGACAGCGCTGTTCAGCAGGGCTATCGGCGAAGTTACCGACGTGGTGGAAAAGGAAATGTACACCTTTGAGGACCGGGACGGCGATCTCCTGTCACTTCGCCCCGAAGGAACCGCCGGCTGTGTCCGGGCCTGTCTTGAGGACGGACTTATCCACAATCAGGAGCAGCGGCTCTGGTATCGGGGTCCCATGTTCCGGCACGAAAGACCCCAGAAGGGGCGCTACCGCCAGTTTCATCAGTTCGGCATTGAGGTGTTCGGACTTCAGGGACCGGATATTGATGCCGAGATCATTGCATTTTCCGCCATGCTGTGGAAGAAGTTTTCGCTTACAGATCATGTCAGACTGGAGCTTAATTCTCTCGGGGCCCCGGAGGAGCGGGCCAGATACCGGGATTCTCTGGTGGCCTTTCTGGAGAAGTACCGCTCCGAACTGGATGAGGATTCGCAGAGAAGAATGTATACAAATCCGCTCCGGGTGCTGGACAGCAAGGATGTGAGGACCGGCGAGATTCTCAGGGACGCTCCCGCTCTGGCAGATTTCTTCGGGACAGAGACCCGGGCTCATTTTGACGGTCTTAGGGAGCTTCTTGACGGTCTTGGCATCAGCTATGTCATCAACAATCGCCTGGTCAGGGGGCTTGACTATTACAATCTTACGGTGTTCGAATGGGTAACCGAAGCTCTGGGCTCCCAGGGCACTGTCTGCGGCGGCGGTCGTTATGACGGTCTCGTGGAGCAGCTGGGCGGTCAGTCCGTGCCCGCCATCGGATGTGCCGTGGGTCTGGAGCGGCTGGTGCTGCTTCTGGAGGCCCTGGATCTCCTGCATGAGACTCCCGCCGTGGACGTTATGGTATGCTCCATGGGAGATCAGCCGGCCCGGGAGGCCCAGTATCTGGTGAACCGGCTTCGTTTTGAGCTCCCGGAAGTACGGTTCATGCTGCACTGCGGCGGGGGCAAGGTGAAGAAGCAGATGAGCCATGCCGACAGGGTTAATGCCCGGCTGGCCCTGATTCTCGGCGACGAGGAGGTGGCTGCACGTGCCGCCACCGTAAAGATTCTTTCCAGCGGTGAACAGGAGACTGTACCGGAATCCGATCTGGCCGCATTCATCAAACAGCATATTTAAAATCCCCGGAGGAATTAAAGTGGATATTTTGGAAGAAGACGAAAAGCAGCGGGAAGAAGAGCTGGAGAAATGGTGGAAGGAAAACTGGAAGAGCATCTTCGGCGGAGTTCTTCTGGCAATTTTCCTGATTGTGTCGGTATATTTCTACCGGGATTATGTGACCAGACAGCGGCAGCACGGTGCCAATGAGTTTTATTCCGTGGTGCTGAACGGCGACATCAATGATCCCAGGGGGCTGGAGGCTGTAAAGTCCTTCATTGCCGATCACAATGACGTTTACGGTGAACTGGCTGCCTCGGTGCTGGTGAAGTCCCAGGTTTCCGCCGGCAAATACGAAGAGGCCCTGGAAAGTCTGAAGGGGGCCATCGGCAAGGGTAATGACCGGATTCTGGACAACCTGCTCAGAATCAGGGCCGCCCGTCTTGCCGTCACTCTCAAAAAGTACGATGAGGCCGAGAGCTTTCTTTCTGCTGCCAGGGATGAATCGGTTAAGGGCGTGGTAACCGAGATCCGCGGGGATATTGCCGCCGCCCGGGGGAAGAACGCAGATGCTGCGGCTCTCTACCGTGAGGCTCTCGGCATGGTCAAGGACGGCTTTGAGAAGCCGGGGCTTAAGATGAAGTACGAAAGCCTTCTTTCGGAAAAGGGCGTGAAGCCGGCTCCGGAATTTGCCGCTGCCGGGGTTTCCGGGAAAAAGCCGGACACTCCGGCCGTGCCGGAAAGTCCTGCCGGATCTCCGGAGGCTGCTCCGGCCAATTAGGATGCTCCGGCGTGGGATCCCCGGGATCTCTCCGGAAGGGTAACAGTGTTTCAGAAAGGGCGTGACAGATGAGGGGTTTATTCAGATATCCGGCTTTGGGACTGCTGGCAGCGGCCATCTTCGGCGCCGGACTTTCCGGGTGTTCATCCGAGGTGGATGTGTACGTGCCGGTACCGGTTCCCGAGTTTGAGAACCAGGTCCGGCTGGAGGTGGCCTGGAGCTCCTCGGTGGGATCCGGAGTCGGCAGATTCTATTCCGCGCTGCATCCGGCCTTTGACGTGGAACGGGTTTATGCGGCTTCCCGCAACGGCGATGTTTATGCCTTCGACAAGAAGGACGGCAGCCGGCTCTGGCATCTGGATCTGGATGATGAGGATGAAAATGACGATCGCCGATCTGCCAGGATTTCCGGAGGCATCACGGTCCGGGAGGACTTTGATACCTCGCTGGTGCTTCTGGCCAGCGAAAACGGCTGGGTTTATGCCGTGGACGGCGTGAATGGCGAGCTCCTCTGGAAGCACTTCACCGGCGAGGAGATCCTGACCGCTCCGGCCGCGGACGGGGATCGGGTTTTTGTGCTGTCATCCCATGGACAGCTCTTTGCGCTTAACGCTCAGGACGGTTCCCGGCTCTGGGCCACGGGAGACGATTCCGCCCAGTTTGCGGTGCGGGGGGACTCCGCTCCGGTGCCGGTTCAGGGGGCGGTGGTTTTTTACGGAACCTCCGACGGCAAGCTCAACATTGTCAATCAGGAACGCGGGGTGCTCTTGAATCAGATCAAGGTGGGTGTTCCCCATGGCTCCACCAGACTGGCCCGGCTTAATGATGTTAACGCCTCGCCGGTGGTTATCAGCGACGAGCTTTACGTGATTGCGCTGAACGGTCAGTTTCAGGGGCTCAGTCTGCAGAATCCCACCCGCCCCATGTGGGTAAGACAGTATTCGTCGGTGGCCACCCCGGCGTATGACCTGAGTGACATTGCCATTACGGATCAGTCCGGCCATGTTTATGCGGTGATCCGCACTGACGGCTCCGAACGCTGGAGCAATACCCGCCTGACCTACCGGAATGTCACCGGCCCGGCCTATGCCGGAAGCTACGTGGTGGTGGGAGACTATGAGGGTTATCTTTACTGGCTGGACAGTGCCACGGGAGATTTCCGGGCCAAGCTGCAGCTTAACAGTTCCGGAATCTATACCGCTCCGGTGGCGGATGACGATACCGTGTACGTGGTTACCAGAAACGGCAATCTTTACGCGGTCAGGGAAAAGCGGGATTCCGGGGATCAGGACTAGTGCGGCGCGGTTTTCTAGGGTTCCGGTCTTCGGATCGGAGCCTCCGTTATTTTTAAAAGGAAACAGTTCATGACAAAAGTAGTGGCTCTTGTAGGGCGGCCGAATGTAGGCAAATCTACTCTTTTTAACCGTCTTACCAAAACCAGGGATGCTCTTGTGGCGGATTTTCCGGGACTTACCAGGGACCGCAAATACGGGCGTGCCATGTATCAGGATCATGAATATATCCTTATTGATACCGGCGGCATTGACGGCAGCGAGGAAGGCATTGAAACCCACATGGCGGAACAGTCCCTTCTGGCCATTGACGAAGCGGATCTGGTGCTGTTCCTGGTGGATGCGAAGTTCGGGATCTCCGCCGGGGACTACATGATTGCCGACTATGTCAGAAAGCAGCAGAAGAAGGTTACCGTCGTGGCCAACAAGGTGGACGGCATGGATCCGGATGTGGCTATCGGCGAATTCTATGCCCTGGGACTTTCCGGTGAAATCTACCCCATTGCCGCCGAGCACGGTCGCGGGGTGGGGATCCTTTTGGACGAGGTGCTGGCTCCGGTTCTTAACGAGGATTCCGAAAAGCCGCGTTTCGAGCCCGGACCCTTTGACGATCCGGAGGCGCTGGAGTGGGAGAAGGGCTTTGACTTCCTGGACAATGTTCCGGTGGACAAGGAGGCCGGCGGCTTTAACTGGTATGAGTGGAAGCAGCGGCACAAGACCGGTCAGGAGGATGCCTCTGTGACGGCCGGTGACAATGCCGGGGTCTCTCCGGAGGATCGGGACTCCGGAGATGAGGAGGTTCCCTTTGCGGATCTTCCGGTGAAGTTTGCCATTGTGGGCCGCCCTAACGTGGGTAAGTCCACCCTTACCAACAGAATGCTGGGAGAGGATCGGGTGGTGGTGTACGACCAGCCCGGAACCACCCGTGATTCCATTTATATTCCTCTGGATCGCGATCGGGAGCATTACATAGTCATCGACACCGCCGGAGTCAGAAAGCGCAAGAAGGTTACCGTGGCTGTGGAAAAGTTTTCGGTAGTGAAAACCCTGCAGGCCATCGAGGACTGCAATGTGGCCCTGCTGGTAATTGATGCCAATGCCGGAGTCACCGATCAGGATCTCAGCCTCCTGAGCTTTATTATCCAGTCGGGCAGGGCACTGGTTATCGCCGTTAACAAGTGGGATGGCCTGACTCAGGATGTGAAGGAGAAAATAAAGAACGAACTTAATCTCCGGCTGGGATTTGTGGATTTTGCGGAGGTGCATTTCATTTCCGCGCTGCATGGTACCGGAGTTGGCAATCTGTTTGATTCCATCAGGAGAGCCTATGCTTCGGCCACCACCAGGGTAGGTACTTCCAGACTGAACCGGATTCTGGAAATGGCAGTAAGACAGCTGGAGCCTCCCATGTCCGGCGGCCGGCGCATCAAGCTTAAATATGCCCATGCCGGCGGCTACAATCCGCCCCGCATTATCATTCACGGCAACAAGACCCGGGATCTTACAGATTCCTACAAGCGGTATCTTACCAATTATTTCCGGGAGAGTCTTAAAATCGTGGGCACTCCGGTAAGTCTGGAGTTTCATGAGGGGGACAACCCTTATGAAAACAAGAAGAACAGACTTACCCAGAGCCAGATCCGCGCCAAGCGACGGCTGATGAAGTTTGTGATGTCCAAAAAGAGAAAGGCAGCCAAAAAGGGATAAGCGGCATGCAGAAGTATGATTTGACCAAATGTCCCTGCGGGAGCGGGAAATCCTATCGGGAATGCTGCGAGGAGTTGCATTCCGGAAAGCGCCAGGCTGAAAATCCGGCGGAGCTTCTCCGGGGGCGCTATACCGCCTATGCCCTTTTGAACGGGGATTATGTGAAGAATTCCTGGCATCCGGATTTCTGTCCGGCGGTTCCGGGCCGGTTTATGGTTTCGGATTACAAGAAGATCAAGCTGACCCGGCTGGAGATTCTCCGGGAGGAAATCACGGGAGACACCGGGGTGGTGGAGTATATCGCAAGACTCCGGGCAGGCACCCGGTTTGACTATATACACGAAGTCGCCAATTATGTCAGAACCGGAGGAAAATGGTATTACACCGACGGGAACCAGCTGCACTGACAGCTTTTGCGTCCCGGATTTTCTGTTTCGGGCGGTTTCTGACGGTCTCCTCATGTCATTTTTGCACATGGAGGGCGAGACAAGCTTCAGGGGGTAAAGGGGAGTACCCCTTCACGGAAGCTCCTTCCGTATAAAGTCACTGATTTTCGATTCCTTAAACTTCTTCAGCCACCGTTTTGATATCGCAACGATCCCCTTTGGTTAGTTCCGCCCGGTGAGGCAGAACCGGATATGAATCTCCGTGACTGTTTCCGCAGCCTTACAGGCAGGACGGTTATGGCATCAAAAGGAGTTCTGAGTTCAAGGTCCGGGATCAGGGCTGACCGTATCTCAACCTGTTCGGCTCCTTGCCGTATCTGCTGCCCGGATTCTCTCGTCAATCATTATCCCGGGGCGCCCGCTGGTCGGAGAGCTGAATTCGGGGACAAAAAAAGAAGGGCTCCGGAGAACCCCTCTGACATGTCAGAAACTGTCTGGTTTAGCTGTTAAACGATGCCCTGAGCATACATAGCCTTGGCAACCTTGAGGAAGCCTGCAATGTTGGCACCGGAAACCAGGTCGAACTTGTTGCCGGTGTATTCTTCGGCAGCCTGGGAAGCGTTCTTGTAGATGCTTCTCATGATATCGTGAAGCTTGTTGTCAACCTCTTCGAAGCTCCAGCTGAGACGGGCGGAGTTCTGAGACATTTCCAGAGCGGAGGTGGCAACACCGCCGGCGTTGGCAGCCTTGGCAGGAGCGAAGATAATGCCGGCCTTCTGGTAAAGGGCAATAGCCTCGTTGGTGGAAGGCATGTTGGCGCCTTCGCCCACTGCGTATACACCGTTGTCCAGGAGCTTCTGAGCGCTTTCGGCGTTGATTTCGTTCTGGGTAGCGCAAGGAAGAGCGATGTCAGCCTTAACAGTCCAGATGCCCTTGGAGCCGTTGGAATCGGCAACATAGGTGGCATCCTTGTGGGTGTTGACGTATTCGCTGATACGGGCGCGCTTAACTTCCTTGAGCTCGTGAATGAGCTTGAGGTCAACGCCGTTGGTATCAACGATGTAGCCGTTGGAGTCGGACATGGCGATAACCTTGGCGCCGTATTCGGTAGCCTTTTCGGCAGCGTAGATGGCAACGTTGCCGGAACCGGAAATGATAACGGTCTGATCCTTGAAGCTCTTGCCCTGAGCCTGAAGAGCCTCGTTCATGAAGTAGCAGAGACCGTAGCCGGTAGCCTCGGTACGGGCCAGAGAGCCGCCCCATTCAAGTCCCTTGCCGGTAAGAACGCCGGTGTATTCGTTGCGGAGACGCTTGTACTGGCCATAGAGGAAGCCGATTTCACGGCCGCCCACACCGATATCGCCGGCAGGAACGTCGGTATCAGCGCCGATATGCTTGCTGAGCTCGGTCATGAAGCTCTGGCAGAAAGCCATGATTTCACGATCGCTCTTGCCCTTGGGGTCAAAATCGGAACCGCCCTTGCCGCCGCCGATGGGGAGAGTGGTAAGGCTGTTCTTGAAAATCTGTTCGAAGCCGAGGAACTTGATGATTGAAAGGTTTACGCTGGGATGGAAACGGATACCGCCCTTGTAAGGTCCGATAGCGCTGTTGAACTGAACACGGAAGCCGCGGTTAACGCGAACGTTGCCCTGATCGTCAACCCAGGGTACGCGGAACATGATCTGACGCTCAGGTTCAACAAGACGGTCAACGATGCCTGCCTTCAGCCATTCCGGGTGCTTTTCCATTACAGGTTCGATGGTGTTAAGAACTTCCTGAACTGCCTGATGGAATTCCGGCTGATCGGGATTGCGTGCTAAAACGCTGTCATAAACGTGCTGTAAAAGTTTCATAGGATTTTCCAATTCAATTCTAGTCTTCAAAATTGGCTGGGAGACATTTCATTCCTTCTGAATGTTCCTCAACTTCCGGGGGGAATTGTAAACGAATGAATTCGGAAAACGCAAACTATTTTTGCGAAGTCGTTCAAAAAAATCGTTTTTTTGGCAAGAATAGCATAACTTAAAATGTGTAAATGTGAGAAAAATTCGGAAAAGATAAGGTTGTTAGGCTTAATTTGCACAAATGTCCCACAAAAACGGGTAATTATCATGTGGAATATGTTGTAATGGTGGAAGCTTAAACATTTTTTTGTGGAATCTTGTATCAAATGAAGATTTTCTTCCTTCCGGATTAGTCGGAACTGATGGTTTCCGTTCAGGCTGTGACGAGTCAGTGAGGGCTTTTCCGGCAGGGCCGGACAGCCGGGGCTTCTGCCGGCTCCCTGTTAGTCCGGTCCTGAACAGGAAATGAAATCCAAGGAACGGCGGCAACGGAGACACGGGATCCTTTGAAGAAAAAGTCCTGACTTTTGCATAAATAAAGAAGGAAGGCGCTTTCAATGAAACCGGGGCTGCAAAACGGGGATGAACCGGGGCCAGGGATGAAAAAAGGAACCCGGAGGTTCCTCTGTGAGATGAGCTAGAAGCCGTTCTCGATATGAATGGTGTACAGAACGTGTCTTCTCTGGCGGTTTCTTTTTTTCTGTAGCAAAAGCGGGTTGCGGTGTCTTGAGATGCGGTTCGCCAGAGGACGCATCAATCTTCTTGTTCTCTGCACGGAATGCCTCCTTCCTTAATAGTCTGCGGGAATTTTGCGGGGTATTTTACGACTTTGAGAAAGGAGTTACAACGGAGTACCTGATGCCCGGGGGGGGACTTTCCGGTGTCCGGCGCCTTGCTGTTTTTCCGGAGACGCACTTAAGGAGAACTTTCGGACAGGCCCGGCGTGCCCGCTTTCCTGAAGTGTGCCGTCCTGATTGTGCCGGTCTCCTGCTGTAATGTCCTGTCTTTATTTTTGTGCGCAAGTTCACTATAATTGCATTGTCATGCAGCGATCCCCCAGGGTCGTATCCAGCTCTTTGAGCATCTCTGTTCACCTGTTTTGAGAATTGATAATGGAAATTTTACGTGGAGCGCCCGCTCTTTCTGAATTCCGTGTGAAGAAACTCCTTCAGGGGTTTGCGGAAAAAGGTCTGAATATCACCTCCGTTTATGCCGAATATGTGCATTTTGCCAGTCTTTCCTCGCCGCTGTCCGACAGCGAGAAGGATATCCTCGGCAAGATTCTGACCTACGGCCCTCGCATTTCCGAAAAGGAACTCCGGGGCACGCTGTATCTGGTAACCCCGAGACCGGGTACCATTTCGCCGTGGTCCTCCAAGGCAACAGACATTGCTCACAACTGCGGACTTCCGTCCGTTGATCGTCTGGAGCGCGGCATTGCCTACTATATAGAAGGAGAGGATGCCGGAAACCGTGCCGGGATTCTGCCCCTGATTCATGACCGGATGATGGAATATGTTATGGACAGTCCGGAAGCTGCCGCACAGCTGTTCCAGAAGCAGGATCCGAAGCCCATGACCTCCGTGGACGTGCTGGGGCAGGGCAAGGCCGCTTTGGAAAAGGCCAACGTGGAACTGGGACTGGCTCTTTCCGATGATGAAATGAATTACCTCGTCAAAAGCTTCACCGAACTTGGCAGAAACCCCAATGACGTGGAGCTTTACATGTTTGCTCAGGCCAATTCCGAGCACTGTCGTCACAAGGTGTTCAATGCCGACTGGGTTATTGACGGCGTGAAGCAGGACAAGTCGCTGTTCAGGATGATCAGGAACACCTATGACTGCAACCATGACTATATTTACAGTGCCTACAAGGACAACGCCGCCGTCATGGAAGGCTCCGTGGCCGGCAGATTCTTTCCGGACCCGGTAACCCATGTGTTCAGCTATCATGAGGAGCCGGTGCAGATTCTGATGAAGGTGGAGACCCACAATCATCCTACCGCCATTTCTCCCTATCCCGGAGCAGCCACCGGTTCCGGCGGCGAAATCCGCGACGAGGGTGCCACCGGTGTCGGCTCCAAGCCCAAGGCCGGCATCTGCGGGTTTTCGGTATCAAATCTCAGAATTCCGGGATTTGTGCAGCCCTGGGAAACCGACTTCGGGAAACCGGGACGCATTGACACCGCCTTTGACATCATGATTGACGGTCCTTTAGGAGCCGCAGGCTTCAATAACGAGTTCGGGCGTCCGAACATCAACGGCTACTTCAGAACCTATGAGGAAGCCGTGGACAGCCATAACGGCTACGAGATCCGCGGCTATCACAAGCCCATTATGCTGGCCGGCGGTTTCGGCAATATCCGCAGCGAGCATATCAACAAGGGTGAGATTCCGGCCGGAGCCAAAATCGTGGTTCTGGGCGGTCCGGCCATGAACATCGGTCTCGGCGGCGGCGCCGCCTCCTCCATGACCAGCGGCCAGTCAGCCGAGGATCTGGATTTTGCCTCGGTGCAGCGTGACAATCCGGAAATGGAAAGACGCTGTCAGGAGGTTATTGACGCCTGTACCTCCATGGGCGCGGAGAATCCCATTCTCTTCATTCATGACGTGGGTGCCGGCGGCCTTTCCAATGCGCTTCCGGAGCTGGTGAACGACGGAAACCGTGGCGGTGACTTCGAGCTCCGCAAGGTTCCCAATGACGAGCCGGGCATGTCTCCCTATGAGCTCTGGTGCAATGAATCCCAGGAACGCTATGTGCTGGCGGTAAGTCAGGAGAAATTCCCGGAATTCGAGAAGATCTGTCAGCGTGAGCGGGCTCGTTTTGCTGTAGTGGGCACTGCCACCGCGGAGAGACATCTCAGACTCCACGACAGCCACTTCGACAACAATCCGATTGATCTGCCTACCGACGTGCTTCTGGGCAAGCCTCCCAGAATGCACAAGAATGTCACGAGCCTGAAGGCTCAGGGCAAGGAGCTTAATTTCTCGGGGGTTACTCCGCGTGCCGCCGCCGAGAGAATTCTCCGTCTCCCGGTCGTGGCCGAGAAGACCTTCCTTATCACCATCGGCGACCGTACCGTAACCGGTCTGGTCACCCGGGATCAGATGGTGGGACCGTGGCAGGTTCCGGTGGCCGACTGCGGAGTAACAGCAGCCTCCTATGATTCCTATAACGGCGAGGCTGTGGCCATGGGCGAGCGTCCGCCGGTGGCGCTTCTCAACTACGGTGCCTCTGCCCGGATGGCCGTGGCCGAAGCTCTTACCAATATTGCCGCCGCTCAGATTGGCGATATCACCCGCGTCAAGCTCTCGGCAAACTGGATGGCCGCTGCCGGTCATCCCGGCGAGGATGCCGGCCTTTATGAGGCTGTTAAGGCTGTGGGCGAGGAGCTCTGTCCGGCCCTGGGGGTTACCATTCCGGTGGGCAAGGATTCCATGTCCATGAAGACCACCTGGACTGAAAACGGTGTGGCCCGCGAGGTAACCGCTCCGCTGTCCCTGAACGTTACCGCTTTTGCCCGGGTGGAGGATGTGCGGAACACCAGAACTCCGCAGCTCCGGACCGATATGGGTGATACCGTCCTTATCTATGTGGATCTGGGGCTGGGTAAAAACCGTCTTGGCGCCTCGGCACTGGCTCAGGTTTACAAGCAGCTCGGCAGGGAGACCCCCGATGTGGAGAATCCTTCCCAGCTCAGGGGTTTCTTTGATGCCGTGCAGTTCCTGAACCGGAAGAACTTCCTTCTGGCATATCATGACAAGTCGGACGGCGGTCTCTTTGTGACCGTTGCCGAAATGGCTTTTGCCGGACATACCGGTGTTACCGTGGAGATCGGGGATCTGGGTGTTGACGATCTGGCGGTGCTGTTCAACGAGGAAGCCGGTGCGGTGCTGCAGATTCGGGCCGCTCACAAGGAAGACGTGCTTAACATTCTTTCCGGACACGGTCTTGCGCACTGCATTCACACCGTGGGCGTTCTCAATAATGAGAACCGTCTTATTTTCAGAAGAGCCGGAAACGACATTATCAACGAGCCGGTATCCTTTTTCCGTTCCGTCTGGGCGGAAACCACCTACAGAATGCAGGCATATCGCGACAATCCGGACTGCGCCAGAAGCGAATTCGAGGCCAAGTCCGATGTTGCCGATCCGGGCCTTAATGTCAGCCTGACCTTTGATGTCAGAGAGGATGTGGCCGCTCCCTATATTGCCAGAGGTGCCGCTCCGAAGATTGCCATTCTGCGCGAGGAGGGCGTGAACTCCCAGAACGAAATGGCTGCCGCTTTCGATCGGGCCGGTTTTGAGAGTGTGGATGTGCACATGTCGGATATCCTGTCCGGCAGAGTGTCTCTCCGGGATTTCAGGGCTCTTGCCGCCTGCGGCGGATTCTCCTACGGCGATGTGCTGGGTGCCGGAGAGGGCTGGGCCAAGAGCATTCTCTTCAATCCGGTAGCCAGAACGGAGTTCCAGGCCTTCTTTGAAAGAACCGATACCCTGGCTCTGGGTGTCTGCAACGGCTGTCAGATGATGTCAAACCTCAGGGATATCATTCCGGGGGCCGACCTCTGGCCGCGCTTTGTCAGAAACGAGTCCGATCGCTTTGAGGCCCGCTTCAGCCTGGTGGAGATTCAGAAGTCGCCATCCCTGTTCTTTGCGGATATGGCCGGATCCAGAATGCCCATCGCTGTGGCTCATGCCGAGGGACGTACCGAATATCTGAATCAGGATCATCTGAATCAGGTACAGAACAGCGGTCTCGTGGCAGTGCGCTTTGTGGATAACCGCGGCGCCGTTACCGAGAAGTATCCGTTCAATCCGAACGGTTCCCCGTTCGGCATTACCGGACTTGCTTCCCGCGACGGCCGGGTAACCATTATGATGCCGCATCCGGAACGTACCATAAGAACCGTGTCCAACAGCTGGCACCCGGATGACTGGGGTGAGGACAGCCCGTGGATGCGGGCCTTCCGGAACGCCAGAAAGGCTCTGGGCTGATAAGCAGTTTCCGGAAACGGAGTGTCTGAGCCGGAAACGGCTGTGAACAGGAAGAATGGGGATCGAAAGGTCCCCTTTTTTTATGACGGGGCTCGGAACGGATTTTTGACAATTTCGGGTTACCGGGGAGAAAGTAACAGTTTCTGATTTGCCTCCGGGGCTTATGCCACCGGACTTGCCTTTTCTGAAAAGCATGCTGGCATGGTTTATGTATCAACAGGACAGAAAGCAAATTTTTGTCAGGAATAAGACTATGCAGACTTCAGCAATTACCGGAATTTCAGAAAATGCTCCGAGCGCCGTTATGCAGGAGGTTTTCAATGCCTCTTCGGCCGCGTTTGTGATTGTGGACAGAAAAGGGCTGGTGTCGCATGCCAACACCGCGGCACGGAATATGTTCGGAAAGGATATTTCCGGAAAAAAGTGGCGTTTCATTATCAGTGAGAGCTTTCAGCCATCGGGGGACGACGGAAACGAGGTTACTCTGAGGGACGGCCGCAAAATAGCGGTTAATACCAGGCCGCTCTCCGTTGGGCAGCTGGTGGAGCTCACCGACGTTACCCCCACCAGGAAGCTTCAGGAACGCATCAGCCATATGGAACGGCTTTCCAGTCTCGGCAAGATGGCGGCCTCCCTGGCCCATCAGATCAGAACTCCTCTGTCCGCCGCCATGCTTTATGCCGCCAACCTGGCGAACCGGGGGCTTAACGAAGCTCTGAGAACCCAGTTTCTTAAGAAGCTTTCCGACAGACTGCAGGATCTGGAGAATCAGGTGAAGGATGTGCTCCTTTTTGCCAGGGCCGGTGACAAAATTGCGGATCGGGTGGAGCTGACCGAGCTGGTTTCCGCCGTGAAAAACGCCTCCGAGGGGGTACTTTCCCGTGGTAATGCCAGAATTGATATCCGGATGGACGATCCTCCCATGGAAATCATTGCCAACAAGACAGCCCTGGCCAGCGCTCTCAACAACCTGGTGGCCAATGCGGTGGAGGCAGGAGCCTCACGGATCTTCATTGACGTTGCCAGAGAGGGCGGGGAAGCGATTATCAAAATCGCCGATAACGGAAGCGGCATGAGTTCCGAACTTCAGCGCAGTGTTTTTGATCCATTCTTTACCACCAAGGCCAACGGCACCGGGCTCGGTCTGGCCGTGGTGAAATCAGTGGTGGCTGCTCATCAGGGACGAATCGGGCTGGTTTCGGAAAACGGCCGGGGTACCTGCTTTTCGGTAGCACTGCCTCTGGCGGCCACCGGGAAGACTGTGGGAATGCCCCTGGCAGCGTAGTGCTCAGATCCTGCCAATGTTCCCCCTGCTCCGGTTATCCCGCACGCGCAGGGGGATCCTTTCACTTCACGCCACTCCACTCCATTTCCTTCCCTTCCCGATGCTTCCTCAGCCGTTTATTTAAGCCCTTCCGAAACCGGTCCGAATGATCCGGCAGTGCTTCTGTTTCCCAAAAGGAGTGGTGTTTTTACAGCTGTGATACAGATCTCTTATCTTTGAAGGTTTGTGTAGTTAACTTTCGCAAAAATTTCGGCCAGGATTCGGATTTTTCTTTTATAAAACAGCGGTTATAGGTAACAAGTTCTTTATGTATAAAGGGTTTTGCAAATTGCCGGTGGTTTTAATGAAACTATTTTCAGCAGTCTGAAAGTATTTTCATTAAAAAATTTTGAAAAAATACTACATAAAGCTATTGCAAAGTGTGCTCAATATCACTATCATAAAAATGTGCTCAGGGAGATGAGCAAAACAGATTTCGGAGGAAAACGAAATGAAAAGATTATTTAACAGATACGTCGAAGCAGAACGTCTGGCACCGGTAACCCGCGGCTACTTTTTCAGCTACGTAAAGTAAGCGGCATCCGGAAATTATCCGAAACCATGGGGCTGAGAAGAATAAAAGCCC
>Ga0310695_10004730_pt1 | contig 24693 bp, 24 predicted proteins | sample RumenRJG_04DNA_FD_203882 | JGI IMG/M metagenome (GOLD analysis project Ga0310695, IMG submission 203882) | Bovine rumen microbial communities from Lethbridge, Alberta, Canada - RJG_04 (v2) (version 2) | ecosystem: Host-associated > Mammals > Digestive system > Stomach > Rumen | place: Canada...
AACATCCGCAGCGCGTTCAACGCCGGCGGGATATTCCGCACCGCCGACTTTTTCGGCGCGGAGAAAATCGTACTCTGCGGCTATACGCCGGGACCGGAAAACCCGCAAGTGAAGAAAACCTCTCTCGGCGCGGACGCATCGGTCCCGTGGGAACGGGCGGCGGACGTGCGCGAGGCGATTGACGCTTTCCGCGCGGAAGGCCGCGCGGTATACGCGCTTGAAACGGCGGATGCCGCGCAGGATATTTTCACATTCCAGCCCAAGACGCCGTGCGCGCTTTTGCTCGGAAACGAGCGGTTCGGACTTGATCCGGACGTTCTTGCATCGGCCGATGCAATACTTGAAATACCATCCTTCGGGTGCAAGAATTCCCTGAACGTGGTATCCGCGTTCGCCGTGGCCGCGGCCGTGTTCCGCAAGGCTTTAGCCCGCTAACCGCCGAATGGCGGCGGAGGCGCCGCCGGCCGGCGGGAATTGCGGAAGCCGCGGAATCGCGTACTCAAATCAAGGCCGTCCGGGGGAGTGGGCCGACAAGCGGGCGCGCGTATTCGACAAACGCCGGCGTGACGTCGTGGCCATTGCGGGCGATGAAGGCGGGCGGCATCGAACGCGCGGTCTTCGCCGCCTCCGAAAAAGCGGCGCGCTTGAATTCGATCCTGTACTTCTTTCCGGGCAGGCGGACCATCGCAACCGTTCCATTAGGCTCCCCGGCAAGGGCGAAACGCACTGCCGCGGCGCCGGCCTCGCGGGCCTCGGCGGAATCGGTCGCCGAAGCGATACCGGGGAAGGAACGCTGGAGATAGCCGAACGTATCGGCGCGGACGCGCTTGATTCCCGTCTTGTCCTTGAGATATTTCGCAAGCATGTCGCCGAGCGCGCCCGTGCCGGAAAGCTGGAGATTTCCGTGCGAATCCTTTTCGCCGGCCGCGAAACGCGCGGCGACAGGCGTTCCGGAAGCGTCGCGTATGCCTTCGGAAACCGCTACGACGCATCTGCCGAACTTCTTCATCGCCGATTGCACGTCCGCCGCGAATTTTTCAAGCGAAAACGGACGTTCGGGCAGATAGATCAGGTGCGGGCCGTCGTCGGGGCGGACGCGGGCAAGAGCCGACGCCGCAGTCAGGAATCCGGCGTCTCTGCCCATTACTATATCGATTTTCACGCCGCCGAGCGCGCGATTGTCCAGATCGTCGCCCGAAAAGGCCATCGCCACGAACTTCGCCGCGCTGCCGTAGCCCGGAGTATGGTCGCACGAGCGCAGATCGTTGTCTATGGTCTTGGGTATGTGAAAAGCGCGGAGCGGATAGCCCTCGGCCTCGGCGGCCTCGGAAACTATGCGCGCGGCGTCGGCCGAATCGTTGCCGCCGATATAGAAGAACCAGCCGACGTCGAGTTTCCTGAAGGCTTCGAAAATCGCGCGGCAGTCTTCGGGGGAGGGCTTGCGGCGGACGGAGCCGAGCGCCGACGACGGCGTGGCCGCGACGGCTTCGAGACGGGCCGGGGAGAGCCTGCGCAGATCGGCGTAGTCGTTCCCGAGTATTCCGGCTATGCCGTGGCGGGCGCCGAGAATCCTGCCGATTTCGCGGGAGCCTTTCGCCGCCAGAACCGCTCCGGCGAGCGACTGGTTGATGACCATCGAAGGGCCGCCCGACTGGGCGATCACGAGATTGCGTTTCATTTTCCGTCTCCTTGGGCGGCCGCGCCGTCCGGCGCGCCGAAATTCTTGAACACCGTCAGGAAATTCCTGTTGCGGGTGCGGCGGTAGGAAACCTCGTCCGCCATCTTTTTCACCATGAGAATCCCAAGCCCCCCGATCGGGCGGTCTGCGGCGGACAGGGTCGTATCGGGATCCTTGTGCGAAAGCGGGTCGTAAGGTTCGCCGTCGTCGATGAACACGACCTTCACGCCGCGGGGCGAAACGGTGAATTCCACGTCCACCTCGAACCCGGAAGCCTTCGAATGCCGCACGATGTTGGAGAGGATTTCGTCGAGGATGATTCCGATTGCGGTCTTCACGCGCTGCGGGCATTCGCCTTCGGCGAGTTTTTCCTCGACGAATGCGGAAGCCTTGGCTATCGACGCCTGCTCAGGCGCGAACGAACACACCGAGTATTCGGCGGCTGCCTTGAATTCGAGCGCGAGGACGGTCAAGTCGTCGGCGGGGGGCGCGCCGTCCGCGAATTCCGCGACACGCGCGCGCACGGCGTCGCACATTGCGCGGGCGGTGCGCGGAGCCTCCGCGACTGCGGCGGCGAGCCGGTCCTCGCCGAAGAACCGCTCCTGCACGTCCTGCGCCTCCGTCACGCCGTCGGTGTACAGGAACACGATATCGCCGGATGCGAGCTGCAAACTGTACGATTTGTATTTCACGCCGTCCATGAACGACAGCATGCATCCGGATTTTTCGCGCATGAACTCCGGCTTGTCCGCGCCGGCGCGCACCAGCAGCGGAGGGTTGTGCCCGGCGTTCACGTAAGTCATGACGCCGGTCTCCATGTCAAGCACGCCGACCCATGCGGTGAGGAACATGTTGGCTTTGTTGTTGGCGCACAGTTCCGCGTTCGCGCGCGTGAACGCCTCCGCCGGGTCGCGGCACTTCTGGAGAATCTCTTTGATGAGCGTTTTCGCGTTCATCATGTAGAGCGCGGCGGTGATGCCCTTGCCGGAGACGTCCGCAACGAGAAACGCCTCGTGCGTGTCGTCCACGGGAAAATGGTCGTAGAAATCGCCGCCGACCTCGCGGGCCGGCGCCATGGCGGCGGAAATCATGAAATACGGACTGTCGCACTCGCCTGCGGGGAGCGCGGCGGACTGTATGGTCTTGGCGATGGAGAAATCCTTGGCGAGACGGGCCTCCTCGGCCGCGTAGAAGCGTTTGAGCCGCTGCGAATACCCGAACAGCCTGTCGGCGAAGAACGCAAAACCGAAAATCACCACGAACAGCGACGCGCCGAAAACAACCGCGAACTCGTTGCGGGAATCGTAGTATTCGCGTTCTGGCAGCGCGGCCACGAATACGTGTTCGCCGTACAGGAACGCCCTGCAGTAGCACTTCTCGCCGAAAAGCGTCTGCGTGAACGTCTCGCCGTACTCCTTGCCGTTCAGCACGATTTCGTATTGCGACGCTTCGGAACGGTCGTACCCGGTTTCTTCGAGCGTGGCCGCCTCGTTCCTGTGACGCGAGGGGTTGGAAATGAGCCTGCCGGTCTTCACGTCCGCGCACAGGTAGAAACCGGTCTTGCCGAAAAGCCATTCGTCGAAAATGTAGCCGAGGACTTCCGGCAGCATCTTGGCGAGGCGGCGCTCGTCAAGCCCCACCTGCACGAATCCGTCACCGCCCGGGAACGCCGCCCCAAGGTATTTCGCCCTGAATCCCTGGTTGCGCGTGGACGTGCGGAAAGGCTGCGACACCGTGGCGACCGTACCGTTGGTGAGAGCCATGAACGCGTCCATCACGGGATCGCCCGCCATCACCGTCCCAAGACAGAGAGGATCGTTGGACGCGATTATCTCGCCGTTGCGGTCGACAATGTTGACTTCGTCGATGTCAAGCTCCTTGGCGCCTTCCGACATGCGCTTCATGGTAATCGGCTGGACGTGGTCGATGTGCCGCACGGCGATCCGCGCCACATGGCCGAGCATCGTGTCGATCGCGCCGGCCACGGTATCGTGGAAATCTATCACGCCGTAGTCGAGCTGCCATTCCGTCTTTTCGCGGGCCTGGCGCGTGCCTATCTCCCAGACTGCGGTGAGTATCGCCGCGTAAATGCCGAAAGCGGCCGCGAATATCGCTATTCTGCGCTTCATCGCGTCATTCTATCGTGAATATCGAACTGCATCCGGTGATGTCGAACACTTCGCGCACCGTCGCGTTCGGCGAAAGTATGCGCATCGAGCCGCCGCACGCTATCATGCGCTTCTGCGCGCCGAGCAGCACGCGCAGACCCGCGGACGACATGTATTCCGTCCCAGACAGATCGAAGACGATTCCGGAAAGATCGGTCTGCGGAATCTCCGCCTCGAGCTGCGGCGACGTATTCGTGTCGAGCCGCCCTGATATCTTGAGCGTGAGGATTCCGTCTTCGATTTTCTTTTCAATCTGCATTTTTCATTCCTTTCCGGGTTTTCCGGCGCGTTTTTTCATGACGAGTTTTCCGGCGGCGATGTACGCCGCAGCGAGGACGAACGCCCCGCCGGCGACGATCCAGACGTTTTCGCCGGCCGTTTCCCTGCCGCGCGCGACGAGTTCGGCGTATGTCAATTCCGTTCCTGCGGAGCGGGCGATCGCCACGCCTGCCGCCACGAGTATGGCGTTCCACACGCCGGCGCCAAGCCCGGTGAACAGGGTGAAGCGCGCGAGCGGCATGCGCGAAAGACCGGCTGGAATGGAGATCAACTGGCGGATCACGGGGATCAGGCGGCACACGAAAGTCGTCGCCCCGCCGTAGCGGTTGAAGATTTCCTCGGACCGGTCGAGCGCCTCTGGCTTCAGGAAAAACCACTTGCCGTATTTCCTGAGGAACGGCTCGCCGAAGCGCATCGCGACCCAGTAGTTGAAATACGCCCCGGCGAGCGATCCTGCAAGCCCCAGGAGGAACGCCGCCGCGCACGCCGCAAACACGGAACCGCCGAACCCAAGCTCGCCGCGCGCCGCCCAGAATCCCGCCGGAATCATCACTACTTCGCTGGGAAACGGAACGAATGAACTTTCCACGGCCATGAAAACGAAAATCAGGGCGAACTTCCACACCGGCGCGAGCGATGCGAGCTGCGAAAGAGATTCGGCTATTGCGTCGGACATCGGAACTTTCCTTTCAGAGTATCTGGAATCCAAGGTATTCCCCGCGCTCCGGACGCGACGGGAAGGTGATTTTGCGTGTCTCGTCCGCAGTCCGCACGCGCACCGAGGGCGGGCGGTCTCCGCATCCGTCGCGCATTCTTCCGCTCCAGGCCGCTACTATCCCGGCGGCGGCGCGGATGTCGCTTTCGGAAGCGGCGCCGGGGACGAGCGCGGCCGGTCCGACCATCGTCGCGGGTTCGAGAAGGGCGAATCCCGGCGCGAAAGCTTCCTGGAGCGCCTTGTTCTCCGCCGCGTCCCGGCCAAGTATCACGCCGGCGCCGCCGGGCAGACGGAAGCGGCGCGCGATCGCAAGCAGTTTCACAAGCCGCAGGTCGTCCAGACCTTCGTGTTCCATCAAATCGCGCAGGCGGTTGCCGAAACCTTTTTCGGTGAGTTTGCAGCCGCCGGCGGGGGAGGGGAAGTCGCGCACGCCGAAACGCTCCGCAAGCGCGAACTGCGGGTCGCGCCGGCGTCCGGAAAGCGCCAGCAGTTTCGACCTGTCTATCAACCCTTCAAGCTCCGGGACGGTAGGCTCCAGAAGCTGCGCGCACAGCGGGCGAAGGAGGCGTCCGGCCAGTCCGCTCGACTTCGCCACGACGCCGAGGCTCTGCCTGTTCTGCGACATGGGCCTCTGGTTCAGCACTTCGCCGGTCGCGACGAAATCCCATCCGCGCTCGCGCATCATCTCGCCGGCGCGGCGGATCATCGCCGCGTGGCAGTCGATGCACGGATTCATCGCCGAGCCGAAGCCGTGCGGGGGATGCTTGATTATATCGACTATGTCAGCCGTGAAGTCGCAAACGGAAAGCGGCACGCCGAGCGCGTCCGCGGCGCGGCGGGCGGCGTCCGGCGTGAAGAACGGCGTTGCGAAAACGAGCGCCTCGACCTCGGCGCCGGCCTCGCGCAGCACGCAGATCGCGAGCTGCGAGTCGAGCCCGCCGCTCAGCAGGCTGAACCCGCGGGCCTTGCGGCCGGGTCTTTGGGCGGAGCCGTCCATGGTTTTCTTCTTCCGCGCCGGTTCAGGCGAGATCCGCGTTTATCGAAGCGGCCGCCTTGCGGCCTTCGCCCATTGCGAGAATGACCGTGGCCGCGCCAAGAACGATGTCTCCGCCGGCGTAGACGCCTTTTATCGACGTGCGTCCCTCGCCGTCCGTGACTATTCGCCCGCGCGCGTCCGTTTCGAGACCTTCGGTAGTCGCCGCGATCAGCGGATTCGACCCGTTGCCGACGGCGACGATCACGGTATCCACGTCTATGGTGAATTCGCTGCCCTCCACGGCCACGGGGCTGCGGCGTCCGGAAGCGTCCGGTTCGCCGAGTTCGTATTTCAGACACTCGATTCCGCAGACCTTGCCGTCTGCGCCGCCGAGTATCCGCTTGGCGTTTTGCAGCATGTGGAATTCCACGCCCTCCGCCTTCGCATGGCCGACTTCCTCAAGTCGCGCGGGCATTTCCGCCTCGCTGCGGCGGTATATGAGATGGACTTCGTCGGCGCCGAGCCTGAGAGCCATGCGCGCGGCGTCCATCGCCACGTTCCCGCCGCCGAGCACCGCCACGCGCTTTCCGTGCCAGAACGGCGTGTCCGCATGTTCTTCATCGTACGCCTTCATGAGGTTTGCGCGCGTGAGATACTCGTTCGCGGCGAAAACGCCGATGAGATTTTCGCCTTCGATGCCCATGAATTTGGGAAGCCCCGCGCCTGTTCCCACGAACACGGCGCTGAAGCCTTCCTTTTCGAGGAAATCGCGTATGCGCAGCGTCCGCCCGGCAAGGAAGTTGGTCTCGATTTTCACGCCTGTTTCGCGGAGACCTTCGATTTCGCGCTCCACGATCTTCTTGGGCAGCCGGAATTCGGGAATCCCGTACACGAGAACGCCGCCCGGTTTGTGGAACGCCTCGAACATCGTCACTTCGTGTCCCGCCCGGGCGCAGTCCGCCGCGCAGGTTATTGAAGCGGGGCCGGAGCCGATCACGGCGACACGCTTTCCGGTGGGCTTCGCAACGGCGGGCTTCGGCGCCGGCAGGCGTCCGGCCGCTGTTTCGGCGGCCGCCCAGTCCGCGCAGAAACGCTCCACGCGCCCGATCGCCACAGCCTTGCCCTGGTCTTTGAGAATCTTTCCGACGGTGCAGAACTTCTGACACTGCTTTTCCTGGGGGCATACGCGCCCGCACACCGCAGGAAGCAGGGATGTCTTCTTTATCGTCTCGAGCGCTCCGGCGAAATCCCCCTCTGCGGCTTTTGCGAGAAAGCCCGGGATGTCGATCGCGACCGGGCAGCCTTTCATGCAGGGTTTCGCAGGGCAGGCGAGGCAGCGGGACGCTTCGGTCTTGGCGTCTTCCGCGCTGTATCCAAGCGCCACTTCCTTCATATTGCGGGCGCGCACCGCCGGATCCTGTTCGGGCATCCCGCGCGGCGGTATCGCAAGTTTCTCCTGTGCGGTCATTTCTTTTCCTTCTTTCAAAAACGGCGGCCCCGGGCCGTCACTGTGGCTGTTCAAGCATGATGGAGCGGATTTTCGCGATTTCGGCGTCTGTCACTCCGCAATCCTTCAAATAAAGCTCTGCACGTTCTTTGAACGTGGCGTTCTTGCCGCCGTACTTTTTCAGCCCGTTGCGGAGATGCTGCTCGCGCCGCCAGTAGTTCTTCGAAAAACCCTTGCGGAAATCGGGCATCTTGGGATAGAACGTGTGCTCCCATTCCACGAGCGCGTCGTGCTCCGGCACTCCAAGAATGCCGAGAAGCACGTACGCGAGCGATCCAGTCCTGTCGGCGCCCGCGATGCAGTGGAAATAAACGGGGTAATTCTTTTCGTCGGCGAAGAGTTTCACATTCTTCGCCATCGTCTTCATGCCTTCGGCGGTGAAGACGCCTTTGTACGACTGCGACGACACATGGACGAAATTCACGCCCTTGCCCAGAGGAGAAGTTTCCATGCCCGCAGTCTCCTGCGACGAGCGCAGGTCGAGATCGGTCTTTATGCCGAGCGTCCGCGTCAAGTATTCGACGTCTTCGAGGTAGAGCCTGTTGCGGCCTTTGATTTCACCGGTCACGCTGTTGTCGTTCAATCCCTGCCCGCGGAACACGAGTCCCTGCTTCACGCGAAGTCCGTCGACCGTCCTCCAGCCGCCGAGGTCGCGTATATTGTCCACGCGGCCTTCCGTCTTTATCCAGCGCGGCGGGGTGTCGGCGGTCTTGAACGTCGCGGTGGAGGACGCAATGTCGTGCTTCCCGGACTTGAGGTGCCCGCCGCATTTGCAGAGTTTCCACAATTCCCCGTGGCCGGCGCGGGCGCAGGAAAGGTTGGACGTCACGCGCCAGTAGTATGTTTTCCCCAGCAGAAAGTTCGGCGCGGCGATGCGGTAGCGGCAAATGTCCGGTTCGCCTTTGTGTTTCTCCGTTTCGACATTCTCCGCGTACCAGACTGCGGGGTTCTTGAAATCGCGATCGCCGGATATTTCGATTTTCCACGGGCCGGTTTCTCCATCCGTGGCCTTCCACTTCAGGCGGAAAGACGGGTACGTACGCCATTTCGCGCCCTGGCGGACGCTTTCAAACGGAGAATTGCGGACTTCGGGATCGAGTTTCAGATATTCCGGCTTGAGATACGCAAGCCGCTCTTTGTAGGTTTCAAGCGCGGACACCTCGATCTGCTCGCGCGAAAGCATGGAAACCGTCTCTCCGCCGGCCGGGGCGAGGGGTACGAGTTCCGCAAGCGAACACGCGGAGGCGGCCGCCGCGCACGCCGCGATGCAAAACCTCTTCATTTCGCCTCCTTCGCGTCTTCAAGCATTATCGAACGGAATTTTTCGATTTCTTCCTTCGTGATTCCGCAATCGAGAAGATACAGTTCCACCCTTTCCTTGAACGTGGAATTTTCGCCGCCGTATTTTTTGAATCCTTCGGCGAGATGCTGCGAGCGCCTCCAGTACTTGCGGCTGAAGCCTTTCTGGAGTTCCGGCATCCAGGGATAGAAAGTGTATTCCCAATCGACGGCGGCGTCGTTCTGGGAGACGCCGAGGACGCCGAGAAGCGTGTACGCGAGGGCGCCGGTCCTGTCCGCGCCAGCGATGCAGTGGAAGTAGACGGGATAGTTCTTCTCGTCAACAAAGACGCGGAAGTTCTTGGCCATCGTCTTTTTGCCGGCCTTGTTGAATATCCGCTGGTAGTGTTCGGACGAATGATGCACGAATTTCACGCCTTCGCCGAGAGGAGACGTCTTCATGTCGGCCGTCTCCCGCCCGGAGCGGAGGTCGAGATCCGTCTTTATGCCGAGCGTTCCGGCGAGATAGTCGCGGTCTTCCACCATCAGACGGTTGCGTCCCGGGACCGCGCCGTTGGCGCTGTTGTCGTTCAGACCCTGGCCGCGGAACACGAGACCCTGCCTGACGCGGCGGCCGTCGCAAGTTTTCCAGCCGCCGAGATCGCGTATGTTTTCTACACGCCCCTCGATATCGATCCAGCGCGGCGGGGTGTCGGCGGTCTTGAATGTTGCGGGCTTGGATTCCTTCGTCTTGCCCTTGGCGCCGCAGGCGACTTTCCACCAGTATGTGCAACCGACTTCCAGATTGTGACGCTCGGCCTTGAACGTGCGCAGAACGCCGGACGCCGTTTTCTCCTTGCCGGCGTGCCTTTCGCAGTATACGAGCGGCTCCTTGAAATCCGGCGTCTTGGAGATCGTTATCGTCCACGGTCCGTGCTCGTCTTTTGTCGCGCGCCATTTAAGGATGACGGGCGGGGCGGTGCGCCATTTTTCCTTTTCGTTCTTGGAAAACTCTTTTTTGTTTTTCTTCGCGAGCGACACGCGCGCCTCGTAGCTGGCTTTCCCGGAAAGGGCGAGCGCCTCGTCCGTCTGGACGGGAACTTCGGCTCCTTCGACAGGATGGACGGGGACGAGCTCGGCCAGCGCCGCCGCGACACACGCGACCGATGCCAGAACAACCATTGCAATTCGTTTCATCGTTTGATTCTCCTTGTCATGTCGAACGTGACGCCGGTCCCGGAATCACCTGTTCTTTCCGGCAGACAGACCGATGCGGCACACATGGTCGCGCGCGGCGGCCTCCTGCGGCTTGAACGCCGACATGCGCGCAAACATCTGGTCCCAGTCGACTTCGTGTCCGTCGAATTCCGGACCGTCCACGCAGACGAACTTCGTCTTTCCGCCCACCGAAACGCGGCATCCGCCGCACATTCCGGTACCGTCGATCATTATCGTGTTCAGCGAAACCGTCGTCTTCACGCCGAACGGCTTGGTGGCGAGCGCGCAGAATTTCATCATCACCGGCGGCCCGATCGCAATGACCTCGTCCACCCCGCCTGCGGCGCACAGCTCCTTCAGCGGCTCGGTCACAAGGCCCTTGCGTCCGGACGATCCGTCGTCGGTCATCAATATGAGATCGTCTCCCGCAATTGCGCGCATTTCGTCCTCCATCACGAAAAGGCCTTTGTTGCGGGCGCCCATTATGATGGTCACGCGGTTTCCTGCGGCCTTCAGCGCCTGCGCGATAGGGTGCATGGGAGCCACGCCTATTCCGCCGCCCACGCAGACGACATGGCCGGGCTTTTCGCCGTTTTCGCCGCGTATTTCCGTGGGGCGGCCGAGCGGACCGAGGACGCCGGCCACGGAATCGCCCGGTTCGAGGCGCGAAAGTTTCGTCGTGGTCGCGCCCACCGTCTGGAATATCAGGGTTATCGTTCCGGCTTCGGGGTCGGCGTCGCCGATGGTGAGCGGAATGCGCTCGCCGAATTCGCCGTCCGCCATCACTATCACGAACTGTCCCGCCTTGCGGGCGCGCGCCACGAGCGGCGCCTCCACGTCCATGCGGAACACGTTTTCCGAAAGCTGCTTTTTAGCCGTTATCCTGTTCATCTTTCTCCATTCCCGCCTTGTCCGCCGGCGGCTTGCCGTTTTTCGCCATCTCCGCAATCGCGGAAGTGAACTGGTCTATGTCCGAAAAACTCCTGTACACCGAAGCGAACCTCACGCAGGCCACTTCGTCGAGCGGAAGCAGGCGCTCCATCACCATTTCGCCGAGCCGTTCGGAGGTGACCTCGCCGTCGCCGCCGAGCGCCCGCACCACCGAAGACACGAGCGCGGAAATCTGCTCGTCCGCGACCGGACGCTTCACGCACGCCTTGCGTATGCCGCGCTCGAGTTTCGCGCGGGAAAATTTTTCGCGAGTGCCGTCGCGTTTGACGACGCGCACGTCGTCCGGCAGGATTTCCTCGAAAGTCGAATACCTGTGGCCGCAGGCCAGACATTCGCGGCGCCGGCGGATCGCCGCGCCGTCGAACGCCGCGCGCGAATCGATCACTTTGTCGTTGTCGGCGTCGCATCTCGGACACTTCATCTGCCGCCCTCCGTCATCTGCCTTCCATGAGGGCGGCCGCCACCTGCTGCACGTCGGCGGGAAGGGCGCGGCCTTCTCCGTAGATCGCGATGCGCAGGCCTTCCATGCCGGGGAGGCTGCGCAGAGAGGCGGCGAGGGCGTCTGCGGTCACCGGCGCGGCAAGACCGCCCGCGACAGCCACGGCGTCGGGTTTCTGCTCCGAGGCGATATGCAGCGCCTCTTCGCCGGAGGAGGCGCGGTCCGGAGAAAATCCGAAGCGCGCAAGTTCTATCGCGAGCAGCGAAGAAAAAGTGTCGTCGGGATCCACCACCAGCGCATTCCCGACGATGGCGCGCGCGCGGACGTCTTCCGGCGTCGCGGGGTTCTCGAAAAGGATCCGCCCGATTTCCTGCAGAAGGTCGTTCGGATCGGCCGGCTTGGCGATGAAACCCGCTATCTGCTTGTCCGCGAAATACGACGCCATCGAAGCGCGCGCGGTGAGAACGAGCACCGGGTAGAGCGTGGAGCCGTCTTCCTTCACTATGCGGTCGAGAAATCCGGTCCCGCCCATGCCGGGCATTCCCATGTCGAGAATGACAAGGTCGGGATTCCACGGGCGCATGGATAGTATCGCCTCTTCGCCCGAAGAGCAGCACAGCGTGTCATATCCTTCGAACTGCAGGAAATCCGTCAGCGTCGCCTGCAGGGACGGGTCGTCGTCCACCAACAGTATTCTTTTTTTGGTCTTTTCAGAGTTTGCCATCTGTTTCCAGCATTTTTGTCAGTCTGGCGTTGCATTGTTCCGCTTGCGCGGCGCGCCGTAAAGCCGTTATTTTCCGCGTCCGCAGACGGTGCAGTGGCGGCAGTCGAGGTTCAGCGGCAGCGGAGCCGGACCGCCGCGGCGCGCGGCCGCCGTCGCGGAAACATGGTTTATGAGCGCAAGCAGAAGCCCCAGCACCACGAAACCGCCCGCAGGCAGTATGGCCATGGTCGCGGAATTGCCGCCGAAAATGTTCTTGACGGCCATATCCCCCCAAAGCGTTATAGAGCCCGCGCCGGCTATTTCGCGCACGATCGCGACGAGCGACAGCGCAAGGGTGAACCCCGCCCCGGTCCCGAGACCGTCGGCGGCGGAGGCGACAGGACCGTTTTTGCAGGCGAACGCCTCGGCGCGGCCAAGGATTATGCAGTTCACGACGATCAGCGGGATGAATATGCCGAGGGATTCGGACAGGGCCGGCATGAAAGCCTTCATCAGCAGATCGACGGCGGTCACGAAAGTCGCGATTATGGTAATGTAGCACGGTATGTGGACGGCATCTGGGATCGCCTTGCGCAAAAGCGACACGAGGACGTTGGAGCACACGAGCACGAAAGTCGCCGCGAGCCCCATGCCGATCGCGTTCTCGAGGGAAGTGGTGACGGCGAGCGTGGGGCACAGTCCGAGAACCAGACGGAATGTCGGGTTGTTCCGGAAGATTCCGGCGGTGAAAGTGTCGAAAATTTTCATGCCGGGAGTATACCAAAGCGCGCCCTTCCGGCGCAATATGGGAATCGGGCGCGAACGCGGATCCTATCGCGCCTCGCGTTGAACGCTACCAACAAAGTGGCAAAGTCGGGTTATACCATACTTAAGAATCGGGCTTAAGAGAGTCATGCGCCTTTTCAAGATTGATTACATGTATATTTCTACACCTTTTCAAGATTAAATGCCTCTATGCGGATGAAACCGTGATCGTCGGCGGAACGCACAATGTCTACGACAGCGCTGCGGTGACGTGCAAAAACGAAGCAACATCTCATTGACATGTGACAATGCCGATGGCATCACGCGCAAAAAGAACGATGCCGATGCGCTGGTGGCGAATGGCGACACAACCGTCGCAAAAGCGAAAATTGCGGCCGCGATACGGTTCATCTGCGCCAAGCTACGTCCGGCGACCAACTGCCTGGCACGAGATTGGAAAGATATTTGGCGACAGGGACGACAAGCACGTTTCCATGCATATATTGCGTCTCGCCTCTGTAGAGCAACACGGCTCTCGCTTCTGGATAGTCTGATTGAAACGCCTTGAGACCGGTAAAATCCCGCGAATCAAGTCGTGCGGCGTTCTTGACCTCGAGCGCAACAAAATCATTGTCGTCGTAGATGACAAAATCCACTTCCTTGCCTTCGGCGGTTCGCCAGCAATAAAGACTCTCTCGCCGCGATGAATAATCGAGGTACGCCGCCAGATGCTGAAACACCAACCCCTCAAGCGCGGCACCGTCGATTTCGTCCGGACGGTCAAGTGGCCCCTTTGGGCGCAATGTACGGAATACGCCGGTATCAAAGAAATAGAATTTAGCCGTGACCGCCATGGCCCGCTTCGCCCTTTTTGAAAAAACCGGCAGCGTGGAGGCTATCATCAGATCGAACAATATCTTCAGGTAGCCGTCGACCGTCGTCCTCCCGACGCCGCAATCTCTGGCTATCGCACTTGAAACAAGCTGAGAACCATGCGAAAACGAGACCGATTCGAGAAATCGCGTAAAAGGAGCAAGCGTTCTGACAAGACCCTCTTGCTGAATTTCCTCGCGAAGATACAAATCTATGTAGGCAGAGAGTGCGGCATCTTTTCTGCGCGCACCGCAAACCACCGGAAGCGTTCCATACCGCAAAGCATCATCTATAGAAAAGTCCTCCCCCAATTCGCTCGCAATAAAGGGGTGCATTGTCTTTCGTACAGCCCGCCCGGCCAGCAGATCCGCGCCGGTGCGCCTTATCTTGCGGGCGCTTGAGCCTGTCAATATGAACTGCAGTCCCAGATGCTCTTCTATAAGCGAATGCACAACACTGAGCAATTCAGGCGCTTTCTGAATTTCGTCAAGCACAAAGCAGTGTGCCTGCGCATTGCCTTTCACGACATCGGCAAGGCTCTCGGGCCTTGTCTGGAAAGTCCTGAAAACATCTGGCTTCAGCAAGTCGATTACAACGGCGTCGTTGTACTGCGCCTTGAGCCACGTGGTCTTGCCAGTTCCGCGAGGCCCAAGAAGAAAAAAGTTTTCTTCGTATGGCGGTATACATCTTTTTATGGCTTTCATGGCGTATATTCTACCATAATAAGGGATTGGAAGCCAACCGAAACTGCCATCGCAAATGGCATATTCTGGCGGAATCCGCCATTTGCAATGGCGATTTCTGGCGCTTCATGCAGCAATCTCGGTCTTGTCGCTCAGTTCCGGCTTGTCAGCCCTGCCGCTTACATCACTTCACCCCCACGCGCAGGAAGAACGCCGCCGCACCATCGGGCGCAACCATCGCCTTGGACTTGCCGTCGCCGCGTCCGGCGTTCTGCCGTGGGTTCCGCCGCAGGCTCTTATCGAGGACGGCGACGAGAGTTTCGTCTATGTCGTAGAAGACGGGAAGGCGGGTTGTTCCGGAAGATTCCGGCGGTGAAAGTGTCGAAAATTTTCATGCCGGGAGCATACCAAAGCGCGCCCTTCCGGCGCAATATGGGAATCAGGCGCGAACGCGGATCATTCCGGCCGCCTCTGTCGCGAGAGGGGAGGCGGCGCAGCCGGAATGCAATGGCGGAAAGATGGGCGGAAAGCGCGCATTATGTCAATCACCGAAGACTTTGCCTAATATCATATAATATCATCACAAGACCAATCCCTCCAACCACCCACCCCCACCATGGCATCTCTTTGATTTTTTCTATGATTGACCGGCCTGAGGAAGAATTTGCTTCTTGTGATTGAGCTCGCTCATTCCGGGAACAAGACTGATTTTCCTGCTTGAGCCTTTCGATAAGCAACCTGCGCAATTCTTTTTCCTCTTGTTCCTCGTTTGAACCAGAATCATTACGAACAATAGGCAGGTCGGCACATCTGCAACATGCGCCGGCAATCGGCGCAACAAGCAAGGCAATAGACATCGCTAAAATGCCGGCTGTTTTCATACGGGCTATCTCCATCATTCGTTGAGCATGGATTGCAGCGGTCTCACCAAAACAACTTCGATGAGACCGCTACAAAGAAAATTTATTTCCCTTCCAGTGCATCTACGACATTTTGTGCGCCTATCCTTTTGGCGGCATCCAGTCCCGTCTTGGCGATTTGCGTCATCTGCTCTTCGTCTGCTTTTTCAAACGACGCAATCACTGCAAGAATATCATTGCCATTGATGCTGCTGTGTTTGAACATCTTTTCGGCCGCGGCAATGCGCGGCTGCATCAAGCATGCTGCATCCATGGCAACAGTTTTGAGACAACCGTAATCTGTCATCCTTTTGACTGCGTTTTCCCCCGCTGCCGATGCCATCCCTGTTCTAGGAAACAAGTCAAAGATATTTTTCATCGTTTTATCGTTTATGTGCCGCACAGCCCACAAAAGACACTCGTTGCTCAGAGGACACTGATCGTCGTGCGACCCTGTCCCTATAAGAATCCAACTCACTCTTAGCCAGTCGATCCCCCCTTGAAGCCTCGAACACTCCTTGCACAGTTTTTCAAGACCTTCAACGGTTCTGATGCGATTCTTTATGTGCGAAGTTATTGAATTATCACCTTTGACCATAGCCACCCGGCCGCCGCCAATGCGATAATCGTCGGCAAGTTTTATCAGTGTAAGAATTTCACCTTTCTCAAATAATTTGTCGATCGCTCCAATACGAACATCGTCGGGGTAGTTTACTTTTCTATGACCGTAGGCGTCTGGACGTCCTTCCAACGCCTGCCCCAGTATTAGATTCTGAAGCGCAAATTGGCTTTCCAGGTTTGCGGCTTCATCAAGCGCGGCCATCCGCACCTGCTTATTCTGCGATTGAAGTTGCCGCTGTATGCGGTCGATTGGCGGCAGTGCAGATTCTGCCCGTTGTTGCAGTTCATCTCCCAGTTGCTGCAGTTTATCTCCCAGTTGCTGCAGCTCCGCGCATCCCGCAGCAATCAATGTCACGCCGAACAATACTGTCGCTGACGTGATTTTTCCGAGTATTGCCATGTTTGTCATTTCCTTTCTATCTCCTCATCGTTGGGATGGGAAGATGCAACAAGAGGAGAATGCCACATCAACCATTGTTTCAAAGCGATTACAGGACTGAAGAGCCGTCACCGCCGGATTCCTTTTTGAATTCGTCATCGGCAACTTTACTCCAGCCTCGATGCGTCGCTGAAAACTCGCCTGGGAACTCGCTTGATACAGTTCTCCCGTACTCAACAAAATGGATACATGCGTTTGAGAAGTTCCACCAGCAATGATTCCTTCCCGCGAGATCTTCCCTAATCTTTGGTTCAAACCCATACCTTTTGCTTACGGTAGGGACAAGATCCATTTGGTAAAAGTCGATCACTTCCGATTCTGGAAACTCTACGGAAAAGATCCGTCTTGTGGTTACGCTGGCATATATTTTTACAATTTGTTTTCCTTTGAACGGCGTATTTAGCCTTACGAGGGCAGTCAAATATCTTCCATCCTGCGTGCGTTGCATGTCTCCTGTAAAACGCGCGCCAAACTTTATTCCGCAAAAGGAGTCCAGCCCTTTTTGTCGTGACTCTTCTGCAGCCTGTTTTTTCGCCCTGTCTTTTGCGAGAAGCGCTTGTGCCCTGGAAAGTTGCGGAGCATTTGATGTCGCTTTCCAAGATTTTCCATTGGTCTGCGTTTTGCGGACTGGCGCATTTTCAAGTGCTATATCTTCAGCCATCATTGCGAGCACGCCACTTCCTGATTCGCGATCGAAACTGACAGATGTTGTGATAATCTGCGAAAATCCGCCATCCGTGTTCGTAAATCCAAAAAACACTTGCGCGGCATCTGCAGATCCACTTACACCACTCATCATATTTTCCTTAAGCTTGTTGTAGATCTTCGAATGTGTTTTTTCGGTAATTTGAATCGCGTCACTGCCATATGTGGCAACAACCCACTTGGCATTTTCGGCACATTCCTTAATCTTCTTGACTCTATGCTCTCCCTTGAAGAACTCAAGAACGCCAACGTAATACACCTCGCCATTCGCATTTGCCTTTACGAGAACTTCATCATGGTTCTTAAATGGTTTGGAGGGTGTATAGATATAAGTACCTTTGAACGCCGCGTAAACAGACGGATTGATGGACGATGGCGACACTCCTTTGCTTTTGAGGGCGTCATCAAAGGAGATGAATTTGTTTTGGTGAATCGACTCGCCAAACTTCACCTCCAAAAATGACTTCAATTCCTTTGCGTTAGTTGTGACTGCAACAACCGCCAACGACAGAAACACCAATAGATTTTTCATGATTTTTAGTCCTCTTTGACCCTTATCCCGGATTTTCCGGGATAAGGGGCTCCTCTTTTGTGTTGATTTACAGCTCGTGCTTGCCGTGCGGAGAGTAGTTGCATGTGCCGTATGATCTGGAGCCGCACCAGATGCATTTGCTATCGCCGTGCCCGTGGCGATGCTTGCCGTGCGGCGAGTAGTTGCATGAGCCGTATGATCTGGAGCCGCAGAACTCGCACCGCTCGCTAGTATCGACATGCTCGTGCTTGCCGTGCGGCGAGTAGCTGCATGAGCCGTATGATGTGGATTGGCAATAACGGCATTTGGTAGCCGCTGCGCCTATCGCCGCGCATGTAGCGGCAATCAATAGCGCAAACCCGATGGTTTTCTTCATTTTTTCGATTCTCCTATTCCCTCTTGGCCTTTGGTGCGCGGGCGGGAAAGGAAGAGGGCGCATTTTCCGTCCGCGATTCGGTCGAGGCCCTGGAAAAGCCTATGGAACTCGCGGAAGGAAATGCGCCCACAGCAGGCGCATTCCTCGCTTCGCGGACTTCCATGTTGAACTTTCCAGGTTTCAACCGAGCCCATCGATAGCGCAGAACGCCAAAGATTTTCAAATTGCCTGGCACGTGTTATAGCAAAATGGCGGAATTATGGGCTACCGCGGCATCTGCCGGCACACGCACACATGCAATCCTGCATCCATAGCGCTTCCTTTCGCGAGAAAAGGCTATGCCAGTTCCATATACTACTGGCGGGAAACAGCAAAATCTTATATTGCCGCATCCGGCATGAGCGTCCAGGAGCGCAAGGCGATGAATCCGGCAAATTGCCCAGCCGCTTCGAGAAGGTCGCGCTTCGCAGTTTCGCCCGCTTCCGGCAATACGACTCCTTCATGGTCGACACGGCCGGACAGCGACGGCGCGGCTCCGGGCATATCGTCACAAACACCGATCCGCTCGCGAATAGTCGTAGCCGCGGAATCTGCGGTGTGATTTATGCATGGCGGGAATATCTTAACGGCTGAACAGCGCGCGGACTCTTCCGAAGAGCAATAGCAAAAACGTGACGCTTCTTGGCACGAACCAGAAAAAGAGGACCAGTTTCGCCGACGGCTTGAAGCTCGCATAACCATGCTCCGCGTCGGCAAACGGCAGGCACAGCAGCATCACCGCAAAGACGCCGCCGACAGCCATCGCCAGCCGCATCGCCCATTTCTTCATCTTGGACAATCCGAGCGGAATCACGCCTGTCAGCAAGGCGAAGGCAAAGACAACGGCCAACTCCCGCCAGAATGGATCCGTGCCGCAGACAGCCCGGCGGTATCCGCCGGACATCAGAGGAGACATAAGCACGATTGCAAACCATATCGTGCAGACGACGGACGGGACGGCGCCGGAAACAAGCACGCTCTTGAACAAAAGCCTGCCTCCAGCCGCAACTGCCATTGCCGCGCACATTTCATCCGTCGATTTGAAACGGCGGACGGGAATGCTGGATGCCGCTTTGTCTACAATCGACGCCCACCGCTTCGGCGGGTTGCCGCCGAAGCATTCGTTCAAAAGGACTCCCAGCGCGTGGATGTCCGTCGAGATGCCGATTTCGCCGCCGGTGAACTGCTCTGGCGCGGCGTATCCGGGCGTTCCCACGCCGACGGGTTTGCCGCCGTCGACGGAAAGAGTGCCGAGATTCGGCGAATGGCCGTCTGACAATGGCTTCACAAGACCAAGATCGATCAAGACGGGGACAGAGGACGCGACGGAGCGCGTCCCTCCAATGCGCCATAGAATGTTGGAAGGTTTGATGTCGCGGTGGACGTAGCCGAGTTTGTGAAGCTCGCCAACGGCGGAGGCGACCTGTTGGATGAATTTCGCGATTTCGCCCTCTTTCGACGGCAAAGGACGCTCCTCAAGAAGCTCTGTAGCAAGATACATCCGCCCGTCAGCCTCGCCGCAGGCAAAAAATCCCGGAAATCCCGGGCATCGATTATTCGCGAGGATCTCCGCCTCGCGCACAAAACGCGCCTTGCCGGCCTCGTCGCCGCGATGGAGAACCTTCAAGGCGACAGGCATTTTCAGCAGCCGGTGTTCGGCCCGGTAAACCTCGCCCGATCCGCCGCGCCCAAGAAAGCCGACAACGGTGAAATCGCCGACGGTCGCGCCGTCTTCCAGCATCGGCGCGGGCGTGTCATCGACTCGGCTTGCCAGCCAACCGGAAATCTCACCGTTCATCTGCAAGCCTCGTGGCAAGTTTCCGCAGCTCCGCCGTCATTCTGTTCTTAGTCTGGTCCACATTGTTGCGCGTGGTGCCGAAAAGCGCGGCTACGGATGCGGGGGATTCGCCTTTCAGGGCGGTGCGGATGAAAATCTGCCGCGTCCGTTCGCTGTGACGGGGATCCGCCAGAAGTTGCTGTAGCGCGACTTCATACGCGGAAATCCTCCAGTCGCGCTCGCATCCGGCGTCTGCGGAAGCGGCGTCTTTCACGGCGGCGGCCTGCCTGCCTTGGCGTTTCATCTCCTCACGCGCCTTGTTCTTCAAAATGCCGAGAAGATAGTTTCTGAAATGCCCCTTTGAATCCGGCGCATACCGGTAGTCCGGCAGTTTCCGGGCGATGACCGCGAGCGTTTCCTGCATAACGTCCTCGGCGGAAACGTCCGGGAACCTCGACGCGAGAAAGGCCTCCATTACCGGCTGGTACTTGGCGACGAATTCGGTCCAGCGCGCGGAATCCGCGTCTGCGCCTATGGCTTTGAGCAAAGTTGTAGAGGTTGTTGTCATGTGTTTCCGTCGCCGTGCCGGCTTGCGGCGGCGCCGCCGCGCGATGCGAAGATTATACCAAATCTCCGCGGCGGCCTCACCATCGAAACCGGGGAACCGGAAATTGCAGGGGCTCATCTGTGTTTTTCACCCGGGCGGTTTGAGATTGGAAACAACCGGAACAACTGGGAAAAACAACTTCGAGAGAGGTGCGAGAACTGCGAAGCGTATCCACCGGCCTAAGGTCGCTGCCGAAGGCAGTCGCCAGAGCGGTGCCGCAAGGCCCCGCGAGCGCGCACCAAAGGAAAGTTGTTTCAAACAGTTGTTTCCCATAATCAAAAAGCCAGACGGTGAATTATGCAGATGCGCCCCAAATTGCAGGCAGGCTTCAGCGGCGGCTTGCAAATGCCAAATGGCGGTTGTATACTTCCCGCACGCCAATCGGCGATTGCAGCAAGACTTGGCAAATGGCAGAATCAGCTGGCGAAAAAACAGAGCTGCCCACACCGAAAAAACTGCGCGATGCGCGCAACAAGGGGCAGGTGTGCACGTCGAAAGACATTGTTTCGACGGCGATACTTGTCGCACTCTTCGCCGTCCTCGCATGGACCGGAATGGAACTGTCGTACGATTTCGAAAACATGATACGGTTCCTCTCCGGAAGGGTGGCGGAAAACGACAACGCCGCAGTCAGGGAAGCGTCCAAGCACGCCGCGCTGGTGATCTGCAAGCATTCGTTCATCGTTGTGTCCGTGGCGGCGGTGGTCGGCATCGCCGCGAATCTGGCGCAAATCGGGTTCCTGTTCACGTTCGAACCGATAATCCCCAAGCTCGAAAAACTCAATCCGGTGGAGGGGGCGAAGAAGATATTCTCGATGAAGAACCTTTTCGAGTTCTTCAAGAACATACTCAAAGTGTGCTTCCTCGGCTACCTCCTGTACAAGATAATCAAGGCGAGCGTGCCGGAACTGCTTACGATGTGCTACGGCGGAGCGGACGACATCCTGCCGTGCCTGCGCACGATGCTGAAGCGCCTCGCCGTCTACGCGGCTTTCGGCTACATCATAATCGCGGTGGTCGACAGGATTTTCCAGGGACGCAACTTCACCAAGCAGATGATGATGACGAAAGACGAAGTGAAGCGCGAATACAAGGAAATGGAAGGCTCCGCCGAAGTGAAGCAGGCGCAGCGGCGATTCCGGGACGAAATCCTCAACGGCGAAGATCCCGTGAAAGCCACGAAACGCTCGAGCGTCGTAGTGACCAACCCGACCCATCTGGCCATCGGCGTGCGGTTCGCCCCCGACGAAGCCCCGCTGCCGCAGGTTACGGTCGCGGCGGAGGGGCGCATCGCGAAAATCGTGCGCGAGACGGCCATGCGCGAAGGCATCCCCGTGGCGGAAAACGTGGAACTTGCGCGCGCCCTCTACAAGAACACCAAGAGCGGAGACTTCATCCCTGCGGAATTCGCCGAGGCGACGGCCGAAATCCTCAAATGGGCGAAAAGCCTGCAGGATGCAAAGCGCGAGGAAGAGGAACTCGACGACATATCCCTCGCGCCCGCGACGGTTCCGGACGACGATTTGCATGAAAAAACGCCCGACAACACGGAGGACGGTCTTACATGACTATAGAAGAGCATTACAAGACTCTGGCGCCGAAGCTCACGAACTGGCTCGTGTCCACTGGCTCTCCCTACCACGTGGCATGCGACATCGTGCAGAACACCTTCCTTAAAATATGGAATATGCGCGACGACCTGCAGGACAGCGACACGGCGGTTTCGGGCCTGGTATTCACCATCGCACGCAATTTGCGCAAGAACATGCACCGGGACGACAAGCATCTGGTGTTTTCCGACGAACCGCCGGAGGCGATAGCCGAAGATCACGCGCAGGAGGACGGCAACGACTCGGAATACCTGCGCAAACGGATTTCGGAAGCCCTGTCGCAGCTCGCCCCCAACCTGCGCGAGGCGTTCACCCTTTTCCAGATCGGCGACATGTCGGTCAGGGAAATCTCCGCGCAGACGGGCGTTTCGGAAAATCTGGTGAAAGTGCGCATCCACAGGGCGAAAGAAAAATTAAAGACGCTTCTTTCGGATTTGCGTGTAACCTTTTAGCCCGATGCGTGTATTCCACGCGGAAAGGAAATACGACATGAACATTTCGATAACAGGAACCAACACAGCCGCGCCGCTTGGATTCGAACCGGCGCCGCCTGCGGAAAAGAGCCGCAGCATGCAAAAACCGTGTTTTTCGGTCACCAACGCCCCGAACGACCCGGAGGCTGCCGCCGCCGCGGCGATTCCGGAATCCGCTTTCGCGAAGGACGACGCCCTCGGCAAACTCTTCGCGGCGGCGTTCAATCTGCCCGCGCCGCCGATGCCGGCGTTCGGCGGATAACCGCGGCGTTCAAAACGTACGGCTTCAGCGCATTATCGCGAAGCCGGGGTCTTTACTGTCGATTTCACAGGGCGAAAGACCGCACAATTCGTGCGGGAACACGATCCAGCCGTCACCATCCTCGATTTCGAAATAATCAGGTTTGCCGGCGGTTTCGTTTTTTCCGGGTTTCCAGTGGACGCACGCGATTTTCACATCGGCCCCTAGCGCGGAAAATTTCGCGCGGACGGCCTCGGCGGTGCGACCGGTGTCGAATACGTCGTCTACGGCGAGAACACGGTCTCCGCGCTTCACCGAATCGAACAGCTCGCCGGCGAATTCGAACTTCACCTCCCCGGCACTCCCTATCGCGCCGTACGATCCGCATTTGAGGGGCGCATGGCGCATCTTCCACCCGCGGCAGGCGAGATATTCATGCACGGCCGCGGCCGGAAACGCGCCGCCGCGCCAAAGCCCCGCGAGAAGATCCGGTTTCCAACCCGACTTGAATATCTTTTCCGCCAGACGCCACGCTTCGCGCAAGTAGGTGTTTGCATCGAGATAGGTTTTCGCCGTCATTTCCCGCCTCCGGGATTCTCGCATTCAAGCATGAAAGTGCACGGGCCGTCGTTCAGCAGCGAAACCTGCATCGATGCGCCGAAACGTCCGGTCCCGACGCGCTCCGCGCCGAGCGCCGCCCGGAGCGTCTTCACGCATTCAAGATAGAGCGGTTCGGCGGTTTCGGGCCGCGCGGCGGTTGAAAACCCCGGCCTGTTCCCGTGTGAAAGGTCCGCGTACAGCGTAAACTGCGAAACGACGATGATCGAGCCGCCGACGTCGACGACCGACCTGTTCATCGCGCCGGAGGCGTCTTCGAATATGCGCAGTTTCAGAAGTTTCGAGCACAGTTTCTCCGCCTGGGAGGGAGTGTCTTCCGGCGCGACCCCGCAAAAAACAAGAAGCCCCGGGCCTTCAAACGACGAAACGGTTTCGCCGTCCACCGCCACAGACGCCCTTGCCGCACGCTGCACGAGAAATCTCATTCCGCAGACCCTCCCGGAGCGCGGGCGCTCTCGACTTCAAGCCAGATATCCTGCAGGCGGCGTATCGCATCGTACGGATTTTCCGCAAGGCACACGTCGCGCACCACCGCGAAATTCACCGCGCCGGCGGCGAGTACTTCGCGCAGATTGCCTGCGTTTATTCCGCCTATCGCAACCGTAGTGAACGGCGCGGCCTTTACAATCTCGCCGGCGGTGCCGGGACCGAGAACAGGATCGGGCACGGCCTTGGTGGGCGTGCGGTACACCGGGCCGACCCCGCAGTAGTCTGGATTCGCCGCAACCGCGGCGCGGGCCTGCTCGGGACTGTGCGTGGAAAGGCCGAATACGGAAAGCTCCGGGAAGCGCGCGCGTGCTTCGGGGACAGGCATGTCGGTCTGGCCCAGATGGACGCCGTCCGCGCCGCATTCCACGGCGGCGGCGGGGTCGTCATCGACGATGAACCGCGTGGCGCTGCCGCGGACGACGGATGCTATTTCGCGGCCGGCCGCCACAATCTCCGCGCGTGTTCCGGGTTTGTGCCGCAGCTGTATGTAGCGCAAACCCGCTTCTACCGCCGCCTCCGCGCAGCGCACGTAGGAGGTGCGCGGGTTTGTCATTACAAGGTAAAGTCCGAAACGTTCCATCGCAGGGCGCTTTTTCAGGCCTTCGACACGGAAATTTTCGCTTCGTGGCCGTTCAAAGCCGCCGGCTCGGCGGAAACTTCGCCGAAAGACAGTTCCACGGCGAGCGTTTCCCCGGTAACGTATGCGCGGTGCGCCTCTATCGCGGCGGACAGCTCCGCATCGCACTCTACCGCTATGCGGATGCGCTGGACGACTTCGTAGTCGGCGGCTTTGCGCATGGCCTGGACGTGCGAGACGAACTCGCGCGCAAGGCCCTCCGCCACGAGTTCCGGCGTGAGCGCCGTTTCTATGCCCGCCACGACCGCGCCGGCCGCCGCCACCACAAGTCCGGGCTTGGGCGTGCGCACCGCCGTCGCGTCATCCGCCGTTATCGTGAAACCTTCGCATTCCAGAGGAAGCGATTTCGCGGCGGCTATGGCGGCGGCTACGGCTTTCATCTTGGGACCGCATTTCC
>Ga0310695_10004733_pt1 | contig 24674 bp, 13 predicted proteins | sample RumenRJG_04DNA_FD_203882 | JGI IMG/M metagenome (GOLD analysis project Ga0310695, IMG submission 203882) | Bovine rumen microbial communities from Lethbridge, Alberta, Canada - RJG_04 (v2) (version 2) | ecosystem: Host-associated > Mammals > Digestive system > Stomach > Rumen | place: Canada...
TCAGGTCGTACATATCCAACATGCTGAAAACCATCCCATTCACAAGTCCAGGCTCCAGCAGGGTCATAAGGGGATTCCAGCTGCGGAAGGTGTCCCAAAGGGAAAGCGGGAAATAGAATCCCATCCCTGCGGGGGCGGTCTTGACCTCCCCGAGATGGTTCTTGTAACGGCCGTCAAGATCGGCCATCTGGTTAGGGACGACAAGGCTGTGGTAAAGGGCGGTGTAGAAAACCTTCCGGCGATCCGGAGACCCTCCCTCAACTGCGACACGACCGAGACTGGAGTCCCATAATGCCTCCGAAGCCTTCAAAGCTCCCTCGAAGTCTGCCTGAGGAATCTCCGCAAGACGGTTATTCTCAGCGCCTTCCACATCCACAGAGGAGATTCCGACGCTCACAGTGAGCTGGCCAATCTCCTCCGGGAAGGTCAGCAGGAAGCGGTCGTGTCCGTCAGGGACACATTCCTTGACAGGCTCGGAGAATAGGGCTGAGAAATACACCCAGCGGTCGTTCGACCAACCGGTGACATGCCGGCCGCCTCTCACGACGTTTTCCGAGTCTTTCTCCAGGAATATTCCGTCTGCCCTTGAGAAACCGAGATTATGACCCATATCAATCAAAATCTTCCTCTCCCCCTTTCCTGAGAAAGTGTAACGGTGGCATCCGGTGTGCGACAGGGCTGTCATCTCCGCGGTGATGCCAAGCGAAGGGAAACTCACCTTATAATAGCCCGCATGGGCCTTCTCGTCCTCCTTCTTGAAAGGCATCGGACTGACCTCGAATCCATTAGCCGTCTTTGGCACATCCCCTATAACGGGAGTGAACAGGAAATCCCCGAGATCCCCTTGTCCGGTTCCGCTAAGATGGGTGTGGGAGAAGCCGAGAATCAGGCTGTCGGAGTCATGATAACCAGCCACCCCACCATTCGGTGTGTCCGGACTAAGCTGCACAAGACCGAAAGGAGCGGTCGCTCCGGGATACGTGTGCCCGTCCAAAGCCGTGCCGATAAATGGATTAACCTCCTTGACGGGATTCGTGTTCCCGGCACATGCCGAAAGAATCACGGCGATAATGCCGAACGCTATACTGTTTTTCTTCATAATCATCACATATCCTCTATAGACAGACAACTGAACTCGACTTCTTTCCCTCCGAACACTTTGTTTGACATGTCCCTGACCTTAGCCTCAACCTCAGAGGGAGAGTATTTGGACTTGTTTCTTTTCACCTCGAAAGCCTTGACGGTCCCGTCCAAGGCAACTCCAACCAGATCCAACTCGTTAGGAGCGATACCTTTCTTGCCCTTTGTCGGATTCCACCATCCCCCGATCTCACGATACTCCTGGGATTCCATCATCCGCTCCCTGAACCATCGTTCAAGGATTCTTCCGGAATATGTGGGGTAATCCTCCTTGATGATATTGGCAAGAGCCGAATAATTCTTTATCTCGACAAGGGATCTGTAACGATGGAAATACCTGAACCAGAAGCGGAGAAAGACATCCGAGATCTCATACCTCACATCCTTGCTGTTCTCGCCGGAACGTATGGGACGTTTCTTCGAGATCAGTTTGTATTCCTCCTCAAGGATCCGGATCTGCCCTCCGAGGCTTTTATCTCCAAGACTGCCCTCTATCTCAGGAAGGGTCACCTCTCCGGAAGATATCCTGGCGAGAATGGAAAAATATGTCCCGTAGTTCTTCCCCATCTCCTGAATGAGGATTTTCTCTCCCTCGTCCAGGAATTGCGATCCGGGAGTAGTCATGTAATCCACCATGGAGTCCAGATTCAGGCAACCGTTATCCATCAGAAGCTCAATATATTTCGGCACACCTCCTGTAAAGCAGTAGAGGGCGAGGAGATCATCATTATTGTAATCGGCCTTATGATCCGCAAGGATACTTTTCTGGACACTGGTTGAGAACGGTTCCAATTCCAAGGTCAAGTCTGCCCTGCCAAAAAGGGGCTCATGCTCATCCTTGAATATCTTTTCCATAAGAGTGAAAGTGGATCCGCTGAAAACCAGGTTGACATGCGTTTTTCTCCTTGTCCTGTCCCAGATATCCTGGATATCCGAGAAAACCGCCTTGTTGATATAATAGAATTCCTGCACCTCATCGATGAACAAGGTGAAAGAACGGGTCTCCCCGGCTGACATTAACAGCCCAAAGATATCCTTGAAACGAGTAATCCCTTCAGGGACAAACACCCCAAGAACACGACGTATCTCTGAGGAGAAATCCTCGCACAGATCACTCTCGGACCTTCGGCCGACGAAAAGATACACAAAATCAGCTCCTTCGAAAGCAAGGGTTCCAAGGGTGGTCTTGCCGATTCTTCTCCTTCCCTTCAGCACTGTCATCTTGGAAAAAGACTCAAAAGCCTTATCCCTTATTGCCTTAAGCTGCTTCAGAGGGATCTCCCTATCATAGTAATTCATTGCAACAAAGTTTATATCCATAAAGTTTACGACCATAAACTTTACAGCCATAAACTTTACAAATTTATAAAATATATTTTACAAAAACACCCGGAGCCGCATAAAAAAATCCCCGGGTGTCTCATGATGTCATCCCCGGCCTGATCGGGGATCATTTATAATCAGCTTGCGAATCCGCAACTAATTGATTTCTTGTTTCATGAGTGTTTCCATACCCCTGGACATAGCTCAACGCGCTGTGGACCAGGTCGATGCCAAGAGCGTCCTCAAGTTTTGCGATAGTCTCTAAGGTTAAGTTCTCATGGCCTCTGACTAGTTTCGAAATATACTGGGGCGAGCAATTCATCCTCTCGGCCAGTTCTTGTTTTGATAGATTCAATTCATCTAGTCTATTAATAATCTTCAAGGCGATGAATCCTGAATACCTTAGCCATCGCCTGTTATTCCTCCGGTATTCTGCTTCTTCTCGCCAGTTTGTCTTTACCTCAAATTGTTCGAGAATCCTTATCTCCTTATTAATAATCTTGTTATCCATTATTATAGAGTTCAAAATCATCTAAGTCTGATATCCCTATTTCAACAAGGAAGTCTCTGACTTTATTCATTTTCTCAAGTTCCTTAATCGTATGGGCTCTTTCTTTCATGGTAGCAGTTAGTTTTATCGCTCCTCCAGTAACTATATAGACACCCGATTGAATCCTTATCGCATATATCCTCAGCCAAGAAGCATGTATCGGGTTTCTACCTTTAGCCTTTTCTTTGCTTAGGAAAGAGTCAGGAGGATCTAAATTATTGAGCGGACGAAATAATCTGTCGAGACTAATATCTGACGAAAGATCCAAAATAAGGCATTCCAGGTTATTTGCTTCTTCTACAGTATCATAAATCGCCGCATCCACATCCGTAATATGGAAATAATGATTTAAATCATCAGCATTCTCTTTAAAAAACGACGTTAACCATTCAAAGTCGTTCCATTGAGAGAACACTTGGTTAAACGCATTTGCAGAGTCTCCGTCATATATGACCGACCACAATCTTCCATCATCTACTAATCGCTCAAACCGCATAACAAAGTAATCATAATTTAGTGCCGCAAATATAGTAATAAATAGTTAATAAACCTATAGGTTAATATATGTTTTTGTCATTATGGTTTAAAAAGACCAAGAACGAGGCTGTACGATTTGGCCGTCCCGCTTTCTGTTGTCATCCCCGGGTGTCTCATGATGTCATCCCCGACCTGATTGGGGATCACCGGATATCTTTTGAATAAGTTCTTGAGGGTCAAGGTCACGCATCAGAGAAAACGCGAACCATTTCTTTCCTAGGTCTTTCAGGGAAGCGCCGATATGATAGACGCTGTCATCTATTATCAGGAACCGGTCATGCGCCTTCCCAAATAACCTGACATCAATTGGTGAATATTGCTCGTTATGTCTTTGGAGGTCTAAACGCAACTGCCGGTCAATCGCCTTTGTGTATATGGTGGCGATGACCTCAGATTCCCTTTTGTCGAGCAAAGTCAGAACCGTCTCGTCAATATAGTTGTCAATCAGCACGATCTCTTTAGCCGCTCCCTTAATTAACTTAGAGACAAATAGGTAAGCATCAAATATCTGCCCATCATAAAAGATGCCTTGGTTTGGTATTCGAACCTGTTTGTCAAAAGATTTGAAAAGCGTCTGGATCTTTTTCTCCGCCTCTAATTGTCGATATTCAATAGTGTCAATGCGCTGAACGATTTGCCTTTCGTTAGATAGTTGGTTCCTCATCGCGACAAATGCCCGCATGATTAAAATGTTAACTTGAATAGCCATACCGCTTCTCAAAAGCCCTGAAAGCATTGAAACGCCTTGCTCAGTAAAAGCATATGGTAAAGAACGATCCCCTCCTCTTGAGTTTGAAATGCCAAAATGGCATTTCAAACTGGCGGTTTCTTCCTTCGTCAAGCGAAACATGAAATCTGGTGGGAAGCGTTCAATATTTCTTTTGACCTGTCGGTTCATCTGTGCGAGATCTACTTGGTATAATATGGCCAAATCTCTGTCCATTATAACCTGCTGTCCTCTCACTGTGATGATTTTAGCTTCAATGGCATCAAGTCCATTAGCAGTTAAAACAACGTTCTCTGACATATTCTGTCGTATTAGTTTATTATTACATACATCAAACGACAAAGCGAGTCAGGCGCGATATAGCCCAACTCGCTTTGTAGACTCTGAGTGCTACGGCATTCAAATTTGTTCTAACGCAAATATAACAATAATCTTTTGTTTTCATGCCCACATAAAACTGGACCGGAAAATACAACTCAAGAGCAGGACAGCATGCCCTGCAGGGCCTTCAGTGGGCGATTAGACCGCGAATCCCCTGATTTTGAGGCGGGGGTCCGCAGGTTGATGTGCCCTGCAGGCCACTTGAATCAAGGTTGGTCGCTCTTGGTTCGCGTTTTTGATGTTGCTGGCATTATCGTCATTAATAATAAAAACGGGGCGGCCAATTGGCCGTCCCGCGTTATATTGTCATCCAAAGGCCCGAGGGCCGAAGGATTTATTTGGACTGGATAGCTCCGATGTCGGTCTTGCCGCCCTTAATGAACGGATTGCCGTTAATATCGGTTCCGAACTTCTCAAGGAGAGCCTTGACATCAGAGGTGAACTTCGGACTCTCGTAGGAATTGTACGGGAAGGTTCCGATAGTACCAGCTCCAAGAGCAGCGCCCTTCGGCATATAGTTCTCGCCAATGAAATCGGTGAGTTTGTTGTACTTGAACACAGCATCCTTGTTCTGGAGATCCTCGTCGGCCACCATGTCAACATCAGGATTGTTCAGGAAATCAGTCGCGGCGACAGTATGGTCATAAAGAAGGTTGCCTTCCTTCGGGCCATTGCAGTTCCAGAGCTTTCCGGTGACAATGTTGTTGTTGAATGTTGTGCTGGCACTTCCGCCCTCGATAGGCCACTCCTCGATAAAGGCATGATTGTCACTCTTGGAACACCAAGTCCGGAGAAGCATGTTATTGGCTATGATAGCGCAGGTGTTGTAGCGGCAATAGAAGCTACCCCACCAGTTACCATTGTCCCCATAGAAGTTGAGACTGTTGATGACAGTGTTGTTGACAAACTGCACATCAACACTCTGGTAGAAGTACACGGAACCGGCATAACCGTCATGCTTGATGGAACGGTTGTTGGCGATGATATTACCAACGATGACAGCCTTGTTAGGATTGGATCGGCTAGGTCCGTCCTCAATGGAGAACGCGCCGGCATGGCCGTTAGCCACGTTATCTGTGATAACGCAGTCATATACAGTGATGTTGGCCCATGAGTCGTCCTCAATAGTTGAGAAGGCGCCGCCACGGTCTGCCTCATTGTGATGGAACCAGCAATGGTGAATCGTGACAGGGCCACCGATGACCTTAAGACCACCGCCGTGACCAGAGGCGGTCCAACCATTACGGATTTCAAAGTAGGAGACTTCAGCATAGCCATTCAGAGGGTTGGACGAAGTCGCGTCGTTCGCGAAATAGAAACAACGTCCCTTGTTGCCTCCGTCGATGACGGTAAGGTTGTCCCAGCTCTGCTCGGTGAAATCTTCGTTCCAACCGCCTGTGAGGGTCTTGTTCTTATTCTTGTCATCGAAGAGGATAGTTCCATTGAAGACCGCGCCACCCTGGACACGGATCTCGGAGAACTCCTGAGCACCGTCAATGGCCTTCTGGAGGTCTTCGCCTGCCCTAACCTGAACGGGTTTTGCCAAACCGAAGACGCTGGTGACCAGCTTGTCTCCCTCAGTGGAAAGGGCATAACCCCAGAAGAAATAATTCTGCTCGGGATCCACGCCAGTGAGGTTCACAGTATGATCACCGGCAGAGAAGTTACCCTGAGGATATTCCTTACCCTTGGCAGGATCATTCTCGGTTCCGAAGATGTAGCCCCAAGACTCATAATCATCCGGGAATTCAGTCGTGAATTTGACATTAAATGTAGCGGTCTGAGCGTCAGCGTCCTTGCTCAAAAGGGACGTTGATAATTTGGCGTCCAAAGAATGAGCCTTCTGGTTGACGACGGCCTTGTCTTTAGAACCGGCGACAGTGAACTCGGCGCGGCGGATCTTGCCGGTGGTATTGCGCCTTACAGTGAAGCTGCCGTTGCCGTTCGAGGTGATCCAGTCATAAGAATCATCAGGAGTCACGTTGCCCGAGATCCCGTTGATGGTGAAGGTCGAGGGCTGGTAGTCCACGATGATCCTGTAAGGATTCTGGTAGAACACCTCGCCTTTCTCCTCGCAACCGGCAAGGAGAAGCAGGGCGGCACCCATTATCGCGTAAAATATCTTTTTCATGCTTTATTCTTATTATTAAAGTCATAAGCTTAACGCCAGGACGGAGGGTTCTGAAGAGCCCCGTTGGCCTTGGTGATCTCGTCGGTAGGATAAGGGAAGGTCAGGCACTTGTCGCTCCAGACCTTGACAGGGCTCTGGTAGTCCTCGTAAGGGCCAACAGTGTAGGGAGACTCGGGGTTCATACGATCCTCGTAATGGCGCACCCTCGGATGAGAGTTGAGCTCGTTAAGAGCGAGTGCCTTGATCTCAGCGTTGCCGGAGACAGCCCACCTCTTGCAGTCGAAAGCGTGGTCGGCGGCAAACTCGAAAGCCAGCTCGCAGCGACGCTCATGATAGAGGTCTGTCCAAGTGGCGTTGCCAGCGAGAGGCTTCAAGTGGCTGCGGACACGGATCTTGTTGATGTCGGTCGTGGCAGCGGAGGCATTGCCAAGGGCAAGGTTAGCCTCGGCGCGGAGAAGCATACAATCAGCGAACCTGACGATAGGCCACATGACCTGGGTGACAGGCCAGTTACCGTTGTCAAGGACGGTCGTTCCGACGCAGTTTGCAGGCTCGAAAGCCTCCATATACTTGTTGCACTGGAAACCTACCTCGATGTTGACAGGAGAGTAGTAGCGCATCTTCTCACCGAAATAGGTGAACTCGTCGTTGTACTCAAGGATGGTCTTGGCCAGACGCTCGTTCTTGGTGTCCTGATAGTCAGAGACTCCGTCACCGTTGGTGTCCTCGTTGTCCTTAGCCATCTCCTCATAGAGGTCGTAGGAAGGATGGATCTGACCCCAGCCGTTAAACTTGCCCCAGCCCTTGTCCTCGAGCATGACACCGGGAAGCTCGACTCCTCCATTACCGGAGCCGTCAGCACCGCCGGTTCCGGGGATGCCCCAGCAGTACTCCTTGTTATAGAAGCCCTTGCTGAAATCCGGAGAGAACAGGTCGGCAAAATTGTCAACCAAGCCGCGTCCGTATTGGTTCTCAAGACGGTTGACGCAGTCAATCACGTTGCTCCACTGTGAGCTGTCCCACATCGCCCAATAAGCATAGGCTTTCGCCATAAGGGCGGCGGCGGACTGCTTGCAGGCGCGGCCGAGCTCAGCAGAGGTGTATTCCTCAACACGAGGGAGAATCTCTTCGGCCTTCTTGAGGTCGGAGACGATGTAGGCGTAGTTGTCGGTCACCGAAGGGAGCTGCGGGGGGATGGTGTAGTTGTAACCGCCCTCGACATCCTCGTAAGCCACGAAGGGGACTCCGAGTTCCTTGGTGCCATAGCGGTAAGCGGCAAGCAGATGGTACTGAGCGCGAAGGAAGTAAGCCTCGCCAAGAACCCTGGTTTCAACCTTGGTAAGTCCATCCTTGGCCTGCTTGGTGAGAAGTGAATTGACAACCCAGTTGGCCTTAGGTATTCCGTAGCGGTTGTAGATCCTGTTCCAGGTGTCGAGTATCACGGACTCGTTACCGGTGTAACTGAGGGTGGCGAGGGTCGGGAAACCACGGGTCTTGCCCCAGACCATGTCGTTGGCGCAGCCCTGCTCCCAGTAGATCTCGCGGCTGAACATACCGTCCCTCTCGAAGAGGCCGTAGTAGCAGTTCTCGACCGCCCCTTCAGCCTGATCGTCAGAAAGGAAGAAGTTGTCCTGTGCGATGATTCCCTGGGGAGAATAGTCCAGGAATTTGTCGCAGGAGACGACAGTGAGGGCGCAGAGAGCGGCAAAAGCTATATATATGTACTTTTTCATATCATTTGTCCTCCTAATAATTAGTAGTTGAGTTTCACACCGAAGGCGAAAATCTTGTGGACCGGGTAGGTCAGGGTGTCATAGCCGCCGACCTCAGGATCCATGCCGGAGTACTTGGTGAAAGTGAAGAGGTTTTCACCGGAGAAGTAGATGTTGCAAGATGAGTTCCTCTCTGCGAAGTGAGGGAGCTTGCGCATGGCCTTGGTGATGTCGTAACCGACAGTCAGGTTCTTGATACGGAGGTAGCTTCCATCCTCAAGATACCATCCTGAAGGGGTCGCGAGGTTGGAGTTCGGGTCGTTCCTCGAAAGGATCGGAATCGTCGAATCACGGTTGGTCTCGCTCCAGGCGTTGAGTATCTCCTTGGCGCGGCTGAAGTTACCCTCGACATCGGCGAGGATGAGCTGCTTAGCCATGTAGGCGATCTTGTTGCCGGCTACACCCTGGAGCATCAAATCCACGTTGAAGTTCTTCCAGGTGAATCCTCCGGAAAGGGCGAAAGTGTGATGGGGAGCAGGGTCGCCGAGATAGACACGGTCGTCGGTGTTGATCTTTCCGTCACCGTTGACATCGGTGAACTTGAGGTCTCCCGGACGGGCACCGGGCTGGATCAGCTGGCCGTCCTTCTGGTGGTCATAGACATCCTCCCAGCTCTGGAATATTCCCTCGTAAGGGATCATATAGAAGGAGTTGACAGGCTGGCCGACCTCGCTGCGGTAGATGGCGGTGGTCTCAAGACCGTAGCCGCCTCCGCCGATCCAAGGGGCGGAATTACCATCAGAATCAACGACACCGGTGTTGATGACGCGGTTGCGGTTGAAGGCGTAGTTGCCTGTCAGATAGTAGCTGAAGTCCTTGCCGATCTTGTCGCGCCATGTGGCGACGAACTCGATACCGCGGTTGTTGATCTCACCAAGGTTGATCTTCCTGGGGTTGATACCCATGTAGGTAGGCCACTCCATGGTCTGGTCCTGGATGAGGTTGAAGGTCTTCTTGTTATAGAGGTCAAGGGACATCGAGAGACGGTCGCGGAAGAGGTCGATATCGAGACCGAGGTCTGTCTGCTCGGAGGTTTCCCATGTCAGCTCCTGGTTGAAAGCGGTCATCAACGACCAGGTGACACCTCTCATGATACCGCCGTTACCACCACCGGTACGACCGGCCATGACATTGTCATTGTTGTCTCCCATCTGGCTGAGGGACGGGGACTTGTAGTTCCAGCCGATCGAGCCGAGGTTACCGACGCGGCCCCATGAACCTCTGATCTTTACGAGGTTGATGTTTTCGTTCTTCGGGAAGAAGGGTTCGCTGGAGATCTTCCAAGCGCCTGTGATGGCAGGGAAGTCACCGTAGTTGTGTCCGAGGGGCAGACGGCCGGCATAGTCACGACGATAGGAGGCGGTGACAAAGTAACGGTCGTCGAAGCTGTAGGATCCACGGGCGACGAAAGCGATGTTGGAATCCGGGCCGCTGTAGTAGTCGGTAGGGGTACCGTAGCTGCCGGCGAAAGCCAAGTATTGCATGGACTCGTTCTCAAGGTCGAAAGAGGAGGCGTTTACGCTGAAGCCTCTTCCCCAGTCGCGGTTCAGAGTGACGGCACCAAGAGCGCCGACAGTATGCTTGCCGAAGGTGCGGTCGTAGGTGAGGGTGGCCTCGTTGCGCCATCCGTCGCTGCGGCCAGCACTCTCGCTCAGGGAGTTGGTGAGGCTGGGCTTACCAATCTCAGGACGCTTCGGGGAGAAGTTCTTGGAAAGGCTCATACCGAGATTGTAGGAGAACTGGTCGACGAACTTGAGACCCTTCACGATATTGGCGATCTCAAGGCCGGTTGTTGACCAGAAACTGATGCCGTGGCCGTAGGAAGTGTCGGCGAGGAGAAGGCGCAGGGGGTTCACGGCATCACCGTGAAGACCAGCGAAATTGTTGCCGTACTTGGCGACATATTCAGGATCCTCCGTGGTTGTACCGCCATAAGAGCCGGCGTAAGGGCCAGCGGTGGCGTAAGCCTCGGCGGACGGAGGCATGTAGAGGGCGGAGAGGATGGTACCTGTGTGGCTTGAGCCAGTGTCGGTGCCGCGGCTCTTGCCGTCGGAGAAGTGGATGTTCTCGGTGATCTTGATCCACTTGTTCATCTGGTACTGGCCGTTGTAGCGGACACCAAGGCTTCTTGAGAACGTTCCGACGAGAACGCCGGGGTTGTCGTTGAAGGTGAAGGTGAGACGGCTCTTGAGCTGGTCCGTACCGTAGTTGAGGGTGGCGGAGTGGCGCTGATAGAGAGCGTCGCGGAAGATCTCGTCCATCCAGTCGGTCCTGGTGGTGGCGATCCAGGGGTTGATAGTGGGATTCCAACCGGTGTCAAGGGCAATGCCCGCGTTCGCGGAGGAAATGGTCCTCATCTGGATCTCCTCCTCGGCAGTGAGGCACTCGGGGAGGTTGCTGGCGTGACGGATACCGGTCACGAGGTCATACTCGACATGGATACCGTTGCCCGCCTTCTTGGTGGTGACGAGAATAACACCGCCGGCTCCTGAAGAAGCTCCGTAGATAGCGGCAGAGGCGGCGTCCTTCAGGACGACTATGCTCTCGATGTCATTCATTGAGGTGATAGGGCCATTAGGGACACCATCAACAACCCAGAGGACACCGTCACCGTTGCGGGAACCTTGTCCACGGATGAGGATCCCGGGGCCGCTAGTCGGGGAACCGTTGCTGTAGGAAACCACAACACCAGGAACCTGCCCCTGGAGCATACCGGTTGTCGAAGTAACGGGACGGCCGGCGAGTTTTTCGGGGTTGCTGACGATACCGACCGAAGCGGACAGGTCCTTCTTCTTGGTCTGGGCACCGTAACCCAGGGCGACCGCCTCCTGGAGCATCTCCACATCCTCGGAAAGGACGATGTCGATGACCGAGCGGCCGTTAACATTCACGTTCTGGGTCGCGTACCCGAGGCACGAGACTTCCAGGACAGCATTTGAGGGAACTGTGATGGAATAATTACCATTCACATCCGTGACAGCGTTAGCTCCGCCAGAGAGCACGACGGCACCCACGACTGGGCCCGAGGCGTCCTTGACGGTTCCGCGCACTGTCACATTCTGGGCAAATGCTCCAATTGTTGACACCAGGCAAATGAGCGTGGTGAACAAACATAACAGTTTTTTGGAATGCATGTTTAATTAATTAATTGGTTTGGTAAAATATGTATAGTTCAATTCAGTGTTATCAACAACCCATAAAACCGCATATAGCAGCAAGCAAAGATATAAAAACGGTTTTCGTTCATAACGGCATTTTGCGTATTACTTTTCTTAAAAAGCGCAAAACACGGTTCGTACTGCCCTAAAAAAGCTAATTTTTTGTCTTTCTTGCCACAAAAAGTTCCTTTTTGATGAATTATTGGACATAGCCTTGTTTTAGTTATAATTTATCTCTAATTATTGCGTTTGAGTTAAAACTTATAACCAAGGAATATATTTCCAATAAATAGTCATGAAAAAGATTCTGTTCGAGGAAGTTTGCCGTATTTGGGAGGCGGAAAAGTCCAAGGAAGTGAAAGCATCTTCGCTTGCCGCCTATTCCCTTATCGTCGAGCGACAACTACTTCCAAGGTTCAGGACCCTCGAGGATATCACCCCGGAATCCGTTCAGGGCATGATTGAAGAAGATGCCCGTAGAGGACTGAAAACCAACACAATAAAGAGTGTCATCCTGGTCATCAAGATGATTATAAAGTTCTGCGAGAGACGTGGTTGGCTGGAGCGTAGAGACTACATTCTTCGTGTTCCGCCGCATGGCGCCTGGTCTGACCCGCAGACTCTCTCGACGGAAGAGGAGAAGGCTTTCGTAAATTGGTTGAAAGACCATCCGACCCGACTCAATCTTGGTTTGTTGATTTGCGCGTTTTGTGGATTGAGGATTGGAGAGGTTTGTGCTCTTCGGTGGGAAGACATCGACTTGGGACGCAAGGTCATGCAGGTAAAGAGGACTGTTTACAGAATATACGATCCGAGGGGGAAACCTAAGAAATCAAAGCTCGTGATCGGTACTCCCAAGACCGGAACATCCTGGCGGGAAATACCGATAGCTGACTTTCTATCCGAAATGATCAGGGATATTCATAAAAAAGGAAAAGACAAAAATGATGATTACGTGCTTTCGGGAGACGCCTCGCCGACAGATCCACAGAACGTCAGGAATAATTTCAGCAGAGTATTGAATACTCTTGGATTCCCCGCGAGAAAAGTACATAGCCTGAGACATACTTTCGCGACCCGTTGCCTGGAAAGCAAATGCGACTACAAAACACTAAGCACTCTTCTCGGACATTCAAATGTGACGACGACACTTAACATCTACGCGCACCCCGATATCAATCAAAAGAGAAAATGCATAGAAGACATGATTAAGATAATTTAAGGTCCGATAGATCAATTAATTGGAACTTAAAATCCAATTAATTAATTATCAAAACATGTTTTCCGCCGTCGTGCTCTCCGGCGGAGCTAACGCTGTCACGGATGTGATCAGTACTCTTTGACGACCTTCAGAAGCCGGTCGGGATAGTTGGAGATGATGGCGTCAACTCCGCAGGAGATAAGGCGCCTCATCTCGTCGGGATCGTCCACAGTCCAGGTGTTGACCTTCATACCCTTGGCGTGAGCCTTGTTCACAAGAGCCTTGTCCACATTCTCGTGAGGGGCGCTGAGCCACTGCGGAGTGAAATTTAGCAGGCTCATGTACTGATCGAAATCAGTCTCCCAACCCTCCACGAGGAAAGCCAGGGTGTGGCCGGGATATTTCTCATTGATGTAATTCAAAGCCCGCTCGTCAAAGCACTGGATCATAAGGCGGTCACCTAGACCAAGGGAGTCAAGCATGGCGATGCAAAGATCCGTAAACTCGTGATATTCAGGCCAGTCCACGCCTTCAATGCCTCCATCATAATCAGGATCGCTCTTGATCTCTATGTCGTAATGCATGGGATAGTGGCCATTCTCCTTTGTCCAGGCCTCAACAGCCTTGATCACCTCAGAAGCAATTGGTTTACAGGCAGGCATACAATGTTTCTCGGGCCAACCCGGATTGTATTTCATTCCCACGTCCCACTTCGCAACCTCGCTGTAAGGCAGGTGGTAAAGATAAGTCTTCGGGTCGTCACCCATAACAGGGGTGCCGTCAGGACGCGTGGCGTAACGAGGGTGGAAAAACTTGTCGTGCGAGAGGATAACTTTCTTGTCCTTAGTAACACAAAGATCCATCTCGAGGGTATTTACGCCAAGCTTCACCGAATTGAGCATGGCCGGAAGGGTCTCTTCGGGATACAGGCCCATGCCGCCACGGTGCGCCTCAACGTCAACGACATACTTCGGCCCTTCGGCTCCGCTCTGCCCTTCGGCTCCGCTCAGGGACCGAGCGGTAGGAGCCGAACCACGGTTGGTGAGCGGAGTCGAACCATAGCGCAGCGTCGCCTTCACCGGATAATGGTCGGAGACAAAAGGAACGCCGGAATATTCCTGACGGATGACCTCGAACTTGTCGCAACCTTCGAACCCTGAATAGAATACATAATCGATAGGAGGCGTGCCAGAGACCTTGCCCCAGTCGTGCCATGTCACATCATTGTCGGTCACAGGAGCGGTCTGGCGAGCATCCTGCATCAGAGTACGCAACTCATTCAGGCAAGGATCGTCAGGATAGACATTCATGTCGCCGGTGAGAATCATCGGATACCCCTCAGGATTCATCGCCCCGATGCGGTCAACCAGCAGAAGCAATCCTTTCCGACGGGCCTCTTTCCCAACATGATCCAGATGGGTGTTGACAAAGTAGAAATGCCGGTCGGCCGCCTTGTCGTAGAGCAAGGTCCAGGTCGCTGTACGGCGGCAAGCGGCATCCCAGCCTAATGAAGGCTGGAAAGGGGTTTCCGAGAGCCAATATGTTCCCCACTCCTTAAGCTCTATACGCTCTGTGTCGTAAAAGACGGACATGTGCTCCCCATCGTGGATGCCATCTTCCCGCCCTACACCGACACACTTGTAGCCAGGGCAGTGCTCGACAAAATAATCTAGCTGGAAATCAAGGGCTTCCTGGACTCCGAACACGGCCGGACGCTGGTCAAGGATCATCGCGCAAGCGGCGTCACGGCGGTTTTGCCATATATGTTCCCCGTCATCCGCTGTTCCGTAACGGACATTGAAAGACATGACGGGAAGGGTCTTGACAGAAGTCTTATCACCACTCGTGCAAGAGAAGAGAAGCAACGGCAAAAGGGCAAGAAGGAGGATTCGTTTCATTTTTTAATGGTATTAGATTCTTCGCTACGCTCAGAATGACACTACTTTATGGGACCACAGAGATGGGCGGCGCCGAGGAAGGCGGCATGGACCTGTTCGGACTGGAATATTTCGAGGTTCTCGACGCTCTTTGGATAAGGGAAATTCCTGATTTCCTTCCACATAGGCTCACTAAACAAGGAATACGCTTTGGAGATCGAGCCCCCGAGGATGATGACCGCGGGATCGTAGGCGTACATGATCATCTGGACAAGCTTGCCGACATGCCCGCCAAACTCTTCCATGATCTTCAAGGCCTCGGGATTGCCACCCGCAGCGGCTACCGCGGCCTCTTTGCCGGTAGTGCCTTTACCGACGAAGAAACGGCTGCTGCAGTAATATTCATAATCCTTGTCGAGATAAGGAATGCTGCCGATCTCCCCCGCCCCGGCATTCCGCCCGCGGTAAAGATTACCGTCGATCACGAGCGATCCTCCGACTCCAGTGCCGAGGGTCACACAAAAAGCTTCCCTATAACCTGTTCCCCTGCCGAAACTGGTGACTCCCAGTGCGAAGCAGTTGCAATCGTTGTCCACAGACGCGGGAATATGGTACCGGTCCTCAAGCTTTTCCTTAAGATGGACCTCCTTCCAGGAAGGAATTCCTACGACATTATAGACTATCCCCTTGTCGGTGTCAACGACAGAAGGGACTCCTATCCCGATTCCATCGACTTCCGGGGTTATCAGCTCATCAATCATGCGGTAGATGTGATCCAGCACCTCCTCCTCACTCCCTCTAGAGCGGCAGGGTTCCGAGATTATTCGCTCCACTTGTCCTCCAGGAAGGACAGTCGCCACGCGGACATTTGTTCCGCCAAGGTCTATCGCGATTCTCATAAAAATAAATGAATATTAAAGAGTTATCTTACCGCTCTTCTCCACATGGACGGTGGCGGACTGTCCGTCTCCCCAACTTACGGTGAGATCAAAAGGAATATTTGTGGTTACAGTTATCACAGGCTTGTCGGAAAGCGACTTCCGCGCGGCGGCCTTGAGTGAGACCACCCCCTCGGGGCCGAAGGGATAGCGCTCGATACCATGCGCCTCCGTCTGGTGGACATTCCACTCCACCTTTCCCTCGCTGAAGTCGGACTGTATTCCGAGAATATACTCGATGAACACGGCGATCGGCGGCAGACCGGTCCAGCCCACGAAATCCTTGCGAGCCATAAACCCGGGAGCGACCTCCTCCGGAGCGTAATACTCCCAGAAAGTGCCTGTGTCCTGCCATACTTTGAAAACATTGCCGTAGTGATTATTGGCGATCTCCATCGCTTCCTTGCGGTAGCCTCTCTCCCAGAGACCGCTGATCACCATATAATTGGCACCCGGCCATATTCCACCCTGCCAGTAACGTCCTTTCGGATTGTACTTTGGATGGTCAGCGGAGAGAGAGGGAACCCTATGGGTTCTGGAGAACTCAGCGTCCTCGGAGAGATGGGCAACCAGACGGTCGAGCCTGGCCTTGTCGAGCACATCCGTCTTAAGAGCCCAGAATGCGGAAATCCCCTTTGTGGAATTGCGGCTGCCGTCGCCATAAACGTCGTACAGGAAGCCCGTCTTCTCGTCCCACATATTCTCATTGATCCACTTCTTGAGGTACTTCATCTCGTCCTCCATCTCCTCGATCTCCTGCCAGCGCTCGATGTAGAAACCGATTTGCATCAGGCAGTCGTTGACAAGGTACTGCTGGAGGTTGGTGTCCAGCCATGTCATGTGGCCGTTTGAATAGATCTGGTTGTACCCCTCAGGGACCCTGGGCATGTTGTCCATTCCAGTTCCCCAGCCGCTGGACCAATAAGTACCGTCTTTCCAGGTCCTGTTGAGCTTCCACCACTGGGCGTAAGCGACCAAAGCAGGAAATACTTTATGGAGACGGTCAATATCGCCAAACTGCTTGTAATAAAGAAGTTCCGCCCACGGAAGAAGATTAGGGCCGGTAGAGGTCGGATCATAACGTTCGAAACAGTCGGAACCGTCAGCACGGATTTCCCTGCAGATGAAGCCGTCCTGATGCTGTTTGGCGTAAAAATTATCCAAGGTTCCCTGGAACGGGAAGAAACGGTACCCGTAGCGGGCGAACATCATCATGAAGGAGTCGTCCCACATGAATATATTCCCGTTGTAAGCGACATCCAGATAGGGAGACACGAAACCGGATCCCTCTTGCGGCTGACGGATATTCCCGACAGCGATCTGCCAGGCATGCCAGTACATCTCGATCTCCTTCTCATGCCCTTCCCAAATTGGTGCCGGGAGAATCTTCTGGGCCTCCTTGAAAGACTTGGGGGCCTTGGTCACCGGCTTCATCGTACGGAAAGCGTTCTCCGAGACGAAGATATTCTTCACGTAAGTATTCTTGTACGGAAGGTCATAAGGGCCGGACTTCAGGTCCTGGGCCAATGCGGTGGCGGCGCAGCAAAGCATCAACGCCAGAGGCAGTAAACGTCTCATTTCTTGACAATTCGTTTAATGGTACGGGCGATCTCGGTGTTGAGATAAGCGCCCTGGAAATGCTGTGAGCCGGGACCGTAAGCAAACACGGGAATCACGGCGGGAGTGTGGTCGTCGGAGTTGTAGATCGCGAGCACATGGCCGGTCTTGAGGTCTCCGTCGAGAATGGTCAGGCCGCCGGTCTCATGATCCGCTGTCACAACGACGAGCGTGTGGCCGTCCTCATCTGCGAACTTCATCGCGGCCGCGACAGCGCGGTCAAAAGCGAGCTGCTCGATCACAGAGGCCGGGAAACAATCAGAGTGGCCGGCATAGTCGATCTTGGCGCCCTCCGCCATCAGGAAAAAGCCCTTCTTGGACATGCCCTGGAGCTTTTTGATCGACTCGACGGTTATCTCAGCGAGCAGATCGAGGGTCCTCTCCTCGGCGTATGCCCTCATCCTCTGATCGATCGCGATAACCTTACCGGGAACGCTGGAGGTGTTGAGGGCGTCGTAGGTGTATGAGAATCCATTGGCCTTGATCCCTGCCATCAGGTCGATCTTGTCCTGACGGGGATCCTCGAAATAGTCCCTGCCGCTTCCCGCCAGAAGATCGATCTTAGCGCTAGTGGCGAGGAAACTTGTGATCAGCTCAGTACTGTCGCGCTCGGAAGTGTGGCCGTAGAACACAGCCGGGGTGGCGTCAGCGATGTCACCCATGGTGATGACACCTGTGGCCTTGCCCATGTCGTGGAAATAGTCAGACAACGGGGACACCTCAGCGGAGCCGTCATAATTGGACGCGATGTGCCTGGTCCATGAAGGCTCGCCGGTAGCGAGCGTGCTTCCACCGGAAGCGGAATCAGGAATAAAATCATTCTCAGGATTGGCGAACTGGAAGCCGATGTGCTTCATCTTCAGAAGGGACAAATCCCTGTTGTTGGCGAAAGCTCCGGCCGAGATCTGGTTCAGTCCCATGCCGTCACCGATAAGGAAGATGACATTCTTGATATTCTTGTCCGAACCGTCGTTCTTGTAGGTCGGAGTGTAAGTCTCTATCCTCTTGGTTAGCTGGAGCTTCTCATTCTGGAATCCCTTGAAATCACGGGTAGCCTTGTCGAGTTTATGGGTCCCGGTGACACCAGCCTGAACCTTGTGCTGACCCATCCAGAAATTCTTATTCACCCAGTCGTCATAAAAAAGGGCGCATTTGGCGGGATAATCTGTGTTGATTATGTCAACCCCCATCTTCTGGAAGGTGAAATAGACGGTCGTGCCTTCAGGAGCATCCCAGAAACGGATCGGTTTGCCGACGGCATGGGCGGCCTCAATCGCACCCTGGACCGCAAAAAGCTCCGGATCGATCATGCGTCCCTTACCGTTCCACTTCTTGGCGAATTTACGGAAGTCGGTGCTGATCAACGCTATACGCTTGAGCTGCTCAGAAGTGTAGGTTATCTTGCCGTTGGTGAAATCACCGTCAAACCACACCCACTCAGGATATTTTCCGAAGTCCTTAGGATCAGGAATACTTCCGGTAAAGACAATTTTGACACCGTTCGGGGTCGTGAACACGTCGGGGAACTCCTCAGCCAGGGCCAAGACTCCCGGAAGCGACTCGGAGGTCTTCAAGTCAACCATCAGCTGCAGACGGTCGGAGCTTCCTTCCCACATGCGGCCTCCATTCTCACGGAACACCTTGGCGATTGGCTCGATATACATCGTCCTCAAGCTGCGGTCAGCGCTCACGTCCTCCCGGTTGTGGGCCACAAGGATCTCCCCGTCATGGAGGAACACATCGGCCTCAATGGAGGTGCAATGCTGTGAATATGCCTCCCAGAAAGGGGCGGTGCGGTTGTAGTCGTTGTGGGAATGGTAAGCGATGGGCCGCTGCGCCTGGAGCGTCAGGCACAACGCCAGCGAAGCTGTTATGATCAATAATTTACGCATATCATGTTTTATTTGTGCCAAATAACGTTTTCAGGGATTCTCTCGAACTTCTCCCCTTCCTGCGGCTTCCACGCCCAGAAGAGGGACTGTCCCTCGTAATCCTCGAGGTAGGTCAGACGGAACGGATGCATGCCTTTCATCAGAGGGATGCGCCCGGTCGCCGTGTAGGCGGCATGGGAGCCGTCATTGTCAACGACAATCCGACCGTCAATCTCCAGAAGGGCGCCATCGTCGCTTCGCAGTGAGAAATCCCAGATCCCGTCCGAAGGGATGTCAATATATCCGGTGAATATATATCCAAAATGATCCTCGTCCGGAGCGTCCTTAATCGAAGGAGAGGGCATGACCCCGGATGACAAAGCCTTGCTCGCGCGCACGTCAGCCGTCTTTGAGAAGAGACCTGTGTGGTAGGAGTACCTGCACCCTGCCGAAAGCCCGGAGACCTTGGCGGCGGGAACATCTATGGCGGGGACAGCGTGGATCCTCATCACCTCGCTCTCCGCCATACCTTCCTTGAAGGCCTTCGCTGAGAGGACGAAGTCCCCGAATATCTTGAAAGGAGCGGTGTACAGAGGCGAATTCCCGTCTGGGACGGTCCCGTCAAGGGTGTACCGGATCTCAGCCCCCTCAGTCCGACTCCGAAGGTCGATCACGAAGTCTCCCTCGTAGTATGTGGGGTCGGAGGGGACGTAAGGCATTGAGACCTGGTCCCCGGAAGTCAACGAATATGGGGCCTTGAGGCCATCACGGTCGCTTACCGGATCCTTGGAGAGGGTGAAGGTGAGTTCGCCGCCTTCTTTAAGCTGCTCAAAGGTGACGAACAAGGCGTCCAAGGGCTCTCCGTTGTAGGTAACTGACTTGATGTAAGGATATTCCGGATGATCCGCTGTGATGACGAGTTCCTTCTCGAGATCCACCTGCAGGATGGCTTTCTTAAACAGCGGAGCCGAGAGGACGAACTCCCCGGTGCCAGGGCAGATAGGGTATATTCCCAAAGAAGACAGGACGTACCAGGCGGACATCTGGCCGCAGTCCTCGTTGCCGCTAATGCCCTCGGGAGTCGGGGAATACAAGTCCTGAAGCAACTGGCGCACAAGCTTCTGGGATTTGCAGGGCTGGCCGAGGAAATTGTACAGATATGCCATGTTGTGGCTGGGCTCATTGCCGTGGGCATATTGCCCGACAAGCCCCGTCATGTCGCCGATGTCTGTCCCGGGATCCCTCTCGTCATAAGTGAATAGCGAGTCGAGTGCGGCCTTCATGGCTTCCTTGCCTCCCATAAGAGCGGTCAACCCGTAGAAATCGTGAGGTGCGAAGAACCGGTACTGCCATGGAATACCCTCAGTGTAGTCCCTCGAATCGCCGATCGGATTGAACCTCGGCATCCAGTTCCCTTCCGAGTTCCTGGCCCTCATGAAACCGGTGGAAGCGTCAAATATGGCTGTGTATCGCCTGGCCCTGGCGTAATACTCCTTTGCGAGATCTTCCTTGCCAGCCAACTCCGCCATCCTGCCGATGCACCAGTCGTCATAGGCGAACTCAAGCGTCTTGGAGACCGACTCGGCCTGGATGTTGGCGGGGATGTATCCGAAGGCGTTGTAAGGATCGGAGCTGGCGTCGGTATTGGACGCTTTGACCATGGCCTCAAGGGCATCCTCGAAATCGAACGAGTGGAGATGGATCCAAGCGTCCGCCATCATGGAGACGGCATGGTAGCCAATCATGCACTCGGTGTCGGAGCTCGCCAGCGGCCACATGGGAAGTCTCCCGCCCTTGCCGGCCATGTCCATCAGGCTGAACACCATGTCGTTAACCAAAGGGGCGTTGATCAGGGTCATCAAAGGATTCCATGTGCGGAAAGTGTCCCACAAGGAAAGAGTTGAATAGAAAGCCCTTCCCTCTGGAACGGAGACGATCTCCTGGCGGAAATTGCGGTAGCGTCCGTCCACATCGTCACCCCGGTTGGGGACAACCATAGTGTGGTACAGGGCAGAGTAGAAATTGGCCCTGGCCTCCTTGCTTCCGCCCTCGACCTTGATCGCGCCGAGAGCCTCAATCCAAGCCTGGACAGCCTCGGAACGGACGGCATCAAAATCCTTTTCACCGACCTCAGCAGCGAGATTTCGGGCGGCGCCCTCGGTGTCAACCTGCGAAAGTCCCACAGAGACAACGACTTCTTCTGTCGTTTCAGGGAAGGTCAGCAGCATCCTGTCCCCTTCAAGCTTCTCCGCCGACGAGAAAGGGACAGAGAAAGCCGCATTGAAATAAATCTGCCTGTCAGGAGACCAGCCGCTCACATGGCGGCCACCTTTGACGACGGAGTCGCCCTCCACATCCATGAATATTCCATCCGGGTGGGTGTCCCCGATATTATATGCCGCATCGATAAGGATGTGGCGCTCTCCTTTTCCCTTGAATGAGTAACGATGGACTCCTGTCCTGGTTGTCGCGGTAAGCTCGGCGGTTATCCCCGCATCCGGGAAAACGACTTTATAGTACCCGGGTGAGGCTTCCTCGTCATCATGGGAGAAAGGAAGGTTTTCGGGAATATTCTCACCGATAAACGGAAGGAACAAAAAGTCGCCAAGATCAGCGCATCCCGTTCCGCTAAGATGGGTATGTGAGAATCCGAGGATAGTGGGATCGCTGTAGTGATAGCCGGAACTTCCGTCCCAAGTCCTGTTCCTGGTGTCCGGGCTCAGCTGCACCATTCCGAAAGGAGCGGTAGCCCCAGGGTAAGTATGACCATGAAAGCCGGTTCCGACAAAAGGATCCGCAAGCGAGACAGATTCTGTCCCGGTAGTCCCGGAACAAGCCGCTATTGCCGCTGAAAGGACTAGAAATAAGGTTGATCTGAAAATTGGTCTCAAAACTTTAGCGTTATCTGGTAAAGTAAGCAAAGTTAACCAAAGCAGAGACAAATAGCGGGACAAAACCGCTATCCTGCACCTCAAATCCCGCAAGACTAATGTTTCTTCTTCAAAGCCGCCGCTTCCTGTCTGGCCTTCTTTTTCTCGTAACGGGCTTTGTATCGCTCTAAGAATTTCTGTTCCCTGGCGTCCGATTTTTCCTTCGCCTTCAACATCTTTTTCAGCTTGATCCGCTGCTTTTCGGCATTCTTCTCCGCCTTTCGGGCAGCCTTTTCAGCATCCTTCGCATCTAACGCCGCCCATTTCGCTTCCTTCTTTGCCGCCCTGGCCTGACGGACACTGTCCTGGGCCGCTTTCCTAGCGTCCCGCTCAGCCTTCTTCTGGGCCCTTTCCGCATCCAGGTCAGCTGTCAAGGCCCTCCTGAGGGAATCCATCCTCGCGATTCTAAGCGAGTCCGCCAACGCTTTAGCTCTTGACAAGGAATCAACAACAGCCAGAGAGTCAGAGACCGGCACGCCTAATGAGTCAAGCGCGGCATGTAGAGAGAGAGAATCAGGTTTTTCTCCCTTATTCCCAACAGCTTCCACAGGAGCGTCACCTGCCGTTTCAGCAGCGGTTTCCCCGGCCGCATCCCCTGCGGAGGCATCGCCCGCAGCTTGTTCCGCCGCGGCTTCCTTGGCCGCTTGCGCGTCAAGGGCCTCCTGGGTCTTTCTCAACTCCTCCATCGCCTGACGCTCCGCCTCACGGGCCCGCTTTAGGGAATCCGCGCTGGCCAGCATCTTGTTGATATTCGCCATGTGACCGGGAAAATACTTCTCGGTCTGGACGAATTTAGCGTGCGGAATGCTCTCGTACTTCTCCCTTTCAGATTGTCTTTGCTTATACACCACGACATCCTCAGGGCCCTTTGGACGTTTCTCCGGCTGCCATTCGAAGCCCTTGAGTATCCTCTCATCCTTCTTGAGTTGGACCGCGGGATAAGCGTCACTCTTGACTGCCTCGTAATAGATCAAATCGTTGATGGTCCCTTTCTGGAATGTGGCCATGAGCATCTTCGCCTCGAACTTGTTCACTGTGGCGAAAGCGCCTTTCTCCTCAAGGAAGAAAAGCCCGGACGCGCCTCCCATGGAGTCGAAACGCTTCAGAGCCCCTGTAGAATCGAAATAGGCCATCATCTCGGCCCCTCGTATCTGGTCAAAACACAGGGAGTCCTCCTGAACCACAATAAAGGCGTTTGACATCAGGCTCGCCTTGTCAAGAGCCTTGTTTTTCAAGGCGACAGTGATACTGTCAGCTGAATATTGGCGACGAATCTCATTCCACACGATCGGGGAACGATAGAGTCTCACCAGAGAGTCCAAATCATTGTAAACAAGTGAGTCACACACGACCTGCATGTCCCTGCGGAAAACCTTCACATTCCTCAGTCCAAGCAGGAAACCTATCTTGGTGGAGTCCGGCGGACCGGTCTGAAGGGAATCAGTCTCAGACTCCGGAGGGTCCGGAACCTGCATCACCGGCTCCGCATCCGGTTCCGAATACGGTCCCCCTTTGGGCTTTCTGTTTTTCAGGTTGGGATCCTCCTCTTCCAGCTTCTTTTTCGCCTCCTCAGCCGCCGACACGGCAGCCTCATAAGCCTGGCGGCGGTACTCCATGATAGGATCCACAGCCAAATCCTCCAGACGTTTCTGGGATTTGGCCAATTCATTCTCAGAGATCTCACACTTGGGAACGGCCCAATATAGAAGCTCGTCCCCACGGACATACACTGTGTCTTTCTTGCCTTCCTGCTCAAAAATGGCAATGACAGAGGGATCCCTCAGCATCCTTATGCGTTCCAAGGAATCCACGTACTGCATGTAACCAGCCACCGCGGCGACATCCCTTGTCTGGTCGAGGAGTTCCACATTGCCGAACATCTCGGCATTATTGAAAGCCCTCTCGTAAACGAGGGTATCCGACCAGGCCTCCTGGTCCCTGGTCAGAAGATGAACATTTTTAGAGAACTTGAAAAGCTCAGCCTTCCGGTCATACGATCCGGAATTGGCTGATAGCATGTTACTTCCCTTCCAGGCATGAGTCCCTTTTCCGAATATGGCCACCGAGGTCTCCGTGTTGAAATCAAGGACGTCAGTCTTTACAAACACGGAGTCCGTGTACATGTTCACATCCTTTTCGAAGTAGAAGGTCTTTGACTTGGCGTCGTAACGGCCCACATCACTCTCGATGATCTGGCCGTCCTTGTCCCGGAAAGAACCACCATCCCGGAAGACCGCCACACTGTCTGCGGTGTCGTAGTCCAAATTCCTGGTTCTGAGCGTATTCTTGTCTTTATCCTGAAGCTGGACCAGACTTCCTCTGAACTCCGCGAGGCTACTGCCGATATAATAATCGAGATTGTCGCTTGTCAAGACTGTCCGGTTCTGGATTATCCTGACATGGCCCATGGCCTTAATGACATTGGAGTCAACGTCCCACAAGGCGGTGTCGCAGACAAGTTTGGTGTCGTTGTGCTCGAAACGGGCGTTTCCGAGGGCTTTCCTGAAACTATGGCCGTCCA
>Ga0310695_10004734_pt1 | contig 24670 bp, 17 predicted proteins | sample RumenRJG_04DNA_FD_203882 | JGI IMG/M metagenome (GOLD analysis project Ga0310695, IMG submission 203882) | Bovine rumen microbial communities from Lethbridge, Alberta, Canada - RJG_04 (v2) (version 2) | ecosystem: Host-associated > Mammals > Digestive system > Stomach > Rumen | place: Canada...
TTGATGGCGTAGAACTTGTGCACCATCTGGGGAAGACCCCAGGTACCGAGGGAGGTCAGAATTACAACGCCGAAGAGTCCCATGGGGTCCGGACCGAAGAAGCTGGTCAGAAGACCCTGGCTTCCCTTGAGGGCCGGGACGGCCACGTCATCCGCCGGGATCTGGGAAAGCTTCTGGAGGGCATTGAGGAATCCGCCCTGGCCCTTCAGCACAGAGACGATAACCGCGCTGATGCCGAACAGCATGATGATTCCCTGGATAAAGTCATTGAGGGCTGTGGCCATGTATCCGCCGATGACAACGTACACGGCGGTTAAGAGGGCCATGATGATGATGCAGAGTTTGTAGTCGATATTAAAGGCCATTCCGAACAGACGGGAAAGACCGTTATATACGGAAGCGGTGTAGGGGACCAGGAAAATGAAGGCGATGACGGATCCGGCTACCTGCAGGGACCTTGACTGGTAACGCTTGCCGAAGAACTCCGGCATGGTGCGGGCATCCAGCTTCTGGGTCATGACTCTGGTGCGGCGTCCAAGAACGATCCAGGCAAGAAGAGAGCCCAAGAGGGCGTTGCCGATGCCGGCCCAGGTGGCGGAGAGACCGTACTTCCAGCCGAACTGTCCGGCGTAGCCGACGAACACAACCGAGGAGAAGTAAGAGGTTCCGAAGGCGAAGGCAGTAAGCCAGGGACCGACGGAGCGGGCACCGAGAACGAAATCATTGACATTCGTTGCGTGTCTTCTGGAGTGTACGCCGATACCGATCATCACGGCGAAGAAGATAAGTAACATGATTAATTTTGCTGCCATAGGTCATTCCCCCATATCTCCGCGCCCGATGCGCGGAAGAAGTATTACGCTTATGCATATCAGAGTGAACCATGTTAACAGTTAACACTTGAAAGCCTTAAAGCGTTAGAGCAATTATACGGCGGAAGGAAGACTCTGTCAATCGGAATTTTGACAAATTAAGGGGAGGAAAATAACCAAAATTGTGGATGTATTTCCCCGTATTATTCACAAATCTGTTATACTGTAACAGAAGAGTTCCCGAAAGGACTGTAGTTTCATTCGGGCGACAGAGCCTGTGAGGGATTTTTACTACAAGAAAACGGAGGAGATTGCCATGACAAAAGAAGAGAGAATTGCAAAGGTTCAGGAAATGATCGATGCGCCCAGCTGCTGCGCCGACCTGAAGAAAGCGGGAAAGGCTTATCTTGCTGCAGTCGGAACCGATAAAGAAGCAGAAGCCCAGGCTGCACTGGTGGCGGAGATGAAGGAAGATGTCTGCGCCATCGATGACGTGATGGCATTCTTTGCCTCTGAGGCGGCTGCACAGATCTTCGGCAAAGAAGGCGCCCAAGAGAAGCTTGCGGCAGCGCAGGCAGCAAAGGATAAGGGCGAGGATACCTGCATCTGCGGAGCCTGCCAGGCAGGTAAGGCTCTGCTGAAGGAGTTCGGGGCATAAGCCGGAGAAAACGGGACAGAACAGAAGAAAAGAACGAAGAAGGGGCTGTCGCACTAAACATATTTTGTATAAATATCACTCCAGAGCGTATTTATACATCATATGTGTTTTAGTGCGACAGCCCCTTCTTTGTTTTCAGAAATGATTCAGAGGGTTTCCAGTATGGAACCGTATTTTTCCAATATACTTTCTTCCAGTTTCCGGAATGCCGGAATGTAGTCGTCCAGAATCTTCTGTGCCAGTATCCTGGCGGCATTTCCATCGTAGATATGGGCAGTATTATTGCGTTCTGACAGCATGGACAGCCAGATCCTTTCGTCAATGCATGGATAGTATTTATAGGCTTCTTTGAGAATTTCCCGCGGAGATCCGCTTTTGGCGGCCGGAATTCCCTCATAAACCAGCAATTCTTTCAGAACCTTCCAGCCCAGCTCGAATTGGAGTGAAAACTTATCGATAATGCCTCCGATGACGAACTCGTTGGAGAGATCCTGGGCACCTGCTGTGGAGAGAACAGCGAGGTTTTTCTGATATTTGTCAAATTTCTTCATATAGTACAATTCCCTCCTTATGGATGGATGAGAGCAGTTCCGGAGATGCAGTATTATCCAGGTCAATAACATCATACTGAAGCAGAGTTGAGGTGTCCTCTTCTGCTGCAAGACGGAAAAGGTCGATATTTCCTCCGGAAACGGCCAGGTCAATATCGCTGTCCCGGCGATAATCTCCTCTGGCGCGCGAACCAAAGAGAACCATTTTCCGGATGCCGTATTCTCCGGCCAGCCCGCGCAGTTCTTCTATTACTTCCGGACGGATTCCGGTATTCAGGAGATGTTCCATAGCAGGCATGTCGCCGACACCACCCTTCTGAAGCAGATTTTGATACATGGGATTCACTGAAGTCTATTATAGCACAGATGTATATTCTACGGGCGGTTTTGCCCTTCCGGAAAAGGGAGAAAAATATTCAAAAAATTAGCACTCGACTATTGACAGTGCTAACAACAGGTGTTATAGTTCAACTAGATCAAAAAGATCAGACAACCTTCAAAGGGGGTGACCTTATGAATATCAACAAATTTACGCAGAAATCCGTGGAAGCGGTTCAGAATACGGAGAAGCTGGCTTATGAATTCGGCAACCAGCAGGTTGATCAGGAGCATCTGCTCCTGGCGCTGCTGCGGCTGGATGACAGCCTGATCCTGAAGCTCATCAATATGATGGGAATTCAGGGACAGCAGTTTATGAATGAGGTGGAGCAGGCGGTGAACCGTCTCCCGAAGGTCCAGGGCGGTCAGGTCTATCTGACCCAGGACTGCAACAAGGTGCTGGTGAATGCCGAGGATGAGGCAAAAGCCATGGGAGATGAGTATGTCTCCGTGGAGCATCTGTTCCTGCGTCTTCTGAAGGAGCCCAACCGGGCCGTGAAGGAGATCTTCCGGATGTACAACATCACACGGGAGCGGTTTCTGGAGGTGCTTTCCAAGGTGAGAGGCAACCAGCGGGTGGTCAGCGACAACCCGGAGGATACCTACGATACCCTGAACAAATACGGCTATGACCTGGTGGAGCGGGCCAGAGACCACAAGCTGGACCCGGTCATCGGCAGAGATTCCGAGATCCGGAACGTCATCATGATTCTGTCCCGGAAGACCAAGAACAACCCGGTGCTCATCGGACAGCCCGGCGTCGGCAAAACCGCCGTGGTGGAAGGCCTGGCCCAGCGTATTGTCCGCGGGGATGTACCCACGGGGCTGAAAGATAAGAAGCTGTTTGCCCTGGATATGGGCGCCCTCATGGCGGGTGCCAAGTACCGGGGTGAGTTTGAAGAGAGACTGAAGGCGGTTCTGGACGAGGTCCGGAAGAGCGAAGGAAAGATTATCCTCTTCATCGATGAGCTGCACAACATCGTGGGTGCGGGCAAGGCGGAAGGCAGTATGGATGCCGGCAACATGTTAAAGCCAATGCTGGCCAGAGGCGAGCTCCACTGCATCGGTGCAACCACACTGGATGAGTACCGGAAGTACATCGAGAAGGATGCGGCCCTGGAGCGCCGGTTCCAGCCGGTTATGGTGGATGAGCCCACCGTGGAGGACACCATTTCCATCCTGAGAGGCCTGAAAGAGAGATATGAAGTTTATCACGGCGTGAAGATCACCGACTCGGCCCTGGTGTCGGCGGCGGTACTTTCCAACCGTTATATCTCCGACCGGTTCTTGCCGGATAAGGCCATTGACCTGGTGGATGAATCCTGCGCCATGATCAAGACGGAACTGGATTCCATGCCGGCAGAACTGGATGAGCAGCAGCGGAAGATCATGCAGCTGCAGATTGAGGAGACGTCCCTGAAGAAGGAGACGGATAAGCTCAGCCAGGAGCGTCTGGCGGATCTGCAGAAGGAGCTGGCGGAATTAAACGACAAGTTCGCGGCGGACAAGGCCCAGTGGCAGAATGAGAAGGCCAGCATCGCCAACCTGTCGAAGCTCCGTGAGGAGATAGAGAAAGTCAATGGCGAGATTCAGTCCGCCCAGCAGGCCTACGACCTGAACAAGGCGGCGGAGCTCCAGTACGGACGTCTGCCGGAGCTGCAGCGGCAGCTGGCGGAGGAAGAGAAGAAGATTAAGGACGAGGATCTGAACTTCGTGCACGAGAGCGTGACCGAGGACGAGATTGCCCGGGTTATCTCCAAGTGGACCGGCATTCCGGTATCGAAGCTGAACGAGAGCGAGCGGGAGAAGACCCTGCACCTGGATGATACGCTTCACAAGAGAGTCATCGGCCAGGACGAGGCGGTGGAAAAGGTGACGGAGGCCATCATCCGGTCGAAAGCCGGCATCAAGGATCCTTCCAAACCCATCGGAAGCTTCCTGTTCCTCGGCCCCACCGGCGTCGGCAAGACGGAGCTGGCCAAGACCCTGGCAGAAGCCCTGTTTGACGATGAGAATGCCATGATCCGTATCGATATGAGTGAGTATATGGAGAAATTCTCCGTATCCAGACTCATCGGAGCGCCTCCGGGCTATGTGGGCTACGATGAGGGCGGCCAGCTGACCGAGGCAGTCCGCAGAAAGCCCTATGCAGTGGTGCTTTTCGATGAGATCGAGAAGGCCCATCCGGATGTGTTCAACATCCTGCTGCAGGTGCTGGACGACGGCCGAATCACCGATTCCCTCGGCAAGACCGTGGACTTCAAGAATACCATCCTGATTATGACCTCCAACATCGGCTCCCAGTATCTGCTGGAGGGCATCGATCCCCTGGGCAATATCAAGCCCGAGGCGAGAGATGCGGTCATGCGGGACCTGCAGGCTCACTTCCGTCCGGAGTTCCTGAACCGTCTGGACGAAACCATCCTGTTCAAGCCGCTGACCATGGACAACATCGGCCACATCGTGGATCTGCAGATGAAGGATCTGAACCGGAGACTGGCGGACAAGGATCTGACCATCTCCTTAAGCGAACTGGCCAAGAGCTATATCATCGAGCACAGCTACGATCCGGTCTACGGCGCACGGCCGCTGAAGCGGTTTATCCAGAAGAATGTGGAGACCCTGGCGGCACGCCTTATCCTCAGCGGCAATGTGGGCGAGGGCGAGAATATCGAGATCAATGTCCAGGGCGGAAACCTGGTGGCGAGCACAGTGAAACCGGCGTAAAGAGTCAGGACCCGCGGGCAGTCCTGCACAATGAAGAATACAGATACGAAAAACAGGCAGGGGCGGATAACCCCTGCCTGATTGTATTTTCCGGGCAGGTGAGAGTATAATTGCCATAAGAACAGAAGGGTTTCCGTATGAAAGCGGTACACACTCCTGCGGGAAGGAGCCATCATGGATAACAAAAGGTTCAGCAGTCACGTAATCGCCATAAGCGCCATGCTGATTGCACTGGGCGTGATTCTGTCTTTTCTGCGTATTCCGCTGTCGGCGGTTACCGAGATTACCCTTACCGGTCTTCCGATCGCTGTGGGCGGGTATATGCTCGGCCCCTGGATGGGATTACTGATCGGAGCGCTTATTGACATCTGCGGTTTTTTTGCTGCACCGAAGGGGGCATTTTTCCCCGGATTCACCATCAGTACGGCACTTATGGGCATGATTTACGGGCTGTTTCTCTACCGCCGGTGGTGGGACGCTCCATCCGGAGGCAGCAGATTACCCGGCAGTGGTCCGGGAGGGCTTCTCTTTCGCGCTGCCGCTGCGCATCTGATAAAGACCGTCTTTATCAGTCTTTTGCTTAACTGCTTCTGGCTGAGCCTTTTTTACGGGATGAATTTCAGCGCCGTGTTTATTGCGAGTGTTCCGAAGGAAGCGATTAACTTCCCGATAGAGGTTTTCCTGATCTGGAGTATTATCCGGGTATTGCGAAGACTTTCGCTTCCGGGAGAAAGGGTTTAGCATGGGCAGCCGCGGTGGAGAAGGAACCATCCTTCATCATATGTTTCATCGCTGCGTCCGCCTGAATTATCTGGGAGCGCTGACTGTCATGATCAATACGGTTGTGGATGGAATACTCATCAGCCGCTTTCTCGGCGGTCAGGCCGCGGCGGCTTTCGGACTTGTGCTGCCGGTTTATTCGCTGCTGAATCTTTTCCCCTGTCTGCTGCGGACATCCGCGCAGGCCAGACTGGGCTCCTGTATCGGAAGGGGAGATGTGGACGGCGCGGGGCAATGTGTGTTTTATCTCCTCGCCTCCGGGTTTGCTGCGGCGATTCCTTTTGTGCTGTTATTATCTCTTTTTCACGGGACGATGATTGCTGTCCTGAGCGTCAGGGGAGATTACGCGGAACAGACCGTATTGTGGGCATCGGAGTATCTGATGGCCTTTGCACCGGCCGCAATTCCGCTGATGTTATGTGCAGTTCTTCATCCTCTGGTGCAGATTGACGGGGACGAGGAGCGTTCACCGCGGGCGATTCAGACGGCAACGGCCATAAATCTGCTGGGTGATCTGCTGAACGTGATGCTTTTTCACGGAGGCATGGCCGGGATGGCGTTCACCAGTACGCTGAGCTGTTACGGCGAGCTGCTTGTGCTGCTTCTGCATTTTCGCCGTCCGAACGCGGCAGTGCATCTTACGGCAGGCGGGGCATTCTCTGCAGAAAAACTGTTTCAGTTATCGGAAGGAATACCCCTTATGCTGCGGGAATTATGCGCATTTCTTACCGGCATCTCTCTGAACCGGCTTGCCGCTGAAATGGGCGGAGAAGACGGGGTGGCGATGCTGGCAGTCGCCGGATCTCTCTGGGTCTTCCTTCTTCCCGCGGCCATTGCCGTGAGCGGAGCCTGCATGACGATGGGAAGCATCTCGTCGGGAGAAGCGGATTCCGGTGCACTTCACAGAGTTTCCGCCCTGGGCAGGTGGTATTCCTTTGTTCCCGGTACTGCTTATGCGGCGCTCTTTATCCTTCTGTCAGGACATCTCGCCGCCTTCTGTACAGGAGGAGAAGACCGGCTGCTGGGGCTTTTGCTGCCCTATCTTCGATGCATGGCACTGACGCTTCCTTTTGTGTGTTATTGCCAGACCGTGGAAGCGATGCTTATTGTACGGGGAAGAATCCGGCATTCCGCGATTCTGGGTCTGCTTGACGGAGGAATCCTTATCCTGGCGGCTTCGGCGGTGTGCTGCCATCTGGCCGGTGTGAAGGGCCTGTGGCTGGGGCGGCTTCTGGGTGGTTTCCTGCTGGCGCTTGCGGCATTCTTCCTGGAATTTCGGACGGATGCATTGTCCCGCAAGGGTACAGAAACTGCAGCAGAGAATACCGTTCTGGATGCGACGATATACAGCGTGGAGGATGTGGCTCTCTATTCCGAAAAACTGCAGCTTTCTGCCCGCAGGTGCGGGTGTTCTGCAAGGAATTCCGGTTTCGCGGCGCTCTGCCTGGAAGAACTGGTATGCAATACTCTCCAGTGGGGCTATCGGTCGGGAAAAAACAGTGGTGTGGATGTCCGCGCCGTCTGCCGCGGAGGCGACCTGATTCTGCGCTTCCGGGATACCGGCCGGCTGTTTGATCCGACTCAGTATATCCGGCAGTTCCGGGCGGCACCGCAGGATCCTGCAAAAAACGTCGGACTGCGGATTGTTTCAGGTACGGCGGCGGAGATGCGGTATATTACCCTGCTGGACTGTAATATCGTCATTCTGCGTTTTTCCGGTTCTGATGAAACCTTTTCATGAGACCGTCGATTTTTTAGACTTGCACATATCAGAAGATGCAGTATAATTACATACATCCGGGGAGCTTAAGAGATAGGCTGAGAAACGGCTGGACTGCCGTGACCCGCAACCTGATTTGGGTAATGCCAACGTAGGGAGTAAGACTGAACCTATTGCCGCAGGCGCACCGGATACCGGAGGCCTGCGGCTTTTTGCGCGAGCAATGAGTCAGGGCACGTAACTGTCGGCATGGCTTACGACAGCTTTCCGGAGAACCCACAAACCCGCGATGCCCCGGGGGCACCACCTGGCACCGCGTAAGAAAACCAGATGCATTTTTAGCAGGAGGAAAACATGAAAAAAGCATTTGTGATTGCGGACAGAATCCGCAAAGGCGCCGATACCACATCTGAAAGAAAGTCTATGAGAAGTATCGGCAGGAACGTAAGCGCCGCAGTCCTTGCGGCAGCACTGGCAGCAGGCCTTGTCGGCTGCGGAGGCGCACAGCCTGCCGCAACGGAGGCAGCAGCGCAGGCAGAGACTGCAGCAGCAGAAACCGAAGCTGCAGCAGAAGAGACTGCAGAAGCAGCGGAGGAGACCACAGCAGCGGAAGCCGGCGGTGAAAAGGCAGAAGGCGGCCGCCGCGTTGTCATCTACACCCCCACCGAGGACTATCTCATCGAATATATGCAGAAACGCCTGGATGAGGCATTTCCCAATGACGATATCTCCATCGAGTATTATCACACCGGCGATCTGGCCGCAAAGGTCCGGGCCGAGGGCACCGATACCGAGTGCGACATCATCTTTGACTGCGAGTATGGCTATCTGCAGAGTCTGAATGACCTGCTTCTTCCCATTGATTTTGTGGACGAGAGCCAGTTCGTGGAGGATATGCTGTCCCCGGACAAGACCTATATGCCGGTGGACCGCTATTCCGGTTCCGTCATCACAAGAGACGATATCCTGGCGGAGAAGGGCCTTCCCGTGCCGGAAAGCTATGATGATCTGCTGGATCCCATGTATGAGGGCTTAATCGAGATGCCCAGCCCCGGCGCTTCCTCTACCGGTTATCTCTTCCTGAAGAGCCTGGCCAACGCCAGAGGCGACGAGGCGGCTGTGGAGTACTTCCACGCTCTGGACAAGAACATCCTTCAGTATCCCGGCGGCGGTTCCGGCCCGGTGAAGGATGCGGCGGCGGGAGAGTGCGCCATCGCCCTGAGCCTTACCTTCAAGGCGGCGGAACTTATCACCGAAGGTTCACCCCTCACCATCCATTTCTTCGAGGAGGGAGCACCCTACACGCCGGCCGGCCTTGCCATCATCAAGGGACATGAGGAAAATGAAGCCGTCGTCGAGGTAGTGAAGTATTTCTATTCCGACATCATCGATGATTACCTGAATACCTACCTTCCGGAGCTGGTAAAGAAGGGCCAGGTGAATAATGTCGAAAACTATCCGAAGGAAATTCCCTACGCGGATATGTCCAACAACACCCCCGATGTGAAGGAAAAGCTGATCTCCATGTGGGAGGAGCAATGAGTCTGCCAAAGCTGGAAATCTGCGGGATTACGGTCGCCTTTCAGGGGGACGTGGTCCTGAATAACTTAAGCTTCGAGGTCCGGGACGGAGAGTTTCTCTCCGTTCTCGGGCCTTCCGGCTGTGGAAAGACAACGCTTCTCCGGGCCATCGCAGGTCTGACGGGGCTTCAGGCCGGCAGTATCCGGAAGGACGGAGAAGAGATCACAAACCTTTCTCCCGACAGGCGGGGGATTGGCATTGTCTTTCAGAATTATGCCCTGTTTGAAAACATGACTGCCCTGGATAATGCAGCCTACGCCCTCCGGTTTCACGGAAAAAGCCGCGGTGAGGCAGAGAGCATGGCAAAGGAGACCCTCTCCCGGGTGGGCCTTTCCGGGGAGATGGGAAAGTATCCATCTGAACTTTCCGGCGGACAGCAGCAGCGGGTTGCCATCGCGAGAACCCTGGTGCTGCATCCGGATGTGATATTGTTTGACGAGCCTATGGCGGCGCTGGACGCAGAGACAAGACTGATCCTGCAGGATGAGATTCTGAGAATCCGGAACGAGTTTGCGGTGACCATGATCTACGTCACCCATGACCAGGAGGAGGCATTTGCCATGTCGGACCGCATCCTGGTGCTGGACCTGGGGAAGAAGCGCCAGATCGGCACGCCGGTGGAGCTTCTGAAAACGCCGGCGGATGACTATGTCCGCCGTTTTGTGGGAGATAATCTGGCAAGACGCCGGAAGAATCTGGAGAGGTTTCTGTGATGGCCGGGAACATGGGCGCGCAGGAGGCGAAAAACATGTCCGGCCGCAGTGATAAGCTGCCTCTTGCACCGCAGAAGACGCCGTACTTTGTAAAAACCTCCCTGGCGCTGCTCCTTTTTCTGTTCGGATGCTTCGTGGTCTTTCCGCTGGGGTGTATGTTCCGGGAGCTTCTGCAGGCGGATATCGCATCCATGGTGCAGTCCGGCTCCTTTCAGCGGGCGCTTTCGGCGACGGTTTATTCCGCGGCGCTGGTGACCGTGGTTTCCGTCATCGCGGCCTTTTTCATGGCCTATCTTCTGTGCAGAACAGGAGTTGCGGGAAAGAATCTCTGGCAGACCCTGTTTCTTCTGCCCATGCTTCTGCCCTCGGTATCTCACGGTACCGGGCTGGTGCTTCTTCTGGGCAATAACGGGTTCCTGACAAAGCTTCTGCAGCTTCCCGGCAATATCTATGGCCTGCAGGGGATCGTGCTGGGACAGTTTCTTTATACGGCGCCGGCGGCATTTCTCCTGCTGTATCATGCCCTTGCGGAGGAGGATTATACGCCCCACGAGGCGGCCATGGTGCTGGGAATCCCGAAGAGGCGGGCATTCCTGGCCATTACCCTGCCCTATATGAAGCGTGACCTGATGGCCGCAGCCTTTCTGGTGTTCTCCATGTCGGTGACAGACTACGGCATTCCGCTGTCGGTGGGAGGAAAGACCGAGACCCTGGCGGTGATCATGTACGCGAAGGTGGCCGGAAGACTGCAGTTTGACCGGGGAAGCTTCATCGGACTTCTTCTCCTTCTGCCGGCGGTACTGTCGTTTCTTGCGGACAGCAGCAGAAAGCGGAGAGTCCTGCCCCACAGCATCCGGTTTCCCGAACGCGCAGACAGGAAAAGAGACCGGGCGGCGATGGTCTGCTGTATCCTGATTTCCGCAGTGCTGATTCTGCCGATTCTTGCCTTCACTGCCGTGATGTTTATGGAGGATTACCCGAGAAGCCTGTCCTTCACCACAGCCCATCTGTCCCAGATGTGGAGCGGAAAGGGGCTTTCCGGGCTCAAGAGCTCTGTATTTATGGCAGCCGGCGGCGCCCTGTTCGGGACCGTGGCAGCGACCTTTGCCGCCTATGCGGCGTCCCGGACCGAGGGAGGTCTTCAGCGGCTGATTCACATGCTGTCCCTGATGGTGCTGTCGGTGCCGGGCCTCGTGCTGGGTCTGTCCTACGCCATGGCTTTTAAGAAGATGCCCTTCTACGGAACCCTGTGGCTTATGGCCGTATCCTGCAGCATCCACTTTTTCACCACGCCGTATCTCATGGTCTATCAGGCATTCATGCGGATGGACCGGGACCTGGAGGCCACGGGAAGGATTCTGGGGATTCCGCCCATCCGGCTGTTTGCGGATGTGATGCTTCCCCGCGTCAGGGGAGAGATTCTGGACATGCTGTCCTTCTTCTTCATGAACGGCATGGTTACCATCTCCGCGGTCGTGTTCCTGGCGAAGGCTCAGAACAGGCCATTGTCCCTGCTGATTACCCAGTACAATGACCAGCTGAATCTGGAGGGGGCGGCGGTGCTGTCCTTCCTCATTCTGGCGGTGAATTTTGCGGTGCGGATGGGGCTTTTGGGATGCAAGTCGATAAGAATAAAGAATAAAACTGCCTGACATGTACATGCAAAACAGGGGGCATACCGTAACTGCGGTATGCCCCCTGTCTTTTTAAAGGGATATGGAAATTACCACTCCTTGTGGTACACGGTTTCACCGTTCTTGATGACGGTCTCCACCAGGTTGATGGTGGTGTGATAAGGCATGTAGTTGATGGAGGGGAACTTCAGGAAGACGATATCTGCCTGCTTTCCTTCCTCGATGCTGCCCACTCTGTCGGCACGGTCTACAGCTGCCGCACCGTTGATGGTGATGGCGGTGATGACTTCCTCGATGCTCATGTTCATGTAGATGCATCCCAGGGCAACCATCAGCGGGATGTTGTTGGAGAAGCAGCTGCCCGGGTTCAGGTCGGAAGCCAGAGCTACAGCTGCGCCCTCATCGATCATCTTTCTGGCGGGAGCGTAGGGCTCCTTCAGGCAGAAGGCAGTCAGCGGAAGCACGGTGCTGATGACGCCATTGTCCCGCATCATGCGGATGCCTTCGTCGGAAACCTTCAGCAGGTGGTCTGCGGAGTAAGCGCCCACGCGGCCGGCCATCTCGGCGCCGCCGAAGTTGGGGGTGATCTCGTCCACGTGGACCTTGACCTTGAAGCCCATCTCTTTTGCCTTGTTCAGGTAATACTCGGAATCCTCGATGTTGAATACGCCCTTCTCAGTGAAGATGTCGGCGAACTCGGCGAGATTTCTCTCCTTAACCTCCGGCATAACCTCGGTGAGCATATAGTCGATGAATTCTCTTTCTTTGCCCTTCCACTCCGGAAGTACGCTGTGGGGGCCGAGGAAGGTGCGGACTACATCCACGGGATGGGTCTCATCCAGTTCCTTGTATGCCTCCAGCATGCGGATCTCGGTGTCATGATCCATACCGTAGCCGGACTTGCCTTCCACGGTGGTGACGCCGAACTCCAGCATCCGGTTCAGACGCTCGCGGCCAAGCTCCACGAATTCTTCCTTGGAAGCAGCTCTGGTGGGAACCACGGTGGCGTTGATGCCGCCGCCTCTCTCCATGATGGACATGTAGGAGTCGCCCTTCAGTCTCCAGCCGAACTCATCGGCGCGGTAGCCGCCGAAAAGGAAGTGAGTGTGGGAATCTACGAAGCCGGGAAGTACGGTCTTGCCGGTGGCATCGATGATCTCATAGTCCTCGCCGGCCACTTTCTTGTCCAGCTCTTCGGTGGTGCCCACAGCCACGATCTTGTCGTCATGGATCAGAACGCCGCCGTCTTTGATCAGTCCGATATCAGACATTTCTTTGCCGTGCTTCGGTGCGGTGCCTCTGCAGGTTACCAGCTCGGAGGCATGGCGGATATAACGCTTTTTCATAGGAATCACTCCAATCTTTTTATTGTTTTACAAAGAGAGAGCTGCCGCTCCCGGTCCATACATAATGATTATGCACGAATTGCCCGGGAGTGGCAACTCTCATTTAAAGAGATGATATTATCTCAAAAAGGGGTCGTGATTACTTCTCGGTTGCTGCCTTGAAGGTTCTCTCAACCAGCTCATCGTCAGCCACATACGGGATGGTGATGGCATCGGAGGCTGCGAACTTCTTGTTGTACTCAGCAACAGTCTCGATAGCGTGCTCGTTTCTTGCCCAGCTTCTTCTGGAAACGCCGACCATGGTATCCCACGGAATAGACTCGCGGATGATCTGGTCTGTAAGCTCGCTGCCGTCAAGGACAAGGCCGAAGCCGCCGTTGATGGACTTGCCGATACCTACGCCGCCGCCGTTGTGCAGAGCGATAAGGCTCATGCCTCTTGCTGCGTTTCCGGCGTAGCACTGGGTAGCCATATCTGCGGTGAACTGAGATCCATCGTAGATATTGGAGGTCTCACGGTACGGAGAATCGGTGCCGCCGGTATCATGGTGGTCACGGCCAAGCATAACCGGTCCGATTTCACCGTTTCTTACCATCTCGTTGAACTTCAGAGCGATGTCGCGTCTGCCGAGAGCATCCTGATAAAGGATACGGCACTCGGTTCCGACAACCAGCTTATTCTTCTCAGCGTCGCGGATCCATACCCAGTTATCTCTATCCTGGAATCTTCTGTTCGGGTCGATGATGTCCATAGCTGCGTGGTCGGTCTTCACCAGATCCTCGTGCTTGTGGGACAGGCAGCACCAACGGAACGGGCCATAGCCATAGTCGAACAGCATCGGTCCCATGATATCCTCAACGTAGGACGGATAAATGAATCCTTCGGAGGTATCGTGGCCGTTCTTTGCGATGTCCTTGTTGCCTGCATCGAAGATAGCCTTCATGAAGGAGTTGCCGTAATCGAAGAAGTAGGTTCCCTTGGCAACCAGCTTCTGGATCAGGTGGAAGTGCTTTGTAAGGGTCTCATCAACCAGCTTGCAGAACTTCTCTCTGTCGTTGGCAAGGAGTTCGGTTCTCTCTTCGAAGGTAATGCCTGCCGGGCAGTAACCGCCGTCGTACGGAACGTGGCAGGAAGTCTGGTCGGAGAGAAGCTCGATGTGCTCATCGTGGTCAACCGCGTACTGCAGAAGGTCTACGATGTTGCCGTGGAACGCGATGGACATGGGCTCTTTCTTCTCCATGTACTCGTGTGCGATGGCAAATGCTTCCTCCGGGGTCTCAGCAATCTTGCTGACCCAGCCCTGGCTGTGTCTGGTCTCGATTCTGGAGTAGTCAACCTCAGCAACGATACCTACGCCGCGGGCGATCTCGATAGCCTTCGGCTGAGCGCCGCTCATGCCGCCCAGACCGGAAGTAACGAAGAGGTGGCCTGCAAGGTCGCCCTGCTCCGGAACACCCAGGTACTTACGGCCTGCGTTCAGGATGGTGTTGAAGGTACCATGTACGATACCCTGCGGTCCGATGTACATCCAGCCGCCTGCGGTCATCTGGCCGTAGCTGGAGCATCCCATAGCGGTGAACTTGGTCCAGTCCTTCAGGTTGTCAGCCTCGCCGACAAGAAGTCCGTTGGTGATGATAACACGCGGAGCCTGCTTGTGGGAGTGGAAGAGTCCCAGCGGATGGCCGGACATAACAACCAGTGTCTGCTCGTCGGTCAGTACCTCAAGGTACTTCTTGATCAGCTGATACTGCATCCAGTTCTGGCATACCTGACCGGTCTCACCGTAGGTAACCAGCTCGTAGGGATACAGAGCGATCTCCGGGCTCAGGTTGTTATCAATCATAACCTGGAAAGCTTTACCCTGAATGCAGTTGCCTTTATATTCATCAATCGGCTTGCCGTGAATTTCCTCCTTCGGCATGAAGCGGTATCCGTAGATACGGCCTCTGGTAAGGAGTTCTTCCATGAACTCCGGAGCCAGCTTCTCATGAAGCTCTTCCGGAACATAACGAAGGGCATTCTTCAGTGCCAGCTTCTTCTCATGGTCGGTAAGCTCAAGATCTCTCATCGGTGCACGGCGAAGGTTCGGATTAAACTTCGGATACTCCGGAAGTACGGGATCCAGCTTAATGGTCATGCATTCGCCGATTTCTTTGTTTGTCATCATAGAAATCACGATCCTTTCTCGTAAATAGTTCAATTGGATGCTATGTGTCCATTATAGAAGGTCAATGTCCAAAAATCGTCCATAAACAGAAAAAGACGAAAAAATATTCGACATTATTTTTTGGACGATTTGCCCGGAAATCCTGTTCAAACATTATTAATCGTGAAATTGACAGGGTATTTATAGGATACTATAATAAATGAGGCCAGATAAATTCGACGATTTTTTGCATTAGCAGAGTAAAGTATCAGGGGGAAACATGAAGAAGATCCGAATTAACCTCTGCGGAAATCCACAGGTGCTCGCCGACGGGCGGGAGGTAAGCTTTCCTTATAAAAAAGCGGAAGGCCTGCTCTATTATCTCTGCGTCCGGAAGTCGGTGACCAGAGAAGAGCTGATCAATCTTCTCTGGAGCGAGGAAGACGAAGCGGCAGGAAAAAAGAAGCTTCGCGATGCCATTTACCAGATTCGGCAGGCGCTGGGAAAGGAATTCCTGGTAACCACCGGACATAAGGGCGTGGCCATTAACCCGGAGTGCGACCTGACCGTGGATTTGGATGCGTTCGGGAATCAGGGACAGGAGAAGCCGGAGACATTTCTCTCTCATTTCTATATTAAAAACTGCTATGAGTTTGAGGAGTGGGCGGATTCGGTGCGCGGCGACCTGATGGACCATGTGGCCGATACGGCCCAGAAGCTGCTCAAGGAAGCGGCCAATGACCATGACATGGCAAAGATGCAGGAGTACAATGCACTTCTGATCAAGAACGACCCGTACAATGAAAACCTGTATTATGACGCCATGAACATGTATGCCGAAAACGGCAATTATACCATGGCGATCCGGCTCTATCACGATCTGAAGAAGCTTCTGAAGCGGGACATGGAGATGGAACCCTCCCGCCGGGTCAATGATCTCTTTCACCGGATCTTTAATATGAAGGAACATGTGCCGGCAGAGGGACGGGCGGAGGAGAATTTCTTCTTCGGAAGAAACCGGGAGCTTTTTGAGGTTTCCGGACTGATGGACCGTTCCGGGAACGACCGGATGAACTGTATTGTCGTGGAAGGCGACGAGGGCACGGGAAAAAGTGCTTTTCTCCGCTGCGCTATGCGGCTGGCGTCCGGAAAGCAGATTGTGCCGATCTATGCGGTATGCTACCGCCAAGGTTCGGAATTCTTCCTGACCTCCTGGTCCGATGTGCTGCAGGAACTCTATCAGAAATCGGAGGAAGGCCTCCTTGCGGATGTCACGGAGGAGGAACAGAAGATTGCCGACCTGCTGGCCGCCGGCAGTGGGGGCAGCGCCGAGGAGAGCGGAAAACTCCGGTATCAGCTGATTGAGAGGGCATTCCTTACGCTTTTCAGGAACCTGACCGGGGAGAACCGGATTCTTCTGGTCATTGACGATGTTCAGTGGATGGATCCGCTGAGCTTCCGCCTGCTGGTGAAGCTGGTGCAGGGCGTGCCCGCAGAAAACTTTATGCTGCTTGCCTCCTGTGAGAATTCCTCCGGCACCGTGATGCAGCAGTTGGAGCCCCTGGTGCGGGATGACCGGCTGAAGTTTATGGAGCTTCACTCCTTTACGGCCCAGGAGACCGATGAATTCCTTCACCGGATGCTGCCGGACCTTGACGATGAGCCGGAGAAGCGCAGGGAACTCTATGAGATGAGCGACGGCAACGCCTTTTTCCTGAATGAGATGGTAAAGATCATCCGGGAAAAGGGATTTACGCTGGAGCGGACGCCGAAGATGAAATTCGTCATCCAGTCCAGGCTTTCCGGCATCACGGAGGAACAGCGGGAGGTGCTGGGATGCATGTCCGTCTTCCCGGGCAAGATCGGCGTGGCGGAGCTGGAACTCCTGATGCCAGGCATGGACCGGCTGGGACTTCTCCGGATTCTGGAACAGCTCCAGCAGAGCGGTCTGATCCAGGAGGTCCTGGTGGGATGGAATGTGTATTATAAGTTCGTCCACCGGATTTACCAGGAATATATCTACGAGCACCAGAGCGCCGGAAAGAGCAGACAGTATCATCAGATGCTGGGAGAATACTACGAAAAAACCTCCGGAGACAGCTATGGATCCTTCCCGGAGATCGCCTACCATTTCCTGAAATGTCATCAGGAAGTGAGGGCTTATCAGTATCAGATCCGTTATCTGCAGGAGTTCTATACCATCATTAACGAGAACTTCCCCGTAGTGCGCAGTGAGATCACGGATTTCGGCGATGATCTGGGCGTTCTGGCGGAAGCGGAAAAGATGCTGGGACTGGCGCAGAATGTGATACGGCTTCCCGACGATTCCCGGGAGGTGCGGGAGATGAAGATGGAGATGCACTATATTCTCGGACGTCACGACATTGCGGCGGGAGAGTATGACAGCGGCATCGCCAACATCGAGTCCAGTATCATGTACGCGAGAAAGCTGAACGCGCACAAGAATCTGCTGGCCTGCTGCAGGCAGCAGATTTTTCACGGAATTCAGACCGGGGATCTGGACAAGGTCGATGAGTATGTGAATATGGGCCTGCGGGCCTGCAGTGCGGAGGATCGGGCCGATAACGGCACCTTTCTGCGGCTGCAGGGCTGGCTCAGAATCCGCCGCGGGGAATACCGGATGGCCGAGGAGTCGCTGACGAAAGCCATCGGTGTGTTCCGGTCTCTGCAGCAGGAGGCGGACGGAGAGGATTACATGGCCAGCATCGCTGCCTGCTATAACTATATGGGCGATATTTACCGGGCCCAGGAGAGGTATGATGAGGCGCTCCGCAATTATAATGAAGGCGTGCGCATCGGGCAGGGAACGGCGGCCACCAATGGTCTGGCCCAGATTTATTCCAATATCGGGCAGGTGAAGTATCAGCAGAAGCGGTATGCAGAGAGCTATATTTATCTGGACAAGGCCAGGGAGAGTCTGGAAAAGAACGGCTATCGCTGGGGCCTGGAGCGGACGGAGGGGTATCTTGCCCTGGTCTGCCTGGCAACGGATAAGGTCAGTGAAGCACGGCTTCATCTGGAAAAGGCAAAGACCATCTCAGAAAAGATCGGGAACCCGGTGACACAGAGGGTTATCGCGCAGGCAGAAGAAAAGCTTTCCTAGTATATCAGCGGTCGGATCGCAGTAAAGCGGTCCGGCCGTTTTTTCTTTTTCAAAGCCGCGGGCCGGTTCTGCAGGCGAAAAATGACATTCAGAGAATCTGCAGAGAAAGGAGCAGGATATGATATTGGGGCGCTTTAATGTGCTAATGTGATAACAAATTAGAAATATAACGAAATAAATCAACAATTTTACCGTAGTAAAGCAAAATCACGCTAATGCGCTACTATTCCGCTTTGCGAAGGATCTTTTTCAATAAAATGATCCAAAATCGTCGATCTGTCAAAATAATTGACGATTTTTAGACGCTGTGGACGTATAATGAACCCGTAATTATAGTGCGTTATAAATATGACGTATGCGGTTTCCATGATAACATCCCGGGAAATGACATAAAAGGGAGCCGCATCGTCATTTTGTAAGGAAAAGGAGAAATAAGATCATGGAAAAAGTTATCATCACAGGTCAGGACCTCACGATTGATCAGATTGCAGCTGTGTGCCGCAACCACGCGTTTGTAGAGCTTTCCGAAGAGAGCAGAAACAAGATTCTGGAATCCAGAAAGGTTGTCGATGAACTGGTTGCAGAGAAGAAGACCGTATACGGTATCACCACCGGTTTCGGCAAGTTCAGCGATGTTGTTATCAGCCAGGATGAGTGCACAAAGCTTCAGAGAAATCTGATCATCACCCACGCAGTAGGCGGCGGCGATCCGTTCCCGGAGGATGTGGCAAGAGGCATCATGCTTCTTCGTGTGAATAACCTTTCCAAGGGCTTCTCCGGTATCCGTCTGGAGACCGTGCAGACCATGATTGACATGCTGAACAAGGGCGTTACCCCGTTCATCCCGGAGAAGGGATCCCTGGGCGCTTCCGGCGACCTGGCTCCGCTGTCCCACATGGTTCTGGTTATGATCGGCATGGGCAAGGCTTATTATCAGGGCGAGCTCATCGACGGCGGCGAGGCCATGAAGAGAGCAGGCATCACTCCGATCGTTCTGGGCGCAAAGGAAGGCCTTGCACTGAACAACGGTACCCAGGCTATGACTTCTGTCGGCGCTCTGGCACTGTATGATGCCATCAAGCTGGCGAAGATTGCCGATATCACCGATGCACTCTGCTTCGAGGCACAGAACGGTGTTACCGATGCACTTCAGCCGAGAGTACACGAGATTCGTCCGCACCACGGCCAGGGCATCACTGCGAAGAACCTTCTCCGTCTGCTGGACGGCAGCAAGAACACCACCCGTCAGGGCGAAATCCGCGTACAGGATGCTTACTCCCTGCGCTGCACACCGCAGATTCACGGCGCTTCCAAGGACGCTATCAATTACGTCAAGGAGCACGTTGATATCGAGATCAACTCCGTAACCGACAACCCGCTGATCTTCAAAGAGGACAGAGCAGGCATCTCCGGCGGTAACTTCCACGGTCAGCCGATGGCTCTTCCGTTCGACTTCCTGAAGATCGCAGAGGCTGAGCTGGCCAATGTTTCCGAGCGCCGCATTGAGCGTCTTGTAAACCCGGCTTACAGCGGACTTCCGGCATTCCTGACCAATCACGGCGGCGTTAACTCCGGTTTCATGATTGTTCAGTACTCCGCAGCTGCCATGGTTTCCGAGAACAAGGTTCTTGCTCACCCGGCATCTGTTGACTCCATCCCGTCTTCCGCAGGCCAGGAGGACCATGTATCCATGGGTACCATCGCTGCAAGACAGGCTGCTGAGATTGGCCGCAACGTGAGAAGAGTTCTGGCTATGGAGCTTATGGTTGCATGCCAGGGTATCGACATGAGAGGCAACAAGGGTCTCGGCAAGGGCACCCAGGCTGCTTACGACCTGGTTCGCAAGGGCGTGCCGACTCTGGATGAGGACAGACCGCTGTATGAGGATATCGAGTACTGCGAGCAGCTGCTGAAAGATGATTCCCTCATCAATGCAGTTGAGGCAGCAATCGGCGGAGAACTTGAGCTTTAATTTTATAAATATTTTACAAATATTTAATACCTGTGATATAATCAGATATGAATTGGGGCGTCCGGCGCTTTGGGGAAGGCGCCGGCACCCGAGGAGTATATAAATAACTGCCGGCCCCCCGGTAAGGGCCCGGTCAAACAATTCATTCAAGAAAGAGGGGTAAATTTATGGCAAATGAAAAAAAGACCAGACTCCCGAGTATGGTGGAAGCTCTGATCCCGATCGTTACCATGGCAGGCCTGATGCTTTACTGCCTGAACGCGGACAAGGCTTATGAGGATGCTCATATGCCGCTGGTTGTTTCCATGTGCGTTGCCTGCTTTATCGGTATCCTCTGCGGCCACAGCTTTTCCGACATGCTGGCCGGCATGATTGACCGTATCTACAACACACTGGAAGCTCTTCTGATTCTTTGTACCGTTGGTTTCCTGGTATCCTCCTTCATGGCGGCAGGAACCATTCCGGCAATGATTTATTACGGACTCGGACTGCTTACTCCGAAGCTGTTCCTTCCGGTCGGCTGTATCCTCTGCGCCATCACCGGTCTTGCCTGCGGTTCTTCCTGGACCACAACGGCAACCGTCGGTCTGGCTTTCGTAGGTATCGGTGCAGGCCTTGGAATTAACCCGGCTCTGACCGCCGGTATGATTATCTCCGGCGCATATGTCGGCGATAAGTTCTCCCCGCTGTCTGATACCACCAACCTGGCAGCCGCTGTTTCCAACACCGGCCTGTTCGATCACGTACGCGCCATGATTTCCACCACCGGCCCGACCTTCGTCATCGCTCTGGTGCTCTATGCAATCCTTGGCGCAAACGTAGATGCAAGCGTATATGACCCGACCGTTGCCGAAGGCATCCGTCAGGCTATCGTGGATAACTTCAACGTTAATCCGATGGTTCTCATTCCGCTGCTTGTCATCATCGTTATCTGCGTGCTGAAGGCACCGGCTCTTCCGGGCATCATGGCTTCCGTTACCGTAGCCATTATCGTATCTGTTGTATTCCAGGGCGCTCATGTATGGACCGACGGCGTATCCATCGGCCACATCTTCGACCTGCTTCACTATGGTCTGAGCACCGTTGAAACCGGAAATGAGGTTGTAGACTCCATCTTAGGCAAGGCCGGCGGTATGGATGGTACCATGTGGACCATCAACCTGGTACTTCTTGCTGTTGCTTACGGCGGCGCGCTGGAGCGCTGCGGCTGCATCGAGAAGCTGTTCGGCGGCCTCAAGGAGAAGCTCAATACTCCCGGATCCCTGGTTACCGCAACCCTGCTGACCTCTGTATTCTGCGATGCTACCATGTGCGACCAGTTCCTTGGTATCTCCGTACCGGCTCCGCTGTATGCAGACAAGTATGATGAACTCGGACTTGCAAGAAATACCCTTTCCAGAACCCTTGAGGATGCCGGAACCCTGTGGTCTCCGATGTTCCCGTGGACCGGATGCGGTGCTTACCAGAGTGCAATCCTTGGCATGAGCCCGTTCACCTACTTCCCGTTCGCATTCGTTAACCTGATCAACCCGATCTACGCGGCAATCACCGTATACCTTGGCCGCAACATCTTCTGGGCAGATGGTTCCTACACCAACATTCTGGGCAAGACCAGAAAGGGTACTCCGTGTGCATGCCCGGAGGAAGCACAGAAGAAGGCTCTGGAGTGCCTCGAGGCACGCCGTGCAGCCGGCAAGGCTCCGAAGGTCGACTGATCTTTGCATTAAATGGAATATGAGTTATACTTGAAGTAAGGTAACTCAACGAGGATTATGCTGCAGGGATTCCCTCGGGAGTCCCTGCAGCATACTTTTACCTTCTTAAAAAGGAGATTTTATGAATCACGCATTTCCCTGGGCAGAGCTCACCACACCGATGTATGAGGCTGTCGAAGTAAAGCACCATAAAAGATGGGTCATTGTCGGCAGCTGGATTCTGGCAGCAGTTCTGATCGTCGGAGGATTTACCACCCGGTTCAAAATTGCCTTTGTATTCGCGGCGCTTCTGGTTCTGACCATGATTTCGAAAAAGACGGTTATGATCACCGAGCGGGGACTGGAATCCTTCATGGAAATGCGGATTACTTCTCAGTATGAGCTGTGGAAATGGTCGGAGATCGAAGCCATTACCCATCAGAAGCTGGCAGAGTATCCGGGGATGGTGCAGCTGTATTTTACCAAAGACGTCCGGACGAGACGGCTGTTCTTTACGGAAAAGGATGCCGCAGAGATCCGGAAGCTGGCGAAACAGAAGAACAGTAAAATACGGGTCTATGACGGCACGGCCTATATGGACAGCTATAAAAAACAGCAGCAGCTGAAGCAGCAGGCGAAGCAGAAGGGGAGAAAAAAGTAATGAAACTGCATGTGGTGCGGGCAAATCCCGCGGGAAATATTACGCTCTATGTACTGGATCCTGTGGAGAAGGAAAAAAGAGGTTCCCTGGCAGAAAAGCTTCTGGCAATGGAGGAATTTCAGGCGGAGCAGGTAGGCTACAAGTGCGAGTCTGCGCCGGAATTCGACGGCCATATGGAGATGGCCGGCGGAGAATTCTGCGGCAACGCTACCCGAGCTTACGGAATGCTGATGGCGAAGGAAAAGGGACTGACCGGAAAGCAGAAGCTGACGCTGGAGGTCAGCGGCTGCGAGACGCCGGTGGAGGTCTCCCTGGATGTGGACGCGGGGACGGCAAAGGCACAGATGCCTCTGCCCCGGTTTGTGCGTCCGGAACGCGTCTGCGGAAAAGACGGCATTCTGGTCCATCTGGGCGGTATCGCCCATTTCGTGGTGGATGGCGTGGAGCCGACGAAGGAATACTTTGATGAGGCGGAGAAGGTTATATTCGCATCCATGCCGGAGCTGGATGCCTATGGCGTCATGTTCCGCGACAAAGCTTCCGGAAAGCTTACGCCCCTTGTCAAGGTGCCTGCAGCTAATTCCCTTTACTGGGAGGGCAGCTGCGGCAGCGGAAGCCTGGCCACCGTCATCGCGGAGACCGAGGGTGAGCCGGACGGCGATTATGCAAAAGATCTGATTCAGCCTGCCGGCACGGTCCGGGCGGAAGTGGTCCGGAAGGGCGGCAGAGTGACGGCTGCCTACATCGGAGGAGATGTGACCCTCGATGCGCCGGTGGAAGTAGAAGTATAACTGCGGTGATGCGCACGCGTGCGTATCCTGAACAGAATGTTCATAAAAAAACTGCCCGCTTCGGTACCATTGAAAACATGGTTCCGGGCGGGCAGTTTCTGTCAGTCTTTACAGTTCAAAGGCAATCTCTTCCAGCGGTTTTCGGAGGCCATGGAGCTTGCTGGGATGGGAATCGGCGGAAGGATATCCCAGGGCCAGGATCATGACCGGAAGCATCCGGATGGGAAGATCCAGCCGTTTTACGAATTCCTTGGAATTGAATCCCCGGATCCAGAGGGTGTGAACCCCCAGGCTTTCCGCCTCATACATCATGGTGGCGGCGGCGATGGCGCAGTCCTGCTCGCCGGAGGTGTAACTCTCGTAGAATTCGTCGATATCCGTGCGCCATGCCTGAAGGCTGTCATAGCAGACCAGGATCAGGACGGGTGCGTTGAAGGTATAAGGTGTGATTTCCTTCGCAATATTCCGGGCTTCTTCGCTGGAAAGCACATAAAAACGCTGGGGCTGATAGTTGCAGGCGGTGGGGCATATGCGGCCCGCCTCCAATATTTTTTCAAGCTTTTCCCGCTCCACGGGACGGCTGTCAAAAAAACGTTCCGAATATCTGTTTTTTGCAAGTTCAAGAAAATCCATCTTACAGACCTCCTCAAGTCAGTCTCATTACAGAATAGGGGAGTCATCTCCCATCTGATATACAGACAGTATAGTGCAGGTGAAAAGCTGCTGTCAAATCAGAAACACCGGGGTGGTTTTGTTGCAAAAACAGCACAGACAAAATATAATTTACATACCGGGGAGAAAGACTGGAGGAAGAAGAATGGATAGAGATACCGTAATCCGTGAAGTGCTTATGACGGCAGAAAGCTATCTTAAGAATACGGACAGGTTGATTTACTCCTACGCGGGGAAGACTTATCTGAGCGGTGCGCCGCTCCTGGACAGAGATTTTTCGGACCGCGGCAATATAGACTGCTCCACCTATGTGCATCTGGTTCTCCAGGGAGTACCTTATGAGGAAAGCCCCTATGTGACAGGAAATACAGAAGATACCTTCCGCTCCGCTGCAGCCTGGCGGGAGGCGCAGTTTGCGGAAGCTCTCCGGACGGATGCACCGGTCAGACGGGCGTACGGACTGGCGGCCTGGTATTACCTGATGGGCCGATCCTTTAAGGAACGGGAAAAGGTGCGGCCCGGGGATCTGGTGTTTTACGCGGCCCCGGCGGAGGCAGCGCCCTTCTATATCGCCCACGGCGCGTTCCGGGCCATTGCCCACGTGGGAATTGTCTCCGAGGATACGGAGTACATCTACCATTCCACGGGATATCCGGAGAAAGCCAGAAGTGAAAAGGAGAATCTGAAGGCCATTCAGAGAACCCACATTC
>Ga0310695_10004735_pt1 | contig 24666 bp, 20 predicted proteins | sample RumenRJG_04DNA_FD_203882 | JGI IMG/M metagenome (GOLD analysis project Ga0310695, IMG submission 203882) | Bovine rumen microbial communities from Lethbridge, Alberta, Canada - RJG_04 (v2) (version 2) | ecosystem: Host-associated > Mammals > Digestive system > Stomach > Rumen | place: Canada...
ACGTTTATTACGGTACCGATATCCCTTTTTTTCCCTCAAGTGAAAGGAATCTTGTTTATTTCGTGGCGGTCGTCATCGTATTTGCCTTGGGTTTCTATGTTTTTTCCCGTGAGATGCGCTCGCTGAATAAGGCCATTAAGGACATTGATGACTTCATGGGAAAGGAACGAACTGAATGATGTAAGTTGCTAATAACCAGTATAGCATCGAAGGGAACCTTTTTTAACGAGAATAAGTATTTTTAGGAACAAGCGAAGTGGCATTTGTGTTACTTCGCTTGTTTCTTATGGTTAATAGCCCAAAATAATTGTAATGCTTTGTGTGTTCGGAAATAAAGTATTACCTTTGCATCATATTTCATTATTGTTTAATTTATCTTCAGTAAACCAAATCTATTATAATGCGTATATTATTGTCATCGTTTTTGCTATTAATGGCAAGCAGCGGATTGAAGGCTCAGACGGAACAGTCGGATTCTATTCTTCGGACTCTTAAGGAAGAGCTGAACTATTCTATGGTGCAGTTGAAACAGAAACCTGTACCTGCGTATTTTATGAGTCTGCGTATGCAAGACAGTCAGACTCTCTCAATTAGCAGTGTCTTTGGTTCGGCGTCTGTAAATGACAATCATAGTCGTTTCATTGTGCCGAATATACGCATAGGCAGCAAGGAACTCGATAACTATAAGTTTGAGAATCAGGGCATAGAGCAAGCGAATAACAGAGGTGCTCAAGGTGATGGCGTGGCTATATCTGGAGGACCGTTGCGTCAGTATCGTGATGAGATATGGCACGCTTCTATGAATAGATACCGCACGGCTGTGAAACGCTATGAGGAGGCTGTGGCGAAGTCAAGGACGGATGCACAGTTTGAGGATAAGTCACCATGCTTCTCAGATGCTCCTGTTGAGTCATACTATGAGGTTGCTCTTTCGCCATGGGTGGTTGATACCTTGGCATGGAAGAACAAACTTAACCGGGTGAGCAGCGTGTTCAAGGAGTGCCGTATGCTTGAAGAAGGTTCTGCAAATATTGAATTCGGGACAATCAGGACGTATATTGTAAACTCGGATGGTACGTCGGTGGTGCAGAACCGCCGTTCTGTCCGTATTATGCTGCAAGCCATGGTTCTTGCTACCGATGGTATGCAATGCCCTCTGTATGAGGATTTCTTTGGTTTCAGTGAGGCTGAACTTCCTTCCGAGGAGGTGCTTGTAGCTAAGGCGCATGATATCGTGAATCGTCTGCTTGCGCTTCGTGATGCTCCTCTTGCCGATCCTTATGCCGGCCCTGCTATTCTTTCTGGTTCTGCAAGTGGTGTGTTCTTCCATGAGATCTTCGGTCATCGTCTTGAGAGTCATCGCATGAAGAAGGGTGGTGAGACCTTTAAGCACATGGTAGGCGAGAGGATTCTGCCTGCTTCTTTCAGCGTGTATTGTGACCCTACGCAGAATTACTACGGCAAGCAGGCTCTCAATGGGTCGTATAAATATGATGACGAGGGCGTTAAGGCTCGTCGGGTGCAGAATGTTGAGAATGGCGTGCTGAAGGATTTCCTTACGTGTCGCATTCCGATTGACGGATTCCCAGTCAGCAATGGCCATGGAAGGGCTTCTGGTGGCAATGATCCTGTGTCACGACAATCTAATCTGGTTGTTCAGACCAACCAGCCATATACCGAGGCTCAGCTTCGCGAGATGCTTATCAAGGAGGCAAAGAAGCAAGGTAAGGAGTATGGCTATTTCTTCCGCACGGTGACGAGCGGTTTTACTTTTCTTGATAATATCAATGCCTTCAACGTGACTCCTGTGGAGGTGTTCAGGATTTATGTGGATGGTCGCAAGGACGAACTTGTGCGTGGAGTTAATCTTATTGGTACACCTTTGGCAATGTTCTCTAACATCACGGCTGCTGGTGATACTCCATCTACGTTTACAGGTTCCTGTGGCGCGGAGTCTGGCTGGGTTCCAATATCTGCCACATCACCTTATATATATGTTTCCAAGGTAGAGACACAGCGTAGCAATGTTCAGAAGGTGGTAGCACCAGCCCTGAAGCTTCCTGAATATACTAAGACATACGGTAGGGAGTCTGGTAAGGATACGGGTGAGATTATCTTCAAGGCGATGGAGGATGAGATGAAGCGCACGAAGGATAGTCTGCACCTCGCCAATCTCCCTCTTCCTTACTTCGTTGACTACAGGTTTATTCATGGTAACATTGCCAATGTGTCGGCTTCACTTGGTGGTGTGCACCGCGTTGATTATTATAAGAGTCAGAATAGTGGCTGTATCAATTTGTCACTTGGCGACAAGATGACGACAAGTAAGATGACTGTGGGTAATATTGATATGAGCATCGGCTTTCCAAACGAGACTGACTATGATATGATACGCCGTGGATTCTGGATTATCAGTGACCGTAATTACAAGATGGCTCTCAATAACATGGGAGCTAAGACTAGTATGCGAAAGGTGAATCCCTTGCCAGAAGAGGATCTCCAGATTCCAGAGATGCTTGAGCTTCCTGAACGTGAATACATAGAGGAGAGTGCCGTGACTCCTATTGATACAGCTTTGATGAAAAGGTATGCTGCCGAGTTGTCAGCTATCTTTGCTGATTATCCTCGTATATTTGATTCTGATGTGAATTTTAATGTGGAGACAAAAGATATCTACCGCGTTACTTCCGAAGGACAGAAACTGCGTTTTGCGCGTCCTGAGATAAAACTTAACATAAATGGAAACATCACGACCAGTGACGGTTCAACCCTGTATGATCAGTTTGAGGTGGTTGCAAGGCGTATTGATGAGTTGCCTTCTCTTGATGAGCTGAGGCAGCGTACAAGGGAGTTCTGTGAACTTTTCATGAAGAAGGCAGATGCTCCGGTGGTGAAGGAGTTCTATGTTGGTCCGATAATGATTGAGGATGAGTCTGTTGTTGAGGCTATCTCGCATCAGGTTGTTCAAACAAGTTGTATCGCCTCTCGTGATATGCAAAAGGGCAGTGCCGTCAGCAGTATGATGCTGGGCAAGCGTATTATTGATACCAAGATGAGTATTTCCCAGTGGGCTGATACCCCTGAGTACAAGGGACAGAAGCTTTTGGCAAACTATAAGGTGGATGTTGACGGCGTGGCTCCTAAAAAGTCGCTACCAATCATCGAGAATGGTATTCTGAAGACTCTCCTCACGGGGCGTCATCCTGCAATCGGTGCTATGGAATCTACAGGTAATGAGCGTTTTCAGTTCTGTTCTCCAGTATCAAAGTGTACTCCAGGCATCATTCATGTTGGCATAGACAAGTGCGTTCCTCAGGCATCCATGAAGAGAATCTTCCTCAAGGAGGCCAAGAAGGCAGGTCTTGATCATGCGTATATTGTAAAAGCGCCGAAGGATTGCTGGAAGTATCTGGTTCGCGTAGATGTGAATACTGGCAAAGAGGAGATTGTCAGGGTTAGTGAGATTCCGAATCCTTCCCGTAGTGACTTCATGCATGTGACGGCAGCATCCAAGGAAGAGTTCGTCAGCAATCATTCGCATTACGACTATAATACGGTGATTAGTTACATCGTACCTCGTTCTATCATCGTGGAGAGTATTGAGCACTCGTTCCAGAAACCTAATCGCCAGGAGGGCTTCCAGTTGCAGAATCCTGCGGAAAGGAAGTAAGGGCGTAAATGAATGTAATAAACGAAAAGAGCGGAGCCATAAAGGTTCCGCTTTTTGAAGATTATTGTATATTAACGGTGAAAGGGGAATCGGTTTGACAAATTGACGCTTGGATTTGACAGAATGGCAGAATTTGGACGTTGGCATATAAGTTGCAAATAAGTGGGTGAAGCCGCAAGGCTCCAGACAGTAAAAATAATAAAAGTAACAACTTAAAAGTATAATTGGAGGTAATGATTATGATGTATCCAACATTTGCAAGACGCAATTCGTGGTTGCCCACAGTGTTTAACGATTTCTTTGACACTGACTTTATGCCGAAGGCCAACGCTACCGCTCCGGCCATCAACGTAAAGGAAACGGATAAGGCTTATATCGTGGAACTGGCTGCTCCGGGCATGAAGAAGGAGAACTTCGACGTGAACATCAACCATGAGGGCAATCTGGTCATCAAGATGCAGAACAAGCAGGAGCAGAAGGAGGAAGACAAGAATACGCGCTACCTGCGCCGTGAGTTCAGCTACTCACAGTATGAGCAGACGCTGATTCTGCCTGAGGATGTAGATAAGGAGAAAATTGCTGCCAAGGTGAACGACGGTGTGCTTACCGTGGACCTTCCCAAAATAGTTAAGGAGGAGGTCAAAGTGGCCCGGCAGATCAATATAGGATAAAAAAGGTATAAAAAGATTGTTTGTTTTAGGATTGTAGTTAGATTTTGATTGTGTGATTGTTAGTTTTTTAATCCCGAGTGTGTGAACATTCGGGATTTTTTTGTAACTTCGCACCCGAAATGAGTGTACTGTTTATTATCATAGGAATTGTGATGGTGCTGTGGGGGGCCGACCGGCTGACCGATGGTGCCACGGCAATAGCCCATCGCCTGAATGTGCCGCAGATTGTGATCGGTCTTACGGTAGTGGCCATGGGAACATCAGCGCCGGAGTTTTTCGTGAGTTTTGTTTCAGCTTTGAGGGGCACTACGGATATGGCCGTAGGTAACGTGGTGGGCTCCAATGTGTTCAATACGATGCTTATCGTGGGTGTTGCTGCTATGGTAGCACCGATGACCATTGCCAAGAACACGGTGAAGAAGGATGTCCCGTGTGCGGTGGGTGCCTCGCTGATGCTGGCTGCAATGAGTCTTGATAATGAGATTTCGCGTCTGGATGCGATATTGCTGTTTATAGCATTCCTGTTGTTCATGGCTTATACGCTTCGTTTGGCCAAGAAGGGAGAGAAGGACGAAGATACGGTTATCAAGCCTATGAAGCCATTGAAGGCTGTCTTCCTGGTGCTGTTGGGATTGGTCTGCCTGATAGTGGGCAGTAATCTGTTTGTGGAGTCTGCTTCCGTAGTGGCAAAGTCACTGGGTGTAAGTGATGCCATGATTGGTCTAACCATTGTGGCTGGCGGTACTTCTCTGCCGGAACTGGCCACAAGTGTGGTTGCAGCCTTGAAAGGCCGTTCGTCGATAGCCATTGGCAATGTGATAGGTTCCAATGTTTTCAATATCCTGATGATCTTGGGCATTACCGGAATGATCTGCCCGATGGATCTGCACGGCATCACGCTTGTTGATATGGGCGTGCTTGTTGGCGGTATCCTGCTGCTTTGGGCTTTCTCCTATACGAAATATACGGTGGCCCGTTGGGAAGGTGCCCTTCTGACGCTACTTTTCTGCGGCTATATGGGATGGCTGATTTATCAGGTGGTGTAAGGCCCCCTCTGATTCCCCCATGGGGGAGGAGATTCAGGTTTCAAGATTCAAGATTAAGGGATAAAGTTTAAATAAAGAAGTTAACATGAAGAAGTTTGTTTCCATTTTGGCAGTTGCTGTGCTGTTGGTTTCCTGCCAGTCAAATGCTCCCAAGCAGGCTAAGGCTGCTGGTGCTGTTGTTGAAGGCAGTTTAGCTGAGAAGATGAAGGCTGTAGAGAAAGGGGCTTCGGCTCAGTTTGAGGCTTTTGAGAAAGTATATGCTGAATACGTGGATGCTGCTGAAGGTGGCGATAAGGCCAAGGCACAGTCGATGGAACCACAGTTGGAAAAACTATATGCAGCTTACACGGCAGCACAGGATTCTCTGCTTCGCGAACTGGTGTATGGAATGAAGTTTACGGAACTGGAGATGAATGATCTGGAAGGAAAGCCTGTAAAGTTGAGCCAGTGGGCAGGAAAGGGAAACTGTGTCCTGATTGACTTCTGGGCTTCGTGGTGTGGTCCCTGTCGCCAGGAGATGCCCAATGTAGTGGCCAATTATAAGAAATACCACGACAAGGGTTTCGAGATTGTAGGCGTTTCGTTTGATAGCAAGGGCGATGCCTGGAAGAAGGCCGTCAGTGAATTAGGCATGACTTGGCCGCAGATGAGTGACCTGAAGGGGTGGGAGAGTGCCGGCGCAAAGGCTTATGGCATCACATCGATTCCTGCCAGTGTGCTGCTCGACGCTGAAGGCAAGATTATCGGTATGAACCTGCGAGGCGAAGCTTTAGGCGAGAAACTTGCTGAAATATATAAATAACGATAACGTTAACGATAACGACAACAATGATGAGCGATAAAGGTCAAACAAGAAAGGACGAAGGTTTGCAGGCGTTGGGGCAGAAAACGAAATATCGGGATGACTACGCCCCTGAAGTGTTGGAGACATTCCTGAATAAGCATCCCGAAAACGATTATTGGGTGAGATTCAACTGTCCGGAGTTCACCACCCTGTGTCCGATTACTGGGCAGCCCGACTTTGCTGAAATCCGGATTATGTATATTCCCGATGAACTCATGGTGGAGAGTAAGAGCCTGAAACTCTACCTGTTCTCTTTCCGCAATCACGGAGATTTCCATGAGGACTGTGTGAATATTATCATGAAGGATCTGATCAAGTTGATGAATCCTAAATATATTGAAGTGAAGGGGCTTTTCACACCTCGAGGCGGCATCAGTATCTGGCCTTATGCCAACTACGGTCGTCCCGGCACGAAATATGAGCGGTTAGCCGAAGAACGGTTCGCTCAGCAACAATTCTAAATCCTATTCTTTGCGGTAGTATCCTTTTTCTGTTCCGTCTTTGTAGCGGATTCTCAGCGTGTCCCTTGTCATTAAAAGAATATCAACCGTATCGCTTTTGGGCTTTTCCTCAGCGGTCTGACTGTTGTCGAGATTCCGTCTTCTTTCGGTAAGTACCAACTTGCCGTTGAAGATATGCCATTCCGTGTAACGTTTGGGCGTGGGATAGATGACGGGACTTTCCTTGCTTTGATTGCGAGTGTACTGATTGCCGATAGGTTGAGCCGTGTAGGAACGTTTCAGGGCAAAGCCAATCTCCACAGGCTTCATCTGCTGCTCCAGCATGGAATCTAATGCGGCTTTAGTCTCTTCGTCCATCTTTGGCATGGAACCTGCGAATGCACTCTCGCGTCTGACAGGATTTTCCAGATTTACCCATTCTCCTTTCAGTTGGTCAAGGTCGATAACGAGATCGGCCTTCTTCTTGTCTTTGCCATTTACAATAAGGCATACCCAATCACCTACATTTGGATGTCCGATGATGTGCTGCCGCTTGCGGGCATCAATAATGTCGTAGGTGACAGGATCTCCTCCCTTTCCGGAAAGGAATACCAAAACGGAATCCGTGCAACCGTCACAGGCCAGGCCGTAGAGTGTAGAATCACCTTCAATATTGGTGCTGAGACCTATCGTTTTTTCTGGCTTTTGTTCCTCTTTGGTTCCGCATCCCGAAAAAAGAACGAGGATGGCGGCTATTAATAATAGGATGTTATTTCTCATTATTCGTTAAATTTGTTGCAAAGATAAATAATTTTCCATTTATTTGATTCCCAATTAAGAAAAAATATCTATATTTGCATTCTAAATACAATTTCAATCGCATATATAAATCAATTACAATAGTTGTTCAACCGACTAATATTCTAAAACTTACTATTTATGAAGAAAAGAATTCAGTTTAGTCTCGTTTATCGTGATATGTGGCAGAGTTCCGGCAAGTTCCAGCCTCGTAAAGATCAGTTGGAACGTATTGCTCCTGTCATTATCGATATGGGATGCTTTGACCGTGTGGAAACGAACGGTGGTGCCTTTGAACAAGTGAATCTGCTGGCAGGTGAGAACCCCAATGCTGCCGTGCGTGCTTTCTGTAAGCCTTTCAATGAAGTGGGCATCAAGACGCACATGTTGGACCGTGGTCTCAATGCCCTGCGTATGTATCCCGTGCCTGATGATGTTCGTGAACTGCAGTATAAGGTGAAGCACGCTCAGGGTGTGGATATTCCCCGAATCTTCTGTGGATTGAACGATACCCGCAACATCATCCCCAGCATCAAATGGGCAAAGGCAGCCGGTATGACACCACAGGCCACTCTCTGTATCACCACGTCGCCTGTTCATACCGTAGAATACTACAGTGGTATAGCCGATGAAGTGATTGCAGCCGGAGCCGAGGAAATCTGTCTGAAGGATATGGCTGGTATCGGACAACCTGCTATGCTCGGAGCACTTACAAAGGCCATTAAGACCAAGCATCCGGACATCATTGTCCAGTATCACGGCCACAGCGGACCGGGTCTTTCCATGGCCAGTATCCTTGAAGTTTGCAACAATGGTGCCGATGTAATCGATACTGCCATTGAGCCGCTTTCCTGGGGTAAGGTTCATCCGGATATCATCTCCGTTCAGTCGATGCTGAAGAATGAGGGCTTTGAGGTGAAAGAAATCAACATGAATGCTTATATGCAGGCCCGTACGCTGACACAGGAGTTTATTGACGACTGGCTGGGTTATTTCATCAATCCCGGCAACAAACATATGTCCAGTCTGCTGTTGGGCTGCGGACTTCCCGGCGGTATGATGGGATCGATGATGGCCGACCTTGCCGGTATGCATCGTACCATCAATGCGATCCGCGCCAAGAAGGGACTGCCCGAGTATAATACAGATGAAATGCTCGTAAAGCTCTTCAACGAAGTGGAGTATGTATGGCCACGTGTGGGTTATCCTCCATTGGTGACGCCGTTCTCACAGTATGTGAAGAACATCGCCTTGATGAATCTCCTCACCATCGAACAGGGCAAGGGCCGCTTCGTGATGATGGACGATTCCATGTGGGGCATGATTCTCGGAAAGAGCGGAAAGATTCCTGGAGAAATTGCTCCCGAACTGAAGGAACTGGCCGCCAAACAGGGCCGCGAGTTCACCGATGCCGACCCGCATACGCTGATTCCCAATGCGCTCGACGATTTCCGCAAGGAGATGGATGAGAACGGCTGGGATTACGGACCCGACGATGAGGAACTCTATGAACTGGGTATGCACCCCGAACAGTATCGCGACTTCAAGAGCGGCATAGCCAAGAAACGCATGCTGGCTGACCTGCAGAAGGCAAAGGATGCCCGCCTTGGTTCGAAACTTTCTCCCGAAGAACTCTCTGCCTTCAAGCATGCCAAGGCAGATGCCCTGGTGGCACCCGTGAAGGGACAGGTCTATTACCAGTTCTCTGGTGAGGGCGAGTGCGCTCCCTGCATTGAGCCGTTTATCGGTGCAGAATACAAGGAAGGCGATACCTTCTGTTATATTCAGGCCACTTGGGGCGAGATTGTTCCCGTTCCCGCAGCACTTGGCGGTAAACTCGTAGAGATTTCAGCCAAGCAGGGTGCCAAGGTACAGAAAGGCCAGAATCTGGCTTGGATAGAGCGTCCGAAAGATTAATTGAGTATGGATTATCAATCCGTTATCAATCATTTTTACAAGGAGGATGATGCCCTGAGGCACATCCTCCTTGTGCATAGTCGGCAGGTGGCCGACAGGGCACTGCTTATCTGCAGGAATCATCCGGAATTGGGACTCGACCCTGATTTTGTAGAGACAGCAGCGATGCTTCACGACATTGGCATCATTCAGTGTGATGCCCCTTCGATTCATTGCCATGGCACCCAACCCTATATCTGCCATGGACGGTTGGGGGCTGAAATGCTGCGAGGACTTCAAGTGTCAGGTTTTGATGTGGAAGCATTGGCACGGGTATGCGAGCGGCATACAGGTGCCGGACTTAGTGAAAAGGAGATTGTTGAGCAGGGATTGCCGTTGCCCCATCAGGATTTCTTGCCCGAGACAATGGCGGAGCAGGTCATTTGCTATGCGGATAAATTCTATTCTAAGACAAAATTGAGGCAGGAAAAAACGATAGCACAGGCAGAGCGCTCGCTGGCAAAATTTGGTGAAGAGGGCTTGTCGAGATTCCGTAGATGGGTGCAATTGTTCGAGTGAAGAGTAAAAGGCTACGGGTAGGCGAGCCTCGCTCGGGAATGGAGTGAAAAGTGAAGAATGAAAAAAAAAGGTGAAAATAAAGGCCGTTTTGAAAGATTCTTCACTTTTCACTCTTCACTTTTCGTTTAAATTGCTACCTTTGCATCCAGTTTCGTTATGAGAAGAAAGACTTTGATATTTCTGTTGTTGGGCGCCTTCATTTTTATGATGGCCGATACTAACATGCCTCTTTTCAAACGAAAGAACAAACAGGTTGTGAAAGATTCCTTGGAGATGGCCGAACTTATCGGTTTAGACTCGTTGGAAACAGACTCTATCCCCAGCGTCTCTCTGAAGAATCAGCCTGATACCGCCGAGATGGACTCTCTGGAGCTGGCTATCTATAAACACAACAAGGCCGTTGACGACTCTATCCAGGCAGACAGCATCTTCAGGGCAAAGGCTGGTGGTATCGATGCCCCTGTAACTTATGAGGCGCAGGATTCGCTCGTCTATGATGCGGCCACCAAGACAGCCCATCTCTACGGTAATGCCAAGGTGAAATATACTAATATGGATCTGACGAGTGAGAAGGTCTATATGAGTCTTGACAGTAGTATCGTACATGCCACGGGTGTAGCAGATTCCACGGGAAAACTGGAAGGCACACCTGTCTTTAAAATGGGTTCTGACACTTACGAGAACGATACGATGGCTTTCAACTTCAAGTCGAAGATGGGCTTGATCAGCAATGTTTATACAGAGCAGGAAGACGGATTCCTTCGCAGTCAGCGTGCCAAGCGCGACAGTTCGGGCGCTCTTTATCTGACGCATGGCCGCTATACGACCTGTGATGAGGAACATCCCGACTTCTATATTGCTCTTTCGCGTGCTAAGGTTCGTCCGGGAAAGGATGTGGTTTTTGGACCAGCCTACCTTGTGGTGGCCGATGTCCCTCTTCCTATAGCCATACCATACGGATTCTTCCCCTTTACAAAGAGTTACAGCAGCGGTTTCATTATGCCCACATACGGTGATGAAAGTACGCGTGGATTCTATCTTCGCGAAGGTGGCTATTATTTCGCCATGAGTGATATATGGGACTTGAAAGTGCTGGGCGAAATCTATACCAAGGGTTCGTGGGGCTTGTCTGCTGCCAGCAACTACCGCAAACGCTATCGCTACAGCGGCAGTTTCCTGATTCGATATCAGGATACGAAGAATGGCGACAAGGGAATGCCCGATTTCACGGAAGAAGAGAGTTTCAAGATTCAGTGGCAACACCGGCAAGATGCCAAGGCAAATCCGTTCACCACCTTCTCGGCGAATGTTAACTTTGCCACTACGAATTTTGAGCGCAACAACCTCAACAGTCTTTATAATCCCCAGGCTATGACACAGAGCCTGCGCACGTCGGAGGTTTCATGGTCCACCTCATTCTCCAGTCTTGGCATGACGCTTAGTGGCGGTGTGGGCCTGAGCCAGAACATGCATGATTCAATCATTGACTTGAAGTTGCCCGACCTCGACATCACCGTGGCACGTTTTTACCCGTTCAAACGGAAAAAGGCAGCAGGATCTGAGCGATGGTATGAGAAGATATCAATGAGCTATACCGGACGTTTTTCCAACTCTATCAGTACCAAGGAGAACAAATTGCTGCATTCAAGCCTGACTAAGGATTGGAAAAACGGTATGGAGCACAGAATTCCTATCAGTGCCACATTTACCTTATTTAATTATCTGAACGTAACCCCTCAGTTCAGTTTCACCGACCGCATGTATCTGAACAAGTCTATACGCTCTTGGGATGCCATGAGACAGGTGGAGAAAATAGATACGGTGAGAGGTTTCTATAATGTGTTTGACTGGAATTTTAGTGTTCAGACTACTACCAAACTATATGGATTCTTCATTCCCAACCGAAAGATTTTCGGCGATAAGGTGCAGGCTATCCGCCATATGCTCACTCCGACAGTGAGTTTCACGGTTCATCCGGACTTTGGAGCGGAACGCTATGGAATCTATCAGACATATATGAAGACTGATGCCAATGGTAATGTGTCGCTTGTACGCTATTCGCCATATTCCGGCATGGGTATTTCATCGCCTCCCGGGACAGGTCGTGCCGGAAGTATTTCGCTGAGCCTTTCCAACAACTTGGAAATGAAAATTAAGTCGGACAAGGATTCTACGGGTGTGAAGAAAGTTAGCCTGATTGATGAATTGGGGGCTTCAATGTCCTATAATTTAGCAGCCAAAGTTAGGCCTTGGAGCGATCTCGACACACACATCCGACTGAAACTCTCGAAGAGCTATACGTTCAACATGAGTGCATCCTTTGCCACATATGCTTACGAACTCGATGAAAACGGTAAACCTTATATCGGTACCCGTACCGAATATAGCTATGGTCGATTCGGGCGTTTTAAGGGAACCTCTCAAACATTTTCGTACACGCTCACTCCCGAGAAACTGAGGAAATTCTTCAGTGGAAAGAAGGATGATGATGACGATGATAAACGTGAACGGAATCTGGATGACAAATATGACACTGGTGTGGAAACCAATATCGACGAAGACCTGGAGAAAGGAAAACATGGCGCTGAAGGCCAGGGCGGTAAAGCCGAGACGGATGAAGACGGCTATGTGTCATTCTCTTTGCCATGGTCTCTAACGATTGGTTATGGAATCACGATGTCAGAGAATACCGGTGGCACCTTCAATAAGGAACGTATGCGCTATCCCTATATGTTCACGCAGAACCTCAATTTCAGCGGAAACATCCGTATCAGTGAGGGATGGAACATCACGTTCGGAAGCGGTTACGACTTTAATTACCATAAATTGTCGATGACCACGGCTTCTCTTTCGCGTGATCTTCACTGCTTCAATATGAGTTGTACGGTAACGTTAGCACCATACACCAGTTACAATTTCTCCTTCCGTTGTAATGCAGCCACGCTTACCGATGCTCTCAAATATGACAAGCGTTCCGGTTATACCAATGCGGTACAGTGGTATTAAATAATTAGATTTAGGTTATGGCCGAAATTCCAAGTCTCGTTGAAGACCTCGCCCTTATACTTGTGGTGGCTGGTGTGGTCACACTGATATTCAAGAAACTCAAGCAACCACTTGTGTTGGGGTATATTATGGCCGGATTCCTTGTCTCACCTCATATGCCTTTGACGGCTTCTGTGGCCGACACGGAGAACATCCAGACGTGGGCAGATATCGGTGTGATGTTCCTGCTTTTCTCGTTGGGTCTTGATTTCTCGTTCAAGAAGATACTCAAGATGGGCGTTTCGCCTATCGTAGCCACGCTTGCCATTATCTTCTCCATGATGATTCTTGGCAACGGAGTGGGGCATCTCTTCGGCTGGGATTCGATGGACTGCACTTTCCTGGGCGGTATGCTTGCCATGAGTTCCACCACTATTATCTATAAGGCTTTTGATGATTTGGGGCTGCGGCAGCAGCGATTCTCCGGACTCGTGATGAGTGTCCTGATTCTTGAGGACATTCTCGCTATCGTGATGATGGTGATGCTGGCGGCCATCGCTTCGGGCAACAATCCTGCCAGCGGACAGATGGTGGGGGCTGTGTTGAAGATCGGCTTCTTCCTGGTACTTTGGTTCGTGGTGGGTATCTTTGCCATCCCCTGGTTCCTGCGTGTTACGCGCAAATTGATGAACAACGAGGTACTGCTTGTCGTGTCGTTGGGCTTATGTTGTGCCATGGCTGTCGGCAGCACCAAGGTTGGCTTCAGCAGTGCTTTCGGTGCTTTCGTGATGGGAAGTATCTTGGCCGAGACCATTGAGGCGGAGAAGATTATCCGTCTGGTGGAACCTGTGAAGAGTCTCTTCGGCGCTATTTTCTTCGTTTCCGTTGGCATGCTCGTTGATGTAAACATTCTTGTGGAGTATGCCGTTCCTATTCTGATTCTCGTACTCACTATTCTGCTGGGACAGGCCATTCTCGGTTCCTTCGGTTTCTTGATCAGTGGCCAGTCGTTGAAATCTGCCATGCAGTGCGGTTTCTCTATGGCTCAGATAGGTGAGTTCTCTTTTATTATTGCGTCGCTGGGCCTTTCGCTCGGCGTCATTGGCGATTTCCTCTATCCTGTGGTTGTGGCAGTATCGGTGATTACCACATTCCTCACACCTTACATGATCCGGGCATCGGTACCTTGCTACAACCACTTGGAGCGCCATCTGCCAAAGAAATGGATCTTGCGGCTCAACAATCTCACGTTGACCCATGCCGGCTCTGATACGGGTGAGAATCTTTGGAAAAGCCTGCTTCTTCAACTTTTCCGCATCACTCTGATCTATGGAATCCTTTCCGTGGCTATCGTCCTTCTGATGTTTTCCTTTGTCTTGCCCTTTGCCCAGCAGATTATGTCGGAAAAGGTTGCAAATACCGTAGTCGGTATCCTGGCCGTTCTCGCGGTATCTCCTTTCCTGCGGGCAATTATGATGAAGAAGAACCACAGTGAAGAGTTCAAGGCTCTTTGGAAAGTAAATCAGGCCAACCGTCTGATGTTGGTACTAACCGTTGTCGTACGTGTCCTCATCGCTGCCTCCTTTATTTATTATATCCTTGCCAATCTCTTCCATTTTGCACATTCCATTGAGGTTGTCGCTGCCTTTATACTGGTTGTGATTATGATATTCTCGCGGCGTCTCAAACGTAGCAGTATCGGATTGGAGCGTATGTTCATCCTAAACCTCCGTTCCCGTGATATCGAGGCACAGGTTCATGGACATAAGCGTCCTCTCTATGAAGGTCATCTGCTTGACCGTGATATTCATATTTCTGATGTGGAAGTACCCGAGGATTCCCAATGGGCAGGTCTTTCCTTGCGTCAACTCCAGTTCGGCAGTAAGTTTGGCATTCATGTGAGTAGTGTCCTCCGCGGCCGTCAGCGCATGAACATACCGGGTGGCGATACCGTCCTTTTCCCTGGTGACCGTGTGCAGGTTATCGGTAGTGATGAGCAGTTGACGGCTTTTTTGGCAGCAATGAATGAGGCTGTTATCCCGGATGACCCCGATGTGGAGAAGCGTGAGATGCGCCTTCGCCAGATTGTCATCTCCGGCAGTAGTCCCTTTGTTGGCAAGAAACTCCGTGACAGCGGCATACGTGAGGAATACGACTGTATGGTGGTAGGCCTTGAAGAAGGCAAGGAAACCCTTTCCCACCCGGATCCAAACCATGTGTTCCGTAAAGGTGACATCGTCTGGGTAGTAGGTGAGAAGGAAAGTCTTGACAGGCTGAGTAAATAAGTGAACAATAAAGGCTCCGAAATTTCGGAGCCTTTATTGTTAATCATTATACCCTGCTGTCATCTCGCAGATTTTGATGATGACTTGCATGGCTTTTTCCATCACCTGTATGCTGACAAATTCATAGGGCCCGTGGAAGTTCACGCCTCCCGCAAAGATATTGGGGCAGGGCAGACCCTTGAAGGAAAGCTGGGCTCCGTCGGTACCGCCGCGGATAGGCTCCACACGTGGTGGAACATCGCAAGCCTGCATAGCCTTGAGCACGATGTCGATGACGTGCATGTTGGGGTCAATCTTCTCCTTCATGTTGTAATATTGGTCGTTCACAATGATGGAGACAGTGCCTTCGCCATATTTCTGGTTCATCAGGATGGCCTGTTTCTTGATGAAGTCTTTGCGGTCTTCAAACTTCTCGCGGTCATGGTCGCGGATGATGTAGGAGAGACGGGCCTGCTCAATGTTGCTTTCAATACCCAGCAGATGGTAGAAACCCTGATAGCCTTCGGTTTCCTCAGGAGTCTCGTCCTTAGGCAGCAAGTCCACGAATTCTGCGGCAAGTCTGTTCGCATTGATCATCTTTCCTTTGGCATAGCCGGGATGAACGCTCACACCCTTGATAGTTACCTTGGCTGAAGCGGCATTGAAGTTCTCAAACTCAAGGTCTCCCAAGTCACCGCCATCCATGGTGTAGGCCCATTGGCAACCGAATTTCTCCACGTCAAAATGGTGGGCACCCATGCCAATCTCTTCGTCTGGATTGAAGGCCACACGGATATCGCCGTGGAGAATCTCCTTATGGTCACGCAGATAGCACATGGCCTGCACGATTTCTGCGATGCCAGCCTTATCATCGGCACCGAGCAGGGTCGTTCCGTCCGTAACAATCAAGTCCTCTCCCACATGTTGCAGCAGTTCAGGGAATTTCTTGGTGCTTGATACGATACCAGGCGACAGCACGATATCGGTTCCGTCGTAATGCGATACGATGCGGGGCTTCACGTCCTTTCCCGAGCAGTCGGGACTGGTGTCATAGTGTGATATAAAGCCGATGGTAGGCACTTCCTTCTTCGTATTGGCGGGAAGTGTGGCATAGATATATCCCATTTCATCCATTTCCACGTCGCGCAGTCCTTCATTCTCCAGTTCTTTGCGGAGGTATTCTGCGAAGATGAGTTGTTTGGAAGTACTGGGTACGCTTTCGGATTCTTCCGATGACTGGGTGTCAAACTTCACGTAGTTGAGAAATCGTTCGGTAATGTTCATGATATATTAAAGTTTTCTTTGCGCTTACAAAGATACGGCAAATGAGTGAAAAAACAAAATTTATTTTGATTTTTTCCGAATGCAGCCTATCTTCACGCCGAACGGCGTAAAGATACGGCAAAATTTTGATTAAGCAAAGAGAATGTTCATTAATTTGGAATTTCGTTTATTTAATCGTACCTTTTAAGAAGGTACTTCCGTTCGACTAAACAAATTAAAACAAGTTTTATTTGCTTTTGTGCTCACTTAATCGTACCTTTGTCCTCGATAAACAGAAAAGGTAAATGTCTAGACGGTTATTACATATAGTTCTTGTGCTCCTGTTGTTTACTTCCTGCGGCCATCGCTCGCGGGAGATGAGTGAGGCTTTGCTCCGTGCAGAAGAGATGAACCGAAACTACCAGTCCATGGATACGCTCAAAGGCATGGAGCAGGTAGCCGACTATTATCGTCCCCTCCTGGGACGTAGCCAACGCTATATGCGAGCCCTCTATATGCTGGGCTGCGTTTACCGCGACCGGGGAGATGCCCCCATGGCATTATATTATTATCAGGAAGCCGTCAGCCAGGCCGATACCACCGATGCCGATTGCGACTTCCATACCCTCTGCCGCGTTTATGGACAAATGGCAGTACTTTTTCAAGAACAACGTTCCCCCCAACTGGAATTGGAGGCTGAACGCAAGGCCTACGCTGCAGCCATGAAGGCCAAAGACACATTGGCCGCTATTAGTTATTATGAGCATACTGCAGGTCCATATTATTTTTGGGGGATGAAAGATTCTGCACTTGCTATCATCGAACATGCAGCCGACCTCTATCTCAGATATAACCGAAAGGAAAATGCCGCAGCTGCAATGGGCGTTGCTGCTGATTTCTATGTCAAAAAGGGTGACTTTAAACAGGCAAAAACTCTCATGGAGCAATATGAAGCAAATTCTGGCTTCTTTGATATAAATGGAGAAATCACTCCTGGTCGTGAGTCTTATTATTACACAAAAGGTCTCTATTATGAAGGAATTGATATGGTGGATTCTGCACTCTATTACTATCGTAAAATTCTAAATCATACTTCAGACATAGAAGAACTTGAAGCGGGTTACAAGGGATTGACAAGCATCTATCACAAACTTAGGGTTGTAGACTCCGTATTCAAATACTCTGAACTCTATACACAAGCCAACGACTCTGCCAATATTCTTCATTCCGCTGATGAGATTACCCGTACACAAGCCCTTTATAACTACAACGAGAGTCAACGCATAGCCGCAGAAAAATCAGCCGAGGCCAATCACTATAAATTCCTGCTTTTATTCTCTGGAGCGGTATTTATACTTTTCGCCCACCTTATTAATAGATATATTAAGAAGCAGAAAAGACTCAAAAGCGAAGAGATGGCAGCCATCAATGCCAAGTATGCCGATACGCTGGAACAATATGAAACCGCCCAAAGAGAATTTGACGCGCTCAAGCAAAGCAGCGAGCAATTCCTGGCGAAAAAGCAGCAAGATATCGAGCAGTTGCAAGAGGCACTCGCCCTGTACCAAGCAGACAAGGTAAATCCTGCCGATTGGGGCTTGGAGAGATCTTTGCTGGAAGGAGACATCGTAAAAGAACTCCGCCAGTTAGCCGCCCATGTCCAAACGCCTACCGACCAGCAATGGCAGTCACTTCACGCTACCGTTTCAAAACATCTGCCCGATTTCTATAGCGAAATCACTAAACCCCAACATCACCTCACGGAAAAAGAAATCAACGTCTGCATTCTCATCAAGTTGCGTTTCATCCCCACGGAGATAGCCACGTTGCTTGACCTTACCAAGCAGCGCGTCTCTAACATGCGGCGTAGCATCAACCATAAACTTTTCCACGAAGAAGTCGCCAAGACGCTCGATTCCAATATCCGCAGGCTGAAATCCTGACGGGGTGTGTACTAAATGTACTTCATTTTTTCGATTTATTCCGACGCTCAGGATAATTTTGCAAGCGGAATTTTCCAAATAATTTTAAAATTGTAATCAATGAGAAAAATTATTGTTGCTATGAAAAAAGTATTATGTATGTTATGCATGTGTGTGTTGTCACTTTCGGCAGGGGCTCAGGAGCAGGGTAAAGGCGGTTTTTGGGATAAATGTTTTGCCGAGATGTCAATAGGTACAGGTACTCCCAGCCACCACGTTACACCAATCTCAGGTGGAATCAATGTGGGCGTTAACCTGTCGGAGCGGATCTATCTTTATGCTGGAGGTGAAGGGATAAGGGGACTCTATGAAAAGGACGAAGTGAAGACACATTACAAATCGAATGCTCTTGGTGGTGGTGTAGGCTTTACATTTGCCCGCGATGACAAGAGACAGATGGCTTGGGATATACGGGCATGCGTAAAAACCAGTATTGGAAACCCCAGTTGGAAACAGACCACCTATGACGTCTCTGTCATATGGAAGAACGCAGGCAAAAATCGCCGTCCCAAAGCCTTCATAGGCCTCGGATTCCGATACATGGACTCCCATACGGACGGTATTCCCAACCTTAGTATGCTTTATGCTACTGTCGGCTGGTACTTGTGAATGGAGAACCGCCCCCTTCACTCAGGGCTTTAGATTCCTTAAAGATCAGTGGGATGGTTTTGATTCATTTTCTTCACAGGATTTTTTGCAAATAGAAAAATGTTTGTACTTTTGCCTTCGGTAACAAAAACTTCAATATAATATGGACAAGCGTAAAATAAAGTATTTCATTGTAGGCATTGTTCTATATTTCGGAATAGCAATGGTCTGCTACTTCTTGGGTTTCCTAGACTTAGTATCTGCATTAACACTCGGTGCCGGTATGTTGGCCGCCGATTATGTGGGGGAGCGCATTCGGAGGAAAGGAAAGGAAGAAGATAATCAAAAGTGAGATAGAAAATGAAGAATACATGTATCATAGCAGCCGTACTGGTAGGATTATTCCGTGGTCTTTATGATAAAACTGCCATAGAGTTTTTCGACTGGGCTGCTTTTATATCAGGTATAATCGTTGTGGTTCTGTCAATATACGATATGAAGATGTTGGTTGAGAATAAAAAAGAAACTGACCATATAAAGTTTGATTTATTCTTTGATTTTTTATTCTTGATACTGGCAGGTGCTTACCTAACGTTCGATCTAATCTCTTTATGAATTAAATGAAAAGGGGTCGGTTCCCCGTTCACATTATACACGTAAGAAAAAGTTTTTCCTGTTTTTGCTATCACTGCTATCACTAAAATCAGTAAATGATTGGTTTGCAATAAGTTGCTGAGAAAATTTTAGTGATAGCACAGGTGATAGCAGTGATAGCAAAACGCCGAATGACTCGTCCTGAATAAGGTTGATGGTTAAACTAATATAATCCCGGTATAGGTTGTCAAATTATTTCTCATACCTTCTTAATCCTGTAATCGGTTTACTGTGACTCGTCCTGAAAATGGGCATTTTTTGAATGTGAACTCTTATGACTCGGCGTGAGATTTCTTAAGAATTGAGTGGCTGCTGATGATGCGCTAAATTACTGCAAAGGTTCCGCAGTAGTACTGCGAATGATGTGCAGTACTGCTGCCAATGGGTTGCAGGAGTACTGCAACTGGTTCGCACTTTTGCGAGAAACAACAGCGTGTTTTGCGAGAGATAAAAGCGCGTATGCGAAAAACTGAGTGTTTAGGGGCGATTTTTTCAGCGGAAGGCCGTTTTTGCTATCACTGCTATCACCTGTGCTATCACTAAATTTAGCGTTGCAACTCACAGACATTCAGCTGGTTACTAATTTTTAGTGATAGCAGTGATAGCAAAAACAGGAAAACTTTCTTTCATACATCCAAGAATACATCACCATTCACTTCCGGGAATATTTATAGCAAAAGCGGAAAAGCCCCAAAATAGGGGAGGTAGAGGGTAAAGTGGCTGGAAATTATTTTTTTTAGGTAATTTTATTTTGGTAATTTTGGGAAAAATGCAATAATTGCACTCGAATCCTATTCTCTCTCAGATCCATTATTGAGCCTTTGGTTGGGTAAAAGGAGATAGAAGCTTATCGGACCGTTTTCCATTTTTGGTTAAAAGATTTGGTGGCTATTGAAATAAGTTGTACTTTTGCAGGCCGAAACTGCAAGGCAATACCAATGCAGAACCCCCAAAAGAAGAAATAATCCATGTGGCTCATATTAGCATTCCTGTCTGCCGCTCTCCTCGGCTTCTACGACGTATTCAAGAAGAAGTCATTACGGGAGAATGCGGTCATACCTGTGTTGACACTCAACACGCTGTTCTCATCGCTCATCTTTCTGCCGTTCATCATTCTCTCGGCACAAGGGCACATCCCGGAGGATAGCCTCTTCTACACCCACCAATATGGCTGGGCAGAGCATCGGTATATCCTGCTGAAAGCCGTCATCGTGCTGAGCAGCTGGCTTCTGGCGTATTTCGGGCTGAAGCATCTGCCTATCACGATTGTGGGACCGATCAATGCAACACGCCCCGTGATGGTGCTCATCGGTGCCTTGACCTTCTTTTCGGAAAAGCTGAACGTGTGGCAGTGGACAGGTGTCATCATCGCCATGATTGGCCTATGGATGCTCTCACGCTCCAGCAAGAAGGAGGGTATCGACTTTAAGCATAACAAATGGATCGTCTTCGTGGTGCTCGCCAACGTGTTGGGGGCTATCTCTGGGCTGTATGACAAGTTTCTCATGGCATCGCCGGGGAATGGCGGTGTGGGACTGGACAAACTTGCCGTGCAGTCGTGGTACAATATCTACCAGTTTTTCATGATGATGCTGATGCTCTTCCTCCTCTGGTGGCCCACCCACAAGAAGACCACGCCATTCCGATGGGACTGGTGCATCATCCTCATCTCGCTGTTCCTCTCGGCAGCCGACTTTGCCTACTTCTACGCCCTCGGCCTTGAGGGTGCCATGATTTCCATTGTATCCATGGTGCGCCGTGGTTCCGTAGTTGTCAGTTTCCTGTTCGGTGCGATGGTCTTCCACGAGAAGAACCTCAAATCGAAGGTTGTTGACCTGCTTTTGGTGCTTATCTCCATGCTCTTCCTATTCATCGGCAGTAGGGGGTGAACGTGATCCCGTTGGGACTGACTTTGTCTTTCCCCAGCCCTGCCACGGGCAGGTCTGACATCCAAACAATAAAGACTCCAACTGAAAACAAGTTTTCGTCGAAGTCTTTATCGTTTGTATGTGACCCCGTTGGGATTCAAAAACTGAAATACTGTGAATTATTTTTGAAATATTATGTACTGTAAAACAATGATTTACAAAGTTTATAATATTAAAACATTTCATAAATGTGGTGCAATTTTTTGGTTTAGTGGTGCAAAAATACTATCTTTGCACCACATATAAATCCTCTTTAATAGCATAACATAAATGAAAGGATTAACAATAGTCAAGAGAACAAGCAAAAAGGAAGGCTCTATCCGGCTTCGATTCCGTTTACGCGACGGCAGAGGTGTTGACCTGTATCACAAGAGTGAAATCGATGCAGACCTAAAAGATCTTGATAAGTTTACGGATGCAGGTGAGCCAAAGCCTCGTGTGAGTATCTATAACAAACAGCTAAAACTTGATATTGATACGGAAATAGATGCTATAGAGGAAGCCTACCGACAGTTGTGCGAAATGAAAGACAAGACCCGGATAACCGCAGATGATTTTGAAAAGGCTATTTCCTTTGTGCTGCATCCCCAGAAGGATGTGAAAGCACTGACTGAGATGCCGTTGATAGACAGATTTTTAAAGTATATAGATGATGGTTTGCGTGACGGCAATTTTGGTGAGGGTAGGAAGAGACAATATAAGGTTTCGTTATGCGAGTTGACCAGGTTTCTGACAATGCAACACAGGCTAAAAGTCACTCCATCGGAATTTGATGCTGATGACCTGATGGATTTCCGCCAGTTCTTGTTTGATGAGTATAAGTACGTGGATAAACATAAGAGTCTGTACGACATGGTAAAGGTCAGGAATATTCCTTCTGAACGCCGTGGCCTGAATACTGTCGCTACCAAGATGAAGAAGATCCAAGCCTTCTTCAATGAGCTGATAGAAAAGGGAGAATTAAGTGTCTCGCCATTTACATATCTAGGGCGGAATAAGAAACGGATAATGATGCGTGAATCCTATGACCCGCCTGTATTCCTGTTACAGGATGAATTCCTGAAAGTAAGAGATTCCGAGGTTCCCGAGTCGCTACAGGAAACAAAGGATGCTTTTGTCCTCCAATGTGCCTTTGGTTGCCGAATCAGTGAATTCAAACGATTGACAATGGACAACATCGACGTGTCAGACGATGGCATAATGTTCGTTCATTATTTGCCTGAAAAGACCCTAAGGGAGAATATAGGGCGTGAAGAGATACGGACTCCCGTCATGCGCTTTGCCTATGACATTATCATGAAGTATCGCTTTAACTTCCATATTCTTAAATATGTCAGTGGCAAGAGCGGGTATAATGTGAAGATCAGAGAATTGATGAAACACTGTGGGATTGACCGTAAATGTGCAGTTTTCGATGAAGAACTTGGCAATAACAAATACCTTCCCCTATATGTGCTGGCAAGCAGCAAGACCTGCCGTAAGACCCATGTGGATATTCTGACCAAGGCACAAATCAACATGTATGCTGCAGGACTCCACAGGGAAGGCAGCGATGCTGTGAACCACTATACCCATATGGATTTGAAGGACCGCTTCATGCTGATGTGCTATGCATACGGACAACCGGTTTATTATGTTGACCAGAATTTTAACATCGTAAATAAATAGGTATATATGGCAAAGGACAAATTGGATGAGTTTTATGAGAGCCTTGACAGGGAATATGGAAAGTCCAATACAGATAAGAACATAGACTATGTGATGTCCTTGATCAAGCTTCGGGCTCGGCCTGACGGAACCGTTGACGACAGTGTGCCCGTTCCGTCATTGCAGTCCGTAGCCGAGGTCATCATTCTTATAACGGAAAGGCCCAATCTGACATTCAGGCAGTTCTGTGAGAAAGACAGGAGGCACAAGCAGGTGGTAGAGTATCTGTTCATCCGTGCCCGGAACCATCACGATGAGGTTAAGGGACTGATAAAGCAATTGTTTGGCAAGGCTTTTCCTGGTCTTACTCCAAAGATGGTGATTTCTTTCTTGAAAATCTGGGAACGGTTCTGCACTGAGCAACGGCCGACACCTTTTGTGAAGGCAGTACTTTATCCCGAAAAGTCGGAAGAGATTCTGGAAACCCTTCATTTCCTTACCGACGGCGAAATCGGCAAGGGTGCTGCGACCGTTTTGTTTGTAGCACGTGAGGAAGGACTTATCAGCAGCTGTAAATACAATGACATCAAGGAAGAGTTCCCCTCCATCCACCAGAAAGCCTACAATAAGGAACTGTCACAGTTGGAGATAGGTGGCCGTGAGAATTTCAAGCAGCCTATCAGGGCGGCTTTGAGATCTAGGATTGGCTATACAAAGGAAGAGGATGGCCGTATCGTCTTTGTCAAGACATCCCTATCTCCCAGGAATTTGTTTGTGGTATTATGGCGATGGCTCATGTCATTCTTCCATTGACTCGTTTGTTTTTCATACATGATAAAGGCTTGTAATCGTCGGGTTACAGGCCTTTTTTGTTGTTTTTTGCGTTAAATCCGTTAACAGGAGTAGCTTTCGGTAGTCGGCTACCGCGAGCTACCCAGAATATTTCAGCCATATTTCAGATAATTGTATCTTCGCGTCGTGAAATCGATGCAAGCCTCATTGCAGAAGATGGATCCCGGCAGGTGCGAGGTCAATGTCTGACCGTGAGGATCGCCAGAAAACCTGCCATATATAAAAATGAGATCTATTTCAATGTTAGATTCCTCACAGTCAAATACTGTGGTCATAACAACAGTTGATGTCCTGAAATCAGCCTTCCTTGAATGGGCTGATGAAATGATTCAGGCTCACAAGAAAGCCAATGAAGACGTGATGATCGACGAGGCTGCAGTGATTCATCGTCTGCAGAAAAGCAGATCCACTCTTTGGCGTTGGAATGCCAGTGGCTATCTCCCCTGCTATAAGCTGGGAGGCAAGAACCGATATAAGCTATCTGATGTGGAACGTATAGAGAAAGGGATGAAAAGATGTATATCTACAACTGCATGAACTACTTTTGGTTCAAGAACGA
>Ga0310695_10004736_pt1 | contig 24664 bp, 23 predicted proteins | sample RumenRJG_04DNA_FD_203882 | JGI IMG/M metagenome (GOLD analysis project Ga0310695, IMG submission 203882) | Bovine rumen microbial communities from Lethbridge, Alberta, Canada - RJG_04 (v2) (version 2) | ecosystem: Host-associated > Mammals > Digestive system > Stomach > Rumen | place: Canada...
CACCGCTGCCCAAGGCTTTTACGAACATCCACGTTTCGAGTGCCTGTCAGATGAAGTGTAAGAACTGTGCCCGTGTCTGTCCGATGCAACTCACGCCCTATGACAGTCGCGGCCAGGAGTCTGGCTACCTGCATCCCGACTGCATCAAGTGCGGCAAATGCACATTGGCCTGCCCTACGAAGATTATGACATTGAAACATTAATCACTTCAAGTATATTGCTGGGCACCGATGACGATGGTCTCTGAGCCGTGCATGCATCTTCTCAGTGTTAGGTGTGTTTTGACAATTTTCAGCAGATTTCGTTGGCTAAAAGCAAGTGAACTGATGTTGTTCTTCTTCAATTTCAAGGCAGGCTTTTATTTTTTTGTATAAAGTGTCACTATTTAACTTAACTAACAGATAATAAGTGTGTTATATATAGTGATACTTTTTCTTGAAGTGTCACTACTATTTTGTGATAACAAAACAACTTGTTTTGCTATGTAAAGTGGCATTTCTTAAGTGTTTAAAGGTAGTTTCTTTCATACCAAAACAACTTGTTTTACTTTTTAAGCAGATATCTCTTGATGCCAAATCCTGCATCTTTTATTGCGCTCCCTATGTCTGTAAATCTGAGAAAATGGTATCTGTTTCATCTATATATGTTAGTTATTTTCAAAATAGTGATGCTTAGTGTAAGTTTGAAACAAAGTGTCACTGTGTATAAACCTTTGAAATTCAGATTGTTATGTCAAAAAGTGATACTTTGATTATTTTGTTAGGAAAAATTTTTTTTGTAGTTTACGATAGTCTGATGTAGGAGCGCCTGCCCAATTAGTGTTTTTGGGTGATGCATCGCCGAAGTCAGGAAATAATTAATGGAACACGAAGATACGAAGATACGAAGTTTTTCGTTCTCGTGAAATAATCTTCCTTTCTTCGTTTCTTCGTGTTTAGTTAAAATCATACCCACTTATTTTTATACGATTACTTAAGGACAGATAAGTGTGCGTCGTCAAGACATGCATGTTTACAATTCCCATCCATCAATTGTTCTCACGCTTTTGGCTGGTGAACCAATAATAATGGTGTTGGGGCTGAATATTTTCCCTGCCACGAGACTTCCGGCCCCAATGACGCAACCATCAGGAATTACGCTCCCCTTTAAAATGGTTGTTCTGCATCCAATCCAAACCTTGTCGCCAATCTTAACTTCCTGGTCAGAATTAATCATTTCCAAATTCTTACCATATATTTTATGGGTGTCAGAGTCCATTACCAGGCAATCCCATGAGAACTGGATATCTTGCCCCATGGTAATCTTGTGATAGCAATTAATCTGAGAAGATGCTGACACAGCGAAATTGTCCCCCAATACAAGTTCTGCTCCTTCTGCAATGTGGATCTTTGTTCCATGTCCTAAATGGGCTTCTCCTTGAAACACCAGTCGTCCACCATCTATAATGATCTGGGTGCAGTCTTTGTAGTTGCATACCGGCACTTTGTGGAATCCAATTCGTATCATTGCAGTCCGTACATCACCTTTTATGCAGATACTGCCTTTGGCAATGTGGACTATAGAACCATATCTTATGCAAATAGGCAACTTGACAGCTTGCCTCAGGGGAAGGTGTCTTAAGTTGAACAAAAGTGTTTTGGGGAATGAAAGGCAGAATTCAAATAGTCGGGACATATATGGGGTAGGAATTATGGTTATTTGGTCAATAAGGATTTGTATTGACGGCTAATTGAAGCCCATCGGAATAATTCCTTATGCTTATAGTTATTCTCACCACACTGAGCGATGATGCTGGGAGTATTGAACAATAGCTTCATTTTTTGAGTCAGTTCTTCGGCGGTTCTGAAATAGCCTCCTCCCTCACCTTCATGAATGATGTCGGGGGCAATGCCAACAGGAGTTGTCAAAATGCAGCGGCCAAGGACAAAAGGTTCGACAATGCTTTGCCCGAAAGTCTCACTGTTGCTGGCTACTATGCCGATGTTGCTCTGAAGGTATTGTTGTCGAATTTGCTCCTTGGTGCATTGACCTGGGAACGACACTCGATCGGCAATCCCCAGTTCATTAGCTAATGTCTTCATTTGCTCAAGCAGTTCCCCACTTCCAGGGAGTGTGAGGTGAGATATGCTGTCACCAGTTTCCTTGATGTGCTGTGCAAAGGCCTTAATAATGACATCCTGATTCTTGCCGTAACGAAATTGAGCAGGAAAAATCATTTGCAGACCGCGGTCTGTTGGCAAATCATGCGTGATAGTAAAGAAACAGTCGGGGATGCCAAGGGGAAGTAATTTTATTTTGTATGATAGAAGCGAGAATTTCCGCTTGAGGTATGAACTTGTACAGATAATATAGTCCGCAAAGCAAAGCAAAGCAGTTCCTATCATTAAGCGCGCAATAACAGATTTCAAAGGGTGATTGTTACGGAACCCATGAAGAGTATAGATAATGCGTAAGTGGCGATTGTGCAGAATGATGTATTTAGCGTATGCCACCAAGGCCAGTTGCCAGTTGTTCTGAACGTGAATGACTGTTGTGCCACTCGACTTGATGATCTCCGCAATCTTGTTTGCAAGAAGGCGGAAGTGATGGTGGCCGTCTAAGCCGTTTATTCTGAATACAGTCGGAACAATCATGATCCTTTCTGACAATCCTTCCTCCTGCTCACGTTCTCCAGCAACCGCAAGAACCTCGATGCCTGCTTGATGGAATGCAAGTAACTCATCTGTTAGCAAAGAGCTAAGTCCAATTTGGAAATCGGATGCAAAGAATAGTACCTTCTTCATCTTTTGAAAGGTTGGAGGAATGTTGGTAGGCAGTTCAATAAGATATATAGATACAGCTTGTAGTTACAAGGATAGAATTGTAGTCCTTTCATTGCTTCAGTAATGCTCTTTTTGCGTTGTCCCTGCCGCAGGAAGACCGAGCTACGCATTTTGTGCCAATGGGATATATATTGGTTAATGTGGGGAGGGTTATAGGAGTTTTGTAGTGAGATAAGTTCCCGTCCCACATAATCATCCCCGTCGTTAGAACGTTTCGGCTTTAAGGAGAAATCAAGTCCATCTGTACTAAACACGACTTTGGGAGAGGTTGTGTAAGCAATATTGTTCTTAACAGCTAATCGTGCCCATGTTATCAGGTCTTCACCCGACTTTATTCCCACAGGGAAACCGCCTACAGCTTGGATGGCAGTGCGACGTACCATGACTGCAGAGGTGAATATTGGGGGCTCAGAGCAACTGGCTACTTGAAAGTAATTGTTAAGAACGCCATCGATGTCATGGAATGGAAGTTTTCGTACAATGGCGGAGTTGAACCTCCCATCTCTTGAATACGTCCCATAACGGGTTGCGAAGACATCGCATTGTGGGTACTTATTAACAAGATACATTTGCGTCTCCAGATAGTCAGGTTTCCACTCGTCGTCGGCGTCCAAAAATGCGACGAAATCGCCACGAGCCTCTTCAATGCCACGATTGCGGGCAGCTGATACACCAGCGTTTGGTTGGGAGAACAGGCGGATACGACTATCGTTGATAGAACGTACTACATCAGCACTACCGTCTGTTGAGCCATCGTCTATAACGACTATCTCGTAGTCACTATAGGTCTGTGCTTGAACTGTTGCTAATGTGCAGGCGACAGTTTTTGCCTTATTATATAGTGGTATTACGACTGAAATCATTGTCCCAATGGCGGGTCTTTAGCATGATAGATTAATTCAATTCATTTTGAACGTAACGACCAAATCCATTTCCAACAAAAAGAGGCACATATAATGCTTATGGGTACGGACAAGGCCAAGTAGATGATTGCTCCGGATGTTGTGCCTACAAATGGTGTCCTTGCCGCGGCTAACGCAATCGCCTGGACAAAAAACATGTGGAGCAGATAGATACCAAAGCAATTGATGGAGATAAATACAAAGGCACTCCGAATAGTAATGCTTTTCCCCAGCATCCATGCAACGTAGGATAGTGAAGGAATGGCTATCCAGGGAATGATATGCTCAAGCGGATAATTGTAACCGATACTGAAATGTAGTATTGATAAACCTATAAAGACGGTCAAGAACGAAATGCCCCAGAGATGAGGAAGGGGTATCTGCCATTGTGTTTTCTTCCATGATTCAGCCATCAGTATACCTGCCATGTAGAAGGGACTCAGTTTGCAGAGGTAAGCTAAGCAGAAAAGATCGGTATTGATGGGGTTGAGCGATAATAGGAGACAACCAGCAAGTAAGAGTATTCTTGCGTATGTCGGGAATGCAAAAACTATGGGCGAGATGACGTATAGCAAAAAGAGTAGATAAATATACCAAAGGAAAGTAGCTTCACTGCCCAATGGATTATTCAGTAGGCAGACGACCTGCGTTAGAAACGCGTTGATGCTTTCAGGTCGTTTCAGCAAAATGCATACTATGCCGATGATGATATAAGGTGGTATGAACTTAACGGCTTTTCGGCGAATATACTGCCAATAGCCGTTGAGGCTGTCAATGTCCTTGAAAGAGTAGCGAATGAGGAATGCCGAGATAAAGATGAAAAAAGGCATGTGAAACAGGTAGATGTAATAATGCATGGACTTATACCATGCAGGGAGGAAAGGGAATAGATGGTGCCCAAGGATGACCAGTATCATGGCCAGTCCTTGCATCAAATCTATCAGTACGATTCGTTTACCACTCATCTTTCTCTTGTTCTCCCTTGATGAGCCCCAACATCATGCCATAGAAGCCGAAGGGCATGGAAAGGGTTGCCATCGAGTAGTTGACAGTGTTTTCTGAATAGAGCGTGACAAAGACACCCATGAGGGAAGCACCTGCCGTGAGTGCGCACATTTTTATCGGGATAGAACCGTAGGACCAATAGGTGCGGAAGCAATGGATGAAGATAGCAAAAATCATCAATACGTAGAGTCCCAAGCCTATCAGACCATTGTCACAGCGCATCTGTACGAAGTCGCTATGAGCCGCTTTTACTCCGCCAACTACATCGTGGGTATAGAGAAAGTTCTGGACAGCACCTGTTCCGGAACCTGCAATCTTGTGTTTATTATAGAAATGGGAGTCCAGTATTTTCCATAATTTCTCTCTTGAATTCGTTTCAACATTATCCATTGTCACTTTTCCTTCTTCAAATTGTTCCAATGTTATATTTGTGTCTTCCTTAAACATTTTTTCGTGAAGACTGGGGATAGCGAAAACAGCTATGACACCTGCAATGAAGATAGCAAAAATAATCGGCAATGAACGCACACTATATTTTATGAAATAGAAGGCTGCAAGTGCTACAATACTTCCCATAATGCTTGTGCGGTATACGGCGACAAAGCAAGGTAAAACGAAACAGAAAGAAAGAAATAAGTTCTTTCGCTTTTCATCAGTATAGTAGTAAAGTGTAAAGCAGAAGATAAAAAGGGAAATATAGTTAATGGCTCTTGCTGGTGCATACCAGAACACACCTGGTAATAGTTCGCCAGCATTAGAAATGATAGCAAAGAGAGCAATGGAGATAAAGCCTAACAAAGTTGCTCCCTGTCCTGCCTTCAGGTATGTTTCCGTATGACGTACGGCAGCAGAGGCAAAAAGAGTCATCAGTAGCGGGAAAAGGTATTTTAGGACTACACGGATGCCAATGACTGGTGCTTGAGAATAAGTACATCCCACCAAGATCCAAATCAGATACGCCACGTAGAAGAGCATGGGCATCGTCCACACAGGCTGGCGCTTAACAACGAACATACCAACTATGCACAGGATTTCAATTGCAAACAACCGTAAAGCCATGATATCAACAAACCAGGCTGTAGAGAAGGCCAACAGGCCTGTAGAAAAGATAATAATCCAGCAAGCCTCAGGGCCATCAAATAGAATCTTTACTGAACGGTCAAACGGGCTCCTCATCTGAATACCCGGCGACATAAGGTACTTCAAGCAGTAGTAGCTGAAAATCAAGAAATAGAATATATTTTGTATCTGCATGCTCTATAATGTTGTATTAAATGAGTTTTGCGTATAAGTCGGCAATGAGGGTGTCGTATTGCTCAGTGGTGAACAGCTTTGCACGATTGACGGCAGCTTGACTCATGGACGTCATGAGCAAAGGATTGTCAATTAACTGAGAGATGGCCTTGACCAGGTCATTAATGTCTTCCTTGCGATGAAGCAGTCCCGTTTCACCATTGACGACAACTTCGGGGAGGCCACCCACATCAGCAGCTACCACCACACATCCACGAGCCATACCTTCGAGCGCTGTTAGCCCGAATCCCTCAGAGCGTGATGGCATCAGTAGGAAGTCTATTTCGTCGAAATAGTCTTGCAGGGCATCTTGAGCCTGATGGCCTGCAAATTCCACACATCTGGTGATGCCTTCCTCTGCCACTTGCCGCTCCATGACATTTCGTAACGATCCGTCGCCCACTACTAACAATCTCGCTGCAGAATACTTTCTCGCCACCTGGGCGAAGGCAGGGATGACGAGGTCCATACCTTTGATGCGCTCCAAACGACTAACGACACCTATGGTCAGCGATTCGTGCTGTTGGCGTGGTGCGTCCAATGGAGAGATATAGTCAGGCAGGGTGTTATAGATGGTGAAATGGTTGCGTTTGCGTAACTTGGTGTCGATGTTATACAGTTGAGCTGAGTTGAAGAACGATCCTTCTGCTCGTAGAGTGATACACGTAAATGCCCGTACTAAGTGGGCTTGTACGAAATGTACCAGTTGCAGAGACGGATATATATCTGCCGCCGTGTGTGCCGTTGTAATGATATTGCGAATGCCCAACAGGCGAAGTAGCACTATGGGAATAGCGCCAGGAGCCATGTATTGAACATGAACAACGTCAGGGTGAAAGTGCTTGACAACCTGACGCAGACCACGCCATAGGAACAGAACGCCACGCCAGCCACCAATCCGCTGACCATCCTCTTGCAGACAGATCACTTCTGCCCCGGCTTGCTTATACTGTTGCACCATTGGCTCGGCATATTCAAAGTAACATGCTGTGACCACCTGGTGTCCCGCTTTCACCAGCGCCTTCACCAGACTAAGTGTCTGGATCTCTGTGCCGCCTGTTAGGAGGCAGGGTATGCAAACAAGTACGGTCATGTTGTTATTGCCAAGGGAGATATTTCTTGATGAAATGTGGAATTCTAATCATGGGACCGATGTCCTTTCTGTTTGAGAACAGGAACACATCGGTATGTAATATGTCACAAATCCATTTCCTCGACGATATTTCCTTTCGAGTAACATGTAGGAAGTCGCTGCGCTCTTCCATGAAAACGACATCGTGAGTGGAACTCGGATCGGTGGATTGTCCTGTGGCATGGGCATAGAACAGCCAGGGAAGGTTGGTGCCTGCTCTCGTAACGGCGTAGCCGTATGCTCCGTTACGCAGATTACACTCAATGAAGGTCAATTCCTTGTTAGGAGAAATGAAACATTCAATGTCGAATATCCCAGTGTAAGGAATAAGATTTAGCAGTTCTCTGACTTTTGATGCTATTTGGTTGCCAACTTCAACATGAACTTTACCATAAGTGGTACTCCCGTTTCCTATCGTCCGATATTTTTCGATGATGCCACCAAAGATTACTTCATGGTTAGGTAAGCAAACTCCAGTGATGCATATTTCCTTCTGGTCTTTTTGTTCAATGAAGTCCTGAATCAGAATCGAGAACTCCGAATTGTCTTTATAGAAATTGATGCAGGACTTTAATTCATCCTTAGTTCTGCATACAGTAATGTGAGCCTTGCTGCCTTTGATGCTGAGTAGCGGCTTCACAATACATGGCAGATGGATATCGTCGAAAGGAACATTATCTGACTCTAAATCATAAGATGTTGAGTTTGGAATGATAAAGCCTGCTTGATGTGCGAGGGAGGCTTGTACGGCTTTGTCCATAAAGTGCGCCATTCTTCCCTGTGTGTTGGGAAGGACGGCAAAAGCAGCCAAGGTCTGATAGTTCTCGTCAATTCCTACCGCAGCATCATCAGAAGTAGGGAACAGCACAAGTTCCTTTTTATACTGTTCTGATATTTGTTTTAGTGAGCTGACTAAATCGGTACTCAGATCAGCAATGAATGTTGATAAAAGATATTTCGACTTTTTGATCGGGATGATATGCTCCCCGTCTGTCAGGTACACGGATTGTAGCCCTCTTTCGCCTAAGCTCCTAATGACTCCGAGGTCATTATAGGAACCTCCTCCTATGACAACCGGCAGCAATTCTTTTTCAGCCCTTTTGCTCATTTGCACTCAAAAAATAGTTCTTTGTTCCACTTGTTGGCATGCAGAAAGACAGCAGGCAACACACCGCTCCAAGGGTTTCCACATGGAGCTTGTGGGGTGACGTATTCATTGACTGCCTTGAGTTTCTTTGCATGTTCTTCCCTGGTCATTCTCAGAAGCCGAGCGTTTTCCCAGTTCAATTGCCATACATTATAGTACCACATCCAGACGCAATACTCATATATAATGGCATTTTGTTTTACAACACTCCTGATTATTTCCCGGGTGTTTATATGGTCCGGCCATCCTTCTCCCCCATGTGGAACGAATAATACGTCAGGATTTATACTGCTTATTAGCGCCTGAAGGTGCTCCGTCTCTTCATTCTCGACCTGAATACCTCCATCAGGATAATCAAGCAGATGAATGTTAGCATTATCAACGCCTATTTTGCTGTCAATATCGATGCAGAGACTTCTTCGAACATTTTTGATGCGGTCTTTTGAAATATGGCAACAATTCTGGTGTGATGCCTCACCGCCTGTCATTAATACAACATGAACGTCACACCCTTGCTTCACCAGTCGCTGTATCAATCCCCCACATCCAATCACCTCATCGTCTGGATGAGGCGCAACGATGATAATAGGCCCTGTGGGCACAGAAATGTCTCTCTTGTTACAACAAAATAGACGTAGCAAGACGATGCGTATCCAACGCGCAACGTCTTTAATGGTGTCCTTGATTATATTTCGAGGCATCGCTTATAGATATCTATGGTCTGCCCTGCACACTTCTCCCATGTGAATTCAGCAGCGCGTTTCAATCCGTTACTAATGAAATCATTGAGCGGGAAACGGCCTTTGACAAATCCGTCAATCACCTGTGGGATGCTCTCCTCAACAGGTTCCTCCAAATAGATAGCGGCATCACCGGCTATTTCACCTAATGAAGAGTTTCGACATGTAACAACTGGCGTGCCACAAGCCATTGCCTCAACAACTGGTAACCCAAAACCTTCATACTGTGAGGGGAAAAATAAAGCCGTTGCCCCATTATAAAGGAGTGTAAGCTCTTCATCTGTTACGGACTTGATGAAATGAATGCGACCAGAAACGCTACTATTATTTATCTCTGTAATAAGGTCTTTCTGTGGATTGTCCCAAACCATGATTAAGTCATAAGGACAAGGATTCTTTTCACAATAACAGATATAGCTCCTTACCAGAACGTCGGCTCGTTTACGTTTTGCATTGCAGGAGAGGGAAAAGAAGTATGGACGGTCTATTTGAAAACGCTTTTCTATATGATTCTTTACCTCAGCCTTGTTATTGATAGGCCTCAACACATCATGTCTTATGCCCCAATAGATGACACTTATTTTATCTGATGGGATATTCATTGTCTCCATGATATCTCTTTTCGAAGATTCGGAACAAGTGATGATATGTTTACAGCGTTGAGCGAATGGCGGTATTAGTTGCTGCATCCGCCTCTGTTCTTCTGTGGGATTTTCAGACTTCATGAACAAGGCGTCATGCAAAGTAACAATGCATTTCTCTGGATAACGTACACGCTCGAAGTTATGCGGAATATGCATCATATCGTATCGGGTCGACCATTCTCTGATGCCATATTGTTTGACAATATTATCCCAATAGGGAGTATGACGTAGATAGATATGCCGGTTCTTGAATGGTAGATGTAGGCTTCTTCCACCAATACCTCGCAAATTTTGGGAGTATAGAATTACTTCAAATGGCAGTCTTGGTTCCTGAGCCAAAGCATTCAGTAGTTCGATAGTTGTACGCCCAATACCACTCTGCTCTCCATACGACAAATATGGAACAATCGAATTGGTATCTATCAGTAGCCTGTTCATCTTATTTTAAGAATAATCATTTCTTTCACCTCATCCTAAGCATCAAGCGGAGGAGTGAAATATAAAGCTGTTCATACCTTCTACCGAACACAAACAATGCCCATGCATGCCTTTTCAAACGCTTTGGAGCGTCTTTGTCTTTTGAATAGCCAATGACATCACTAAGTTTTAGTCTATAGCAGAATAATCTTGACTGAATATCGGAAAAATCCTGATTAGGGTATTTTGCCTTCAATTCCATATATACTATCAATTGTCTCATGAGGAGATACATCCTTCGGATTCGCTGGTCCGGAAAATGAGTTGCATCCTGGTAAAACAGCGACATGCCATCCAATGCATCTAACATGAGCTTCTCTATTTTCTTACTATTATGTGTGGTTGATTCTTGGCGTGTATAATAGATGTATTGACCTTTGCAGGAAATATATACACACTTTACGCGAGGCAAAAGATTCTGATGGAATATAATGTCCTCAGCGACTTTCCCTTCTTGGAAAAAAAGGCCTTCAATAGCGTCTCTTCTATAAATCTTGTTCCAACATTCATAGCTGATGGTATCCTTGCCCCTATACCATTCCTTAAATATCTCATCCCCAGTAATGACTCGATCGGCATCAGAAACAAAGTGAGGTTTCTTCACTCCGTTAGTCATTGAATAAGTGGGGAACTGCAAGACATCTACCTCTGGGTGGTTTTCAAGTATTTGTATGTTATGCTTAAAAGTATTTCTATCTTCATACCAATCGTCTGAGTCACAAAACATGACTAACTGCCCTTTAATATGTCTCAACCCGTTATTCCTTGCACTACTTTGGCCTCCATTTTCCTGGTGGAACACGTGAATCCTCTCGTCAGAGAATGAGTCACATATTTGCCCACTGCCATCAGTTGATCCATCATCAACAAGTATTAGTTCGAAGTCTTCGAAAGACTGTGCCAGAATGCTTTGAACGCATTTTTCTAAATAGTCTTTAACATTGTAGACTGGAACGATGATACTGAGTGCCGGTCCTTTCATAAGAAATGATGTCGTTAAATGAGAATTATTTCTTGATTGTCAGGGTAAGGAGCTTATAATAAATCAGTTCATACCAATGCCATAGTAAGAATAGAGCCCAAGCATGTTTTTTGTGGCGCGACTGAATGTTTGGAAGTTTGTTGAAGCCCAAGACATCTTTGAATCGTAATCTATAGCAGTACAGCCTTGATCGAATCTCAGAGAAGTCATGCGAGGGAAGCATCACTTTTAACTCTATATATTCAATCATCAATTCCATGAGTATGCTAAGCCGCTGGACATGTAAGGAGGGATAATGGGTGGAATCTTGGTAAAGCAATGACATCACTTCCAATGTGTCGTATCGCAGTTTATAGTTGTTTTCTTTGGCTCGAGACAAAGAACCTTCACGGACGTTGTAAATATATTGCCCCTTTGTACTGATATATGCACACGTGACTTTTTTCAACATTCCTTCAAGGAAGGAAACGTCTTCTGCAAGTTTTCCAACAGGAAATAGTAACCCATCAATGGCGCGTCTTCTATATATTTTGTTCCAACATTCACAATTGATGATGTCTCTTCGTCTGTATGCTCCAATAAACACATCATCTCCCGTCAGGCACTTGTCTTCTGAGGCAACAAAATGTGGTGTTTTGTTTTTTCCATCCACGAAGTATGCCGGGAACTGTACGAAGTCTATTTCTGGATGGTTTTGAAGAATACTGATGTTGTCTTTTATCGTATTGGGATCTCCATACTTATCGTCTGAGTCGCAGAACATAATATATTCCCCTCGACAAATACGTAAGCCGTTATTTCTGACACTACTGATCCCAGCATTTTGCTGATGTATCACTTGGATTCTCTCGTCAACAAAGGAATCACACATCTGGCCACTGCCATCAGTAGACCCATCGTCAATAAGTATTAGTTCATAGTCTTTATATGTCTGACTAAGAATGCTGTCAATACATTCTCCGAGATACTCTTCAACGTTGTAGACGGGTACGATAATGCTGAGCACTGGTCTGCTGTTCATGCCGGGGTGTTTTGTGATTTAGCAATTTTCCGTAATTCCCTCTTGCTCATATACCATGGTTTCCTCATTCCAATTTTCATCTCAAACAGTCTTCTTTGCCAGCCAAGATATTGTCTAAGTGTTTCATAGTTCTTTATTTGAGGAGTGTCTGCCCATAATGATTGCCTTTTGTAATAAAGGAAGAGAGGTTTATACGGATTTGCGCACAGCTGGAACCACGGCTTTATAAGCGAAGTAAAATGGACAATGGTTGGGTTAGCACATTGGCTGATTCTACTTTGTATTTCATTAGTGACTCTTTTAAAAACTCGTGTCTGAATGAGCGTTGTCATGAAATTATAAGTAATATCCATGTATTTGATACGTTGAGGGGCACGATGTAGTACGAAATTTAATACATCTTGATCGTGATACTTAAGAATGTCGGGATTCGAATTGATCAATTCAAAGCATCTTTCAGATATATGGTAAGTTCTCCAGTAGCTTAGATTGATAAGCAACACTCCAGCATTGAAATAGTTTTTCGTTTCGACACCCAAACGTGTTTCCACATCATTACAGTCTACAGACATGCCGTAATCCACACATGCACATAACGGAGCGTCATCGATGTCTTGCATATATAGATTTTCTATTGAGGAATTAATAACCATATCAACATCAAGATATAATATTTTATGAATATTTTCCGGTAAAACGTCTGGCAACACAATCCGAAAATATGTCTCGACAGGTAATTCGGCCCATCCTCTAACTGGACAATTACTCCAGTCATAGTTGTTCATATTGACAATCTTTATTTCTGAATGATATTTCCTTGCTAAGATGTCGAATTTCGAGCAGTGCTCTTCGCTCAGGCCTCTTGACAAAATATACACAGAAAAGGAGTGATCCTTGTTGTTTTCGAATAGGGACGTCAACATAATGCCACAATATGGGGCATAGTTGTTATCAGTAGCGCATGCAATATTCATTTTCATAATATAGTCTCTCTTGATTATGATTCGCGTTCTCGCTTGATGGACATGATGATAAATCGTGGTTTCATAAAGCCTAACATGGCATAAAGCCTTCTTCTGTACCAACCAAGATAGTAACGTAAAGTTGGGTAGTTGCTTATTTGAGGGCTATCTGCCCATAAAGAACGTCTCTTATAATACAAATAGAAGGATTTGTATGGGGTGTCAGATATCTTATTCCATGGTTTTTCTTTACCTGCAAAATGGATGATTGTCGGATTATAAGCAGATTGAAGAATGCTTTGTTTAATCTTTTCCGGGAAAGCTTCAAATGTCACAGCCAGGAGATAATCTGATATGAAATTATAGGAAATGTCCATAAATTGAACTGTGTTTTGCAGTATTGCGTTCAATGCGTCTTGATCCCAGAATAGAAGTTTGTCAGGATTTTTTTCTATAAAATCAAAACATTGTTCTGCAATTTGATGATGCCTCCAATAATCTAAATTGATAAGTAATACCCCTGAATTGAAATAGTTCTTTTTATCTTTATCAATCTTCGTCACAAGGATTTCCTCACTAAGATAGTAATCAATGCATGCGGCAAGAGCGACATTGTTTACATCCGTATTATATAGCGTGTCAATCTGCTTGTCAACAATAATATCAACATCCAAGTATAAAACTTTTTGTATCTCTATAGGCAAGACAAAAGGGAGGACTAAACGATAATAGGCGACGATAGATACTGGGTCTTTCTCTTTAATCGGACAAGATTTGAATGTGTCATTATCGAGCTCTATCATGGTGATGATTGAGTGATACTTACTTGCTAAGGAGTTAAACTTTGTGGTATTCTCTTCACTTAATCCTCTGGTTAGAATATAAACGGAAAAAGAGTGTTCCTTGTTGTTTTCGAATAAGGACGTCAACATAATGCCACAATATGGGGCAAAGTTGTTGTCAGTAGCGCATGCAATATTCATTTTCATCATTGATACAATTGTTTGTTATATATGTTAGCAAGAGAGTTATAATGATGGTCAATAGAGATGGCTCTACAATTCTTTGAAATAAAAGATAATTTGTCATAGCCCATATCAATAATAACCTCCATCTTCTTTAGCATCTCTTTAGCACTGTTTGGTAGAACGAGCCATCCATTGGTGCCGTCTATGATTTGCATTTCTGCACCTCCTGACTTAGTCGCCAATACAGGTTTGCCCATAGAGAGGGATTCTGCGATATTAAGACCAAATATTTCTAAGCATATTGAAGGGGCTACAGATATGTGATAGTCTTTGATGTTTTGATAAATCATGTCTGGTGGAATCTTCCCATGCCAGATGATTCTATGGTCGTTCTTATATTTCTCTTGTAGTTTCTTTTCATATCGCCGTTCTGCTTTGTTGCCGCTTCCCCCAATTAAGTGCAATTGTACCTTTGTATCCTTCAATTGGTGGAATGATTCTAACAGAATATGAATGCCCTTGACATAACAAATGCGGCCAACATAAAAGAAACGAATACCGTCTTCTATCGTAGGGAATGGAGGAACCTCATTGGGCAATGGTATGCCGTGAGGAAGGACAACAGCCTTGTCGGTTGGAAGTCCGTTCCTTATCATCGCGTTTTTAATCGCTTCACTGGGAGCAATTATCAAGGAACTGTCGTTGACGATTGTCTTCCATTCTTCCTGCTTCTTTTTGATATGCAAAGCGGCTTCACTGATTGGAGTCACAAAATAGATGAAGGGTAACCGCCCAAACACCTTTCCCATATATATATAAAGAGGTGTCGGAACATGTCTCATCAACGGGTACCACCATTGACCGGTTTTAGTATTACGAAGAACACATCTCAGACAGTTATGATGAGAGACGGGAATGTGACATATCTCGTCTTTGCTATTCATCAATGCCCCTGCGGGACAGACGATACCACCATGATGAGCAGTAACGATTACTGGTATGTTTAATGATTTCCCAACTCGGCTCAATTGTGCTTTATGGCTGTGGGCGTGGATGATGTCCGGTGCCATTTGCTTTAGCAATACTGACAGTTCTTGGTCAGAGAGCTCTCTCGTCTCATATATGGTGCAACCATGATCGTCTCTTTCTTGAATGGTCTCGGTTTCTATAAACGATAGGACAGACACCTGCATAGAACCCTCCCTCATCATTTCGTTCACGAGATTCTTCACATAGACCTGTCCTCCACCATAAGTGGAAAAGAAACTGCCAGAAGCAACTTGAAGAATATGCATTATTTGAATAATGACTTGTAAGCGATGATGTCTGTGGCCCGGATCAGGTACAAGAACAAACTGGGGATTCCCTCCTTCGTCCACTGACGTATTTTTTTTTCAACATAATAATGCCATTCCCAAATGTACATTCTATTCCTTTTTGCGGCAGGCAGGGCATAATCGTCAATGGCATCAAAAATGGAATTGGTAAAATTGATGTTACTTCTTGATACGCTCTCTGGATATTCCCTATAATAAATCAGATGTTTATCAATGAGTCGAATCACAAAATTGTGGGCCAATAGCTTCATGTAGAACGGATAGTCCTCAATAAAAGGATATTTTTCATCGAATCCTCCAAGCAGACGTAACGTAGCTGTTTCGATAAACATCGTTGGCCCTTCAATGATGGTACCTTTCTTTAGTATGATTTTTTCCAGTTTTCGGGCATCCCCTTCAAAATAGGCCTTGGGTAAAATTCTTTTTGGCAAAAGCCCTTCTTTGCTAAAAGGCATGGTGCCGCAAATGAACATCTTTTCGTTTTCATCTGCTTTTTGTGCGTATGTTACAAACTGCTCAATACAGTCGTCGGTCATATAATCGTCACCTGCAATGTATTTCGTCCACCTGCCTTCGATATGCTTTAATGCGTTATTGTAATTGGCTGCAATACCAGAATTGACAGGGGTAGAAATCATTTTGGTTGAGATAAAACGGTGTGAATGGCTCTGCATCCACTGCAGGCAAACAGTCGGAGTGTTGTCTGTTGAACAGTCATCGCTAATAATTAACTGAATGTCATGGTATGTCTGTCGAAACACACTGTTCAATGTGTCTATGACATACTTGGAGGAATTATAAGTGATTACGACTACTGTTACAACGAACATCGCACTTACGGATGTATCAAACAAAGAATAATGCGTAGAATCTGTCTCACACTTGGCCTATAGCCACACTGCTTAGCAAGGTTCAAAAGTTCAGACAAGGTTTTCTTGTCTTTATTGACATGAGCATACTTAAGTAAAGAATGGAATGAAGCTCTTAATTGTTTTTTTACTAAAGTAACTGGGATAGCGTAAGACTTAATAAAATGAGCTTTAATATATAGGCACCCCAATGCGAAATGGGCCATTTTGTATTCATCAGAAGTAATACTTACAGATTCCCTTTGTATTCTGTATGTAACAGTTTCTTCTTCGATAAAATAGAATCTACCATAGTATGCCAATACATAAAAGAGTACAATATCACAAGTGGAGTAATGGTTAGAAAACAGCTCTTTGTCTGTAAGCATTGCTTCTTCCAGAGAATGCTTCCTGAAACAAATGCTGCTAAAGCGTATACTCCGATATTCTTCTCTCAGGATCTCAATAATACTTTCCTTTCCTTTCTGTCGTTCACAAACATATTGTCCATCTATAATGGACTGAGGCTTGGACCAATTCTCATCTTGAAAAAGGTTGATCCAGCTGGTGTGAACCATTGAAATATCCTGATAATCATCAAGAATAGCCACCTGCTTTTGTAATTTATGGTCATCTATCCAGTAGTCATCTCCTTCGCAAATGGCAATATATTTGCCCGAGCAAGCCATCAGACAGTCCTTAGTGTTTCCGACTACACCTTTATTCTGCGATTGTTCTATAATGTGGATCATATCAGGATGTTGCTCTTGATATTTCTTACAGATAGCCAGTGTCCCGTCCGTGCTGCAATCATCAGCGATGATCAGTTCGTAGTCACAGTCCTTCTGCATAAGGACACCTTTGATGGCCTCCTCGATATATGCCTCTTGGTTATAGGTGACCATACAGACAGAAACGGTTATACTATTATTCATGGTTCTTGTTAATAAATCTTACAATAAGTCTTCTCATTCCTGACGAAGCTGGATAGAAAGTAGTTGTCAGAACAATAACGTGGATAAAACATATAATCGATGCATAGCCAACCCAGGCTATATAGCTATCAGACGGATGTATACTTACATATTTAATCATTTGCGACGATACAAATAGACCAAAGAACAACAGAAGAATGAATTTTATATTGCCCTTCCAATATTGAAATACAGGTAGATGGAAACCTGAATGAAACAAAAAATAGGGTTTCCAAATGCAGGCATTAATAAACATACTAATGACAGGGCCTAACAGGACTCCGTGAAAACCGTAATAATATCCACCAACAACAGATAATACTATTGTTAGAGAAGACTCAGAGATAGAGGCCCAGATGTCGTAGAACAATCCATGTGCAAAGAGGAACACGTCAACAGCACCTCGCGTTATCAGGATATAGACATTACAAAGGATGATGGCCAATATAGAATTGCCAAGTAGGTATTGCTCTCCTAACCAAAGCGTAATGAAAGGGTTAATTAAGTGATATACTGCAAAGAGAAAGATACTACAAATGAAATAACGCAGAGCTAACAGTTCCCAGAAAACTGAGATAATCTTCTCTTTATTGCCTTCAGCAACTAAGTTGCCCACGCCTGCTCCGACGCTATCCAACATGTGCGAGACTAACTGAGACAACTTATCAATAATTACACTGTAATTTCCATAATATGCAACAATCTTCAATGAAACAAAACTATAGATGAAAAATGGTGTGGTTTGGTATTGTACGAAAGGAGCTATGCGATGAACAAACAATTGGCGGGTATACCTAATCACTTCCGGATATTTCCTGAACAGTTTGCGACCCTGACTTACTTCTGTATGAAGCCAGGGATATGTCTGGTTGATTTTCCAATTAAGAATAACGGAGTAAATGATACCATATATGAATTCTATAGCGACCCAATAGTAGTAGTTACCTGTATAATAGGCTAACATCATCTGGACAAGAGTCTTGATGATATTGCCTGTCTGAAAATAGGCAGTAACGACGTAAAATTTTTGATCGGCACCTAACAGGTTTTGACGGTAATTAATGATATAACCTATGAGCGTAGAAGCGAGGAACGAGAAATAGGCAAAGTATATAAGGGATAGGCTGAAACCTGTATCAGAGAAGATAAATGGCAGAAAACATGCAAGAATACAGCCCGCAGCGAAAATGATAAAGCCTATCCAGCGATAGAGATAGCCCATGACAGAGATAATCTCGTTGATGCACTGTTGGTCATGGTCGAATAGAGGTTTGTAAAGCAGGTAGCCGATAGCACTACCGATACCAAGCTCGGCAAGGTTAAGGAAGCCCAGAAGGTTGCCGAGGGTACCCGTGAGTCCAATAAAATCAGCACCAAGGCAATTGAGGAAGATCTTCCTGGAGAAGAAACTCAACAGCAGCGTCAGGAAATAGAAGATGAGATTGACGCGGGCGTTGAGCAGCGACTTCCTTACACGCGACTCTTGTTCCATATCATACTCACTTTTTCAAGTACTTTCTTCTCCACTGCAACACTGAGCTGCTGCCTGAGCGAATCAAGCGAATGGACATCAGTACCCATCAGCGTATATGCCCCTTCATTAAGCAACTGCATAGACTTCACCTTCGCCATTTTCCCATACATGCCAGTGAGCGACATGAGGTTCAGCTGGAACACCACGCCCATTTTCCTGAGGGACTCATACTCAGCATGCTCCATATAGACATAGCGTTCCGGATGGGCCAACACGGGTGTATAGCCTGCTTCCTTGATGCGCTGTAGTCGCTGATGGAAAGCCATGGGCGGGTTAAAGTATGAAGTCTCCACGAGCAACATGCGGGCATCGGTGCCTAACGGCAACAGGTCGCCCGCCTCAAGGCGCTGGTCAAAGAGGTTGTCTATCATGTTCTCCGAGGCAAGGTGCAGGTCAATGGGGCCTTGATATGCACTCCTCAGTTCATCGAAACGTTGCCGCAGAGCATCTGTAGAGTTGGGGATGTCTTCCATCACGTGTGGTGTCAGCCAGACGGTGGTCACCCCCAACTGCTCATAGTATGACAACGTTTCGAGTGCCTCAGCCATCGTCTGCACACCGTCGTCGACATCGGGTAGGATATGACTATGCCAGTCGGTCAGGCCATGAAAGATACCACTTTCTTTCAAGGAGCAGCGACGATGAAAAGGCCAGAACATCAGTTACTTCTTAATGACTTAATACTTCGATATGGCAATGTTACTCCTTCGTATAGCCATAGCCATAACCATAACCGTAGTTATAGCCATAGCGATGATAACCATAGCGTCCCTGTGCCATAGTACCGTTGAGAAGTATGGTCATGTTATTGAACTTTTTATCCTGATAGTAGCCCTCAACCACTGGCAGCATCTCACGCTCGATATTGCCGGCACGAAGCACGAACACGGTCATGTCGGCCCACTTGGCAATGATGCTGGCATCGGCTACAACGTCAAAAGGAGGACAGTCAAGCAGAATAAGGTCATATTCCTTCTTGAGTGATTCGAGCAACTGCTGGAGACGGGGGCTATAGAGTAGTTCTGCGGGGTTCGGAGGTATCGTTCCCACGGGCAGTATATCAAGTCCCTCGTGACCTTCGATGCGACAAATAATCTTGTGCCAGTCGCTGATGCTTCCATTCAAGTAGTCTGAAATACCGTTCTCTGGAGTATCGACAAAGTGCGACAGGGTTGCCCGTCGAAGGTCAAGATCGAGTGCGGCCACACGTTTTTCCTTTACAGCAAAGCTTGACGCGATATTTGCCGTAAGGAAGGTCTTGCCCGAACCCTGGTTGGCCGAAGTAATCATGATGATAGCGTTAGGATGATTGCTGCCCACCACAAACTCCAAATTGGCACGCACAATGCGGAATGCCTCGTTAATGACGTTGCGGCTCTTGGGCTTCACCAATATCTTGTAGCCAGCATCGCCCTTCTTCCGTTGCTTGCGATTACCGTACTGCGGAATCTCACCGACAAAGGGAATGGTAAGATGCTCAATGTCCTTGCGACCACGCACCTTTGTATTGCTAACCTCGCGCAGGAAAATAATGATGACGGGAATGAGCAGACCAGCGCCGAGTGCCAGCATCAGGATAATGCGATAGGCAGGAGCAGTAGGCGACATAGAACCGGAGGGGGAGCTGATGACACGAGTGTTATAGGCCGTAAAGGCCTGCGACAGTTCATTCTCCTCACGTTTCTGAAGCAGGAAGAGGTAGAGCGACTCCTTCACCTTTTGTTGTCGTTCCACGCTGAGCAGGTACTTGGCCTGCTTAGGATTGCTCGACAGACGTGAGGTGCTGGCTCCTTGGATACCCTCCAAACCGCGTATTTGCGTATTCAGCGTATTCACCTGATTGTCTATCGACGAGACAATAGCACCGCGCATCTCGCCAAGCTTCTTGTCGAGGTCCTGCACAAGCGGGTTCTCCTCACTACTGTTACTCACCAGACTGTTACGGTGCAACATCATGTCGTTGTACGCAGATATCTGGTTCTCGATGATGTTGGAGTGGATGCCGGAGTTGGCAGGCAGAAGCTGGTCCTTAGAGTTACGGTTGCTTATATGGTCGCGGATGTAACGGGCCATGTAGAGCTGGTTGTTCAAGTCAATAATCTGTACCTTGGCCTGATTGGCCGTATTCATGTACATGTTGGATGCAGCACTAATGTCGGGAATAAGGTTCTCGCTCTTATAGTCAGAGATGTTGCTGTCAACATGACCTAATTCGCTTTCGATGACAGCGAGACGCTCATTGATAAACTGAGAGGTGGATACAGCAATCTGGTTACGATCCTTTACCCAGTTCTCGTTATAGACAGAGATAAGGGTGTTGAGATAATCCTCGGCACGCTGGGTGTTAATATCCTGATAGGTCAGGGTAAGAACGGTGGCCTCTTCGTCGTCACGAGTGACGGACAGACGTCCCTGACAGCCACCGACAGCAGCCATGAGACCGACGCGGTTGACGTAGATAACCTTGCCGCTGACAGAGGCCTCTTTAAAATAGGGAGACTGCTTGACGGTGAGGCGGCCAAGCGGCGTCTTCAGCTCCTTGCCGAAGGTGGCAGTGCAGGGTTCTTGATCAGCAACCTCGGCACCGTTACGGGTAAAGTCTGAAAGCTGTATTTTGCCGTCATCGGTCAGCGTAAGCTTCATGGTGCAGAAATCGTTGTAGGCCAAGTCACGGAAAGAGACTTTGACAGGCAGGGTGCGACTGTAGAGGGTCTTGCGATGGAACATGCCATCGACCTGATAGTCAACATCGAGGTTAAGGCGACGGACGACCTCCAAGGCCAAATCGGGTGACTGCAAAGACATGATCTCGTTATAGATATTTGTGGCGGAACTGAATAATCCAAGTTCACCAAAAGAGTTCATCATCGTAGAGAATGAACGGGAGTTACGGGCTTCCTGCTTGATGAGCAGGGTGGCCGAACGGGTGTAGACAGGCGGTGTGCGCAGAAGATAAGCTACGGCCAATCCGACACAGACGGTCACGGAAAGGATGAACCACGGCCACTTGGCCAGACACAAGTTAACGAGGTCCTGCAGCCGCATAGGATCGTTATGCGGTCGAACAGCTTTGCCTGATGATTGTATAATTTCCATAAATATGAAAGGACTTTGTTGTTAGCTATTTAGTAATCGTATAAAAAATAAGTGGGTATAATTTTAACTAAACACGAAGAAACGAAGAAAGGAAGATGATTTCACGAGAACGAAAAACTTCGTATCTTCGTATCTTTGTGTTCCATTAATTATTTGTACCAAGTTGTTTTTGTCATCACTTAATAAAAAGTAAACCGATGGTAAGGAGGAATGACGACAGCGACATCCAGAACGACGGGGTGTAGAGGGTATTGCCATTAGCCGTTGACTCACGTGCTCGTTTGCTGTTCGGCTCCACGTAGACGATGTCGCCCTGCTGCAGATAATAAACGGGCGAGTTATATAACTCGTTGGCTGACTGCAGATTCACACGATACATGGTACGGGTGTCGCCCTGTTCTCGTAATACCATCACATTCTCGCGCTTAGCATTGATGGACAGGTCACCTGCCATACTGAGTGCGTCAAGCAACGTCATGCGGTCACGGTCAAAAAAGTAGCGTCCTGGTCTGGCCACCTCACCCATTACGTTGAAGGGGATTCCGGCATACTCGACAGTTACCACGGGATCGTTCACCAAGTTTCGCCTCATCAGCTCCTGCTTGATGTAGTTAGCAAGCTCTTCGCGTTTGAAACCCAAAGCCTTGACTTTCCCCAATACAGGAAAGTCTATCTCACCCCTACTGTCAATAGTATAGCCCATAGTACCAGATGTTGAGTGAGAGGTGCCTATTGTATGAGTAATGTAAGGCAGGTTAAACAATGCACTGAGCTGCGGATCGCGGCTGTTCACCACAATTGAAAGTTTGTCGCCTACACGGAAGCGAAGGTCGCCGCCCTGAGTGACTGTTTCTGTCTGTCCATACTGCAAATCGGTAAAATAGGCCAGATTAGGCGTTTGGCAGCTACTGAGCAACCACGCGACAATGGCCAAGAGAAAAATCGCATACTTTTTCATATATCCTTGATAATTAAATTTTAAATCAAATAAAAATCACACCGGCTGAACATCGTCCTTGGAAACCTCTGTCCTGACATAGCTGAAACGTCCTATCGAGACCTTGACCACAATGCTCGTGCTATTTCCCTCCTGTAGGAAAAAGCCCTCGACGCCGGAAAGGGGACCACGCATCACACGTACCCGCTGTCCCACCTTCAGAGGTTCTTCTGAGAACAGCACAGGATTCTCAGCCTGACGACATATATACTTCAACTGATTTAATTCTGCCTCGGTGACATAGGCAAACGCCAATGACCCATTCTCATCCCGTTTCCGGGCGCGGTTGGGCATGAAACGATAGATATAGCTGCTTAATGCAGCGGTCTGCTTCAACTGTCCCTCAACGAGGTACACGAAAACAACACCTGGTATTACCGGCTTTTCCGACGTATGTCTTGTATAATTCTTGTAGACAGAGACTTTCACCTGAGATGGAAGGTATGCTTCATAGCCCGATTTCAGCAACAGGTCACGCACGCTCCGCTCCATCGTAGGCTTTACCTCAGCCACGAACCAATGCCGTTCGTCTACGCCAAGGGCGGAGGTCTTGTGGGTGTCCACCGACCTCAATTTGGCATTCTCGCTCACGTTAGCTTCCTTTGCCATCAGACAGATTCATTACATTCTGCAACCCTCGGTCTTGACCCAGGTTTGCAAAATTGGGTGCAAAGTTACAAAAAAAAACAACAACGAAGAAAGACGCAAGCATTTTTTTTATTTTTATAATCACGCACGCGCTAAGCGCACGCGTTAAACGAACTGTACGGCTTGCTTATTATGAATTCAAGAATCCGTAAAATCCGTTGTAGGCCTGAGCACCTACGGAGCGCAAGAAAGCGGCATAGCAGAACGCATTTCGACCACAGATTCTTGCGTCCCGATGGTAACAAGCGAAAGGCTACGGGTAGGCGCGCCAGCGGGAATCCAAAGGTCGAGCGGCACAGATTGCACAGATTTGACCTTCGGTCTGGATTCATTTAAATCTGTCGCTTTGCGACAAAATCCTAATAGAAGAATCTGTGTCATCTGTGTCGCTCGACCTTTGGTCGCTTGTTACCATCGGGACGCAAGAATCTGTGGTTGTTTTTATACATACGAAAGCTGAGTTAATGAAAATAAACAACGGATTTTAAGGATTTAACGGATTTGGGACTACGCGATGTCATTGCCATTTCACAGATTAGAATCGGATTACAGCGGCTAAAGCCGCGATGAGGTTGCTGTGTAGCATCTAAAAAGTCCATAATAATAGCGACTTTAGCCGCTGATAACTGATATGAGAATCCGTAAAATCCGTATAATCCGTTGTAGTTATTCATACATGCGAAAGCTGAGTTAATGAAAATAAACAACGGATTTTACGGATTTAACGGATTTGGGACTACGCGATGCCATTGCCATTTCACAGATTAGAATCGGATTACAGCGGCTAAAGCCGCGATGAGATTGCTGTGTAGCATCTAAAAAGTCCATAATAATAGCGACTTTAGCCGCTGATAACTGATATGAGAATCCGTAAAATCCGTATAATCCGTTGTAGTTATTCATACATGCGAAAGTTGAGTTATGAGTCCACTTTAAAAAGTCAGGACATGAGAAAAAAAAGGGGGAATAATCAATGCGCAGCCACTCCCCTCCCTTGTAGGGGAGGGGTTGGGGTGGGGTCAGTATCTTTCTCACAGACAGGATATTACAGACCCCACCCCTGCCCCTCCCCTACAAGGGAGGGGAGTGGCTGCGCCTTCGTGCGCGACATGTCCTGACTTTTTAAAGTGGACTC
>Ga0310695_10004740_pt1 | contig 24646 bp, 18 predicted proteins | sample RumenRJG_04DNA_FD_203882 | JGI IMG/M metagenome (GOLD analysis project Ga0310695, IMG submission 203882) | Bovine rumen microbial communities from Lethbridge, Alberta, Canada - RJG_04 (v2) (version 2) | ecosystem: Host-associated > Mammals > Digestive system > Stomach > Rumen | place: Canada...
CCTACCCATTGCGCTAATGTAGGAGGTCACGCTTCCCAGCGTGACACCTGCCACGTGTGCCTCTTGTGTGCTGTTGCGACGCTAGGAAGCGTCGCCTCCTACGTGTGCTTCTTATGCGCTGTTACATACCATCCAGATGGTGGGGTGTCTGGTGAGATGTGTGGTGAGGTGTTCGCCCAACACCTCAACATCTGAAACCCGCATAAACAAAGGGTTTGGGGGCGTTTTGGTGAGGTGTTGGGCTTTTGGGGATTATAAAAAATGAGACGTCTCTTTGGAATAGCGGAAATAGAGTTTTTTTATGGAAATTGCAATAAAAAGCAGAAAAAACTTGCAGGAATGGTAAAAACTTCGTACCTTTGCACCCGTTCAGTGGAATGAGGGGCTTGCAAAAGTCTCTCATTTTCATATTTTAAAAGGAAAGAAGGAGTTAACAGACAATTGATAATCGAGAATGATCAGTAAGCAGAAGATTGAAGAATTGGTGAGCCAGTGGCTTCAGGGAAAGGACTATTTCCTGGTGGACATTGCCATCAGCAGTGATAACAAAATTGTCGTGGAAATCGACCATGCCGACGGTGTGTGGATAGACGACTGTGTAGAGCTCAGCCGCTTTATCGAAGAGCGGCTCGACCGCGACGAAGAAGACTTCGAGCTCGAGGTGGGCAGCGCCGGCCTGGGACAACCCTTCAAGGTGGAGCAGCAGTATCAGAACCATATCGGCAAGGAAGTGGAAGTGCTGCAGGCTGACGGCAAGAAGGTGAAAGGAATCCTTCGGTCGGTCGACGGTAGGCAGTTTACCGTCAGCGTGAAAGAGAAGGTTAAGGTGGAAGGCAAGAAGCGCCCCGAGCTGCAGGATGTCGACCACCAGTACGATATGGATGAAGTGAAATATACGAAATACCTCATCAGCTTCAAGTAAGATTAGCAGAATAGTAAATCCGTAAATAACAAATATCAAATGGCAACAAGGAAAGAGGCAGAAGGCGTGAGCATGGTTGACACCTTCACCCAGTTTACACAGGATAAGAATATCGACCGCACCACCCTGGTGAGTGTGCTCGAGGAGAGTTTCCGTAACGTCATCGCCAAGATTTTCGGCAGCGACGAGAACTTCGACGTCATCGTCAACCCCGACAAGGGCGACTTTGAGATCTACCGCAACCGTGTGGTCGTGGCCGACGGTGAGGTGGAGGATGAGAACAAGGAAATCAGTCTCTCCGACGCACGAAAGATAGAAGACGACTACGAGGTGGGCGAGGATGTCTCCGAGCGTGTCGACTTCACGAAGTTCGGTCGTCGTGCCATCCTCAACCTGCGGCAGACGCTGGCTTCCAAGATTCTGGAACTGGAGCACGACTCGCTCTACAACAAGTACAAGGACAGAGTGGGACAGGTGGTCAGCGGCGAGGTCTATCAGGTGTGGAAGCGCGAAGTGCTCGTCGTCGACGAAGACAACAACGAGCTCATTCTGCCCAAGTCGGAACAGATTCCCAACGACCAGTATCGCAAGGGTGAGACCATCCGTGCCGTCATCCTTCGCGTAGACAACGAGAACAACAATCCGAAGATTATCCTCTCGCGCACCAGCCCCATGTTCTTGGAGCGCCTGCTCGAGGCTGAGGTGCCCGAGATAGAAGACGGCCTCATCACCATCCGCCGCGTGGCCCGTATGCCGGGAGAGCGTGCTAAGATTGCCGTAGAGAGCTACGACGAGCGCATCGACCCCGTAGGAGCCTGCGTCGGTGTGAAAGGTAGCCGTGTGCACGGCATCGTACGCGAGCTGGGCAACGAGAATATCGATGTCATCAACTTCACCTCCAACACCAAGCTCTTCATCCAGCGTGCCCTGAGTCCGGCCAAGGTGTCGAGCATCACCATCGACGAGGAGAACCGCAAGGCTGAGGTCTACCTGCGTCCGGAAGAAGTGAGCCTGGCTATCGGCCGTGGCGGTCTGAACATCAAGCTGGCCTCCATGCTGACAGAATATACCATCGATGTATTCCGTGAGGTAGACGAGAACGAAGCCGACGAAGATATCTATCTGGATGAGTTCGCCGACGAGATTGACGAGTGGGTCATCGAGTCGATCAAGAAGATCGGCCTCGACACGGCAAAGGCCGTGCTCAATGCTCCCCGCGACATGCTCGTTGAGAAAGCCGACCTTGAAGAGGAGACCGTCGACCATCTGCTCGAAGTGCTGCGCGCAGAGTTTGAGGAAGAACCTGTCGGAGAGCCTTCAGAGGAGTAACAGCCAGTGTGACTATAAACTCGCTATGCCGCTTTAGCAAAGCTTAGCGACCATAAGGAAATCGTAAATTCGTAAACAGTAAATATAGCAAGGTGAGTATCAGATTAAACAAAGCAATCAGAGAGTTGAACATAGGACTTCAAACGGCAGTTGAATTCCTGGAAAAGAGAAACGACTTGGGCGAGGTAAGGGCCGACTTGAGCTTCAAGCTGAGCGACGAGCAGTATGATGCGCTCGTCAACCAGTTTCGTAAGGACAAGCAAGAGAAAGACTTGGCAGGAAAGCTCTTCCAGAAACATCCCAAGGAAAAGAAACGGCCAGTAGAGCAAAAGGTGGAGACTGTTGCTCCATCCAAGCAAGTCTTCAAACCCTTGGGGAAGATAGACCTGGACAACTTGGGAAAGAAAACCGAGACAGCGACATCTGAAACTCCCCAAAAGGCTGTCGATGCCGAGAAGGAGGCTCCTGCCGTGAGTCCCAAGGCACCGGTAGCGCCCCAAGCATCGCAACCCAAAGAGCCCGCACCAGAGCCCAAGCAGGAAAAACCGCAGATAGAGGAGCCGAAGGTAGAGGCACCCGAACCCGAAGCAGCGGATGTGAAAGTGCCTGCTCCAGAGCCCGAGCCCGCCGTGAAGGTAGAGGAGAAAACGGCAGCCCCTCAGCCCGCTGCTGGCGGAGAGGTGAAACCGACTGCCGAAGAGACTGCTCCGAAGAAGGAGGTGTTCACGCTGAAGAGCGAGAAGAAGATGGCTCCGAAGGTGAATGTCCTTGGCAAGATAGACCTCGACTCCATCAACCAGAGCACTCGTCCGAAGAAGAAGTCGAAGGAGGAGAAGCGCAAGGAGCGTGAGGAGAAGGCCAAGCAGGAACGCGAGGCTCGTGCCAATGCCAACGGCGAGAAGAAGAAGCGTTCGCGCATCACTAAGGAGCGCGTCGACATCGAGGCTGCCGGCAAGCAGGCTCCCGGCAAGCAGCAGGGCGGCGGACAGCAGGGCGGCAAGAACGCCAATGTCCAGGGCAGCGGCAAGAAGAACAAGAAGAAGCGCAACCAGAAGCCCTTAGAGGTGAACGAGGAAGACGTGGCACGTCAGGTCAAGGAGACGCTGGCCCGTCTGACCAACAAGACCACCCAGAACAAGAAGGGCGCCAAATACCGTAAGGAGAAGCGCGATGCCGTGCAGGAACGCCTGCATGAGCAGATGGCCGAGCAGGATGCTGCCAGCAAGGTGCTGAAGCTGACCGAGTTTGTCACCGTGAGCGAGCTGGCCACGATGATGAACGTCAACGTCACGCAGGTGATCGGCACCTGCATGAGCATCGGCATCATGGTGAGCATCAACCAGCGCCTCGACGCTGAGACCATCAATATCGTGGCCGATGAGTTCGGCTTCCAGACGGAATATGTCAGTGCTGAGGTGCAGAATGCCATTACCGAGGACGAAGACGACGAGAACGACCTCGTTCCGCGCGCCCCGATCGTAACGGTGATGGGACACGTCGACCACGGTAAGACATCGCTGCTCGACTTTATCCGCAACACCAACGTCATCGCCGGTGAGGCTGGTGGTATCACACAGCATATCGGTGCCTACAACGTCGAGCTGAAGGACGGACGACAGATTACGTTCCTCGATACGCCGGGACACGAGGCCTTCACGGCTATGCGTGCCCGTGGTGCCCAGGTGACGGATATCGCTATCATCATCATCGCTGCCGACGACTCGGTGATGCCTACCACCAAGGAGGCCATCGCCCATGCTCAGGCGGCCAACGTGCCGATGGTGTTTGCCATCAACAAGATTGATAAGCCCGGTGCCAATCCCGACAAGATTCGTGAGGACCTGGCCAACATGAACCTCCTGGTAGAAGACTGGGGCGGCAAGTACCAGTGTCAGGAGATTTCGGCCAAGAAGGGCATTGGCGTTGACGACCTCTTGGAGAAGGTGCTACTCGAAGCCGAGATGCTCGACCTCAAGGCCAATCCCAACCGCAAGGCTACGGGCTCGATCATCGAGTCGTCGCTCGACAAGGGTCGTGGCTATGTATCGACGGTGCTCGTCAGCAACGGTACGCTCAAGGTGGGCGACATCGTGGTGGCCGGTACGAGCTACGGTAAGATCAAGGCAATGTTCAACGAGCGCAACCAGCGCATCGAAGAGGCCGGTCCTGCCGATCCCGCCATCATCCTCGGTCTGAACGGCGCTCCTACGGCTGGCGATACGTTCCACATCATGGAGACCGAGCAGGAGGCACGCGAGATATGCACCAAGCGTACACAGCTGCAGCGCGAACAGTCGTTGCGTACGACGAAGACGCTGGGTCTCGACGACATCTCTCACCGCATTGCTCTGGGCGAGTTCCACGAACTGAACATCATCGTCAAGGGTGATACCGACGGTTCGATAGAGGCCCTCTCCGACTCGTTCATCAAGCTCTCTACCGAGAAGGTGCAGGTGAACGTCATCTCGAAGGCCGTAGGGCAGATTTCGGAGAACGACGTGATGCTCGCTTCGGCTTCGAAGGCCATCATCGTGGGCTTCCAGGTTCGCCCGTCGGCCGATGCCCGCAAGCTGGCCGAACGCGAAGGCGTGGAGATCAACACCTACTCGATCATCTACGACGCTATCGACGACATCAAGTCGACGATGGAGGGTATGCTCGACAAGGTGAAGAAGGAAATCGTCACCGGCGAGATAGAGGTGAAGCAGGTGTTCAAGATCTCGAAGGTGGGTACCGTGGCCGGCGGTCTGGTCATCGACGGCAAGGTGCACAACAAGGACAAGGCGCGCGTCATCCGCGACGGTATCGTCGTCCACACCGCCAACATCGATGCCCTGAAGCGCTTCAAGGACGATGCCAAGGAGGTGGCCACTGGTCTGGAGTGCGGCATCTCGCTCGTCAACTTCAACGACATCCAGGTGGGCGACATCATCGAGACCTTCACCGAGATAGAGGTGCAGCAGAAGCTCTAAGGACAGTTTTTTTCAAGTACACTCATAGTTCCATCGCAGAGGTTAGCTCGTTGTTCTGAAGCAGACAACCGGGCTAACCTCTGTTTTTATTACTTGTCGGATAGCAGTCAGCGCAATTTTTTTCGATGAAAGCACAATAAATCGTGAAATATTCCGTTATATTCATGAAACATCACCATGAATATGCGGAACATCATCAAATATAGCGTCTTTGTGCTTCTGGCCGGCATCGTCTTTGCCTGCCGCCCTCACCAGTACCCCCACATCCTCGTCGAGGCCGACAGCCTCTGTGAGGCCAAGCCCGACAGTGCCGTCAGCCTGTTGCGCTCCCTGAAGCCCCAGTTTGCCACAGCCAGCAAGGCCGACCAGATGTACTACCAGCTGCTGTGCATCAAGGCGGCAGACAAAGCTTTCATTCCACATGAGAGCGACTCCACGATTCTCTCTGTTGTCGATTATTACAAATCAAAGGGGGAAAAGGAGAAGCTCGCTGAAGCCTACTTCTATGCCGGCAGTGTTTACCGTGACCTGAACGATGCTCCAGAGCAGCTGAAGTATTTGCAGCTGTCGCTGGATGTCATGCCCGACGATTACCCTCTCCATAGGCAGATGCTAACTCATTATCAGATAGGTAGACTCTTTGTCCTTCAAGATCTTGACAGAGAGGCCGTACATTCTTTTCGAGAGGCTATCAATCTATGTAAACAAGAACATGATACGCTCAGCCTTATTCATTGTCTGCGCGATGCTGCCTTCGCATGGGAAAGCTTAAATCGGACAGACAAAGCTATAGAAAACAATACTATGGCCCTTCGGCTGGCCAATGGTATGAAAGATGAAAGATTGGGGGATGGTATTCAGATGCAGATTGCTGCTTGCTACAACAGGCAAGGTAATCATGAAAAAGCGTTACAATTGATACGTCCCATACTCGACAAAAGAATAGGCAGACAAGATGTCAGTGCCTTTTATTCAATAGCAAGTCGGATCTTCGAGGATAATTCAATGAAAGATTCCGCTCTTGTCTATTATAACAAATTGGTCAACGAAGGAAACCCATTGGGAAAGTGTATAGCAAATCAGAAATTAGCAGAAAATGCCTTGAGCTTAAAGGAATACGACAAGGCATATAAGCACCTGTCAGCGTTCAGTGTCCTTTCTGATTCCATAACCAGGATGAATGCAGCAGAATCAGTGGAACGGATGCATTCTCTATATAACTACCAGTTACGTGAAAAGGAGAATGCGAGACTGTCAATGAGCAATAAGAATAAGTCGATTGCTATTATTGTCAGCATATTTACCATACTGTTTGTCATCTCCCTATCCATTATTATATGGCAGCATGATCGTAAAAAGAAGTCAGAGTTAAAGCATGGTTTGGATAAACTCCAAAGATTAAAAACAGAAATAGAGCAGGCAAGCGATGCAGAAATTGCGTTGAACAAACAAAAAATCGAGCAATTAAGAATTCAGATTTCCCGGCTTGGAAACGAGAATGTTTATCTGAGGCATCAGTTGGAGATCAATGAAAGGCAATTGGTTTCTGTTGTAAACAGGGCAGAGGAGAAAAAGAATATCAAGAAGGTCTCAGAAGAACTTATGTTTAGTTCCGACATCTACAAGACAACACACCAAAGCCTGTCAAATAAGGTTCCTTTGAAAGATAGTGAATGGGGCGCAATCGAGAATACCGTGAACAATCTTTTCCCCGACTTCGAAGATAGGCTTTCTGGCTTACTCAGCTTGTCCGAACATGAGTTACACATATGTCTACTTATGAAGGTGAAGATGAAGACAAATGATATCGCCGTACTCACATCAAGAACCAAACAGGCGATCAGCAATGCCAAGTCAAGGATGTATCAAAAGGCATTTAAGGTTAAAGGAACTGCTGATGAGTGGGATAAAGTTATAGAAAGCCTATAGGGTAAACCGCTGTAAATCACCTGTTTGTAAAATGTGTACTGTTTTGTGAACTGTTTTTCTTGTAGGTTGGTAGAATAGTTGGTAATTTTGCAGAAAATTTCAATGTTTCATTTAATTACTAACAACTATGATTAAATTATTGATGATGGCCTTGGGCCTACTGGTTGCGTCAAGTTTACATGCAACCCCTAAAAAAGTAAAAATGTATGATGTCCCTAATGTCGAACTACAGGGCGGAATGCGGTATGAAGTACCGACGACAGTGACCTATCAAGGGGATTCCATCCACGTGGCTTCCGACTCTCTCTTGACAAACGCCACCATTGTGGTTCGAAGTGTAAGTGGTGAAATACTTATGCAAAGGGAGAACCTAACTGTTGGAACTACTCCTCTTTCGTATTTTGTTAATAATATAGGAAATCGATTTTTTACAATTGAGATTTCAACAAACAATACCACGTATTCGGGAAGTTCATACGTTTATTTGAAACCTGAAGTGGCAGCTTTTATCTATAATCAGTCTTATATTGGAGATACCATCTCCTATTATACCAGACTGATGGATACTGGTATTGAAGAGGACAAAAGTTGGGATATATATGTTGACGAAAATCCAAATGCACCATGGCCCCACTCTATGTCTAAGTATCATACTACTTGTTATCAGTTTGATTACGAATCTGTATATTTCTCGTTCGATGAGAGTCCAACGTTTTCATCAGAATCGGAGTTGTCTGATTGTCAAAAATTCTCTTCTTACGCTTATGGTAATAATTGTAATCTGAAACCGTCGGTTACAGTGAGTAACATTACAAATAGTGCAGCTACTAATACTTATGCCATTATCATGGGCGGTGGTACAAATAAGTACAATAATAGTGAGGAGTACTGGAACGATTGTTCGTTGATGTATCAAACTCTTGTGAATAAGTACAAGATACCTAAAAACAATGTGCAGGTTTATTTCGGAGCAGGCACAGACAGTATCCCAACTATACGACGAGCCGATTGGCAGGGATTTAAAGTTATGTCGAAAGATCTAGACAACGATGGGGGGGATGATATAGTCGGACCATCTAATACATCTCTCTTTATTAATGCACTATCAGGGTTGAATTCGCTTCCCGATGCAGACAAGGCACACGTCTTTGTGTTTTTCATAGGCGAGGGGGGGACGTTTAACAAGGGGTCCTTCTATAATCCAGTTATGGACACATCAATACAATTCTGGGAGGATGAAACCCCTTCTGTAGGAATGTGGTATGATCATGCATCTTTGGAGAGTCTATTGCAAGATTTGAGTTTTAATTCTCTGAACATGTTCTTCGGCCAGGATTCTTCAACGGCTTTCTTGAACGGCTTTCAAGACGTGTTGGAAACAGTGAATTCTGATTTGTCCTGTGTCTTAACTGCCTCTTCAAATGGGGCAAACAATTATTGCGAGAATAAACCCTACCATGAGTTTGCCTACAACTGGTCGTTTGCACTTAATTTAGGGAACATCTATACGAACAATGCACCTGGTGGCTTGATTTCTCCTATATCCCCAACCTATTTAGAATCCACTTTCGATATAAATATGGATGGCCATGTTACCATGAATGAAGCCTACAGCTATGCAAATAATAATTCTTCCTCCATATCCTCGTACTACGCTTCACCAGATACTCTCTTTTCTCAATGGGCATTTACAACCATATCGCCTGCTATACCTGATCTTTATGTGAAGGATTTCAATTCAGATAGTGGAGCGGAACCAAGCGCCAATTATCTCCATGTGTTACCAGGGAATTTGTCAAGTCCTGACATATATACGCGTAATATCAATGATGGCTTTACAAATCAAACGAATCAACTCCCGGACTTAAATACCCCTGGTGGACACTCCTATTTCTATACCAATATACACAATCGTGGCCTTGAAGAGTATGTAGGTGAAGGTAAGTACATTCACGCTTATTGGTTTATACCTTCATCATACGGAATGGGTGGCCTTTGGCAATCGCCTATTAGTAGCAGTTCTGATTTTGGTCTTATAGGTATCAAGGAAGTGGACGACAGCATTGGGTATTGTGAATCTAATATAGAAGAGATCTATTGGCAGATACCTGGCAACATGACCCTTGGCCCGACAATGCAACTTGGATATTTGGTGGAACTGACAGATGACTATACGCCACATGCACAAACTGTCAATAGTTTTAAACAGCTATATTCCAAAGTATTTAAGTCAAACGACATTACTTACAGAAAGATGATGTATGCTAATGTTTCGCCTCACCAGTTGTCGTATTCTGTGGATTTGACAAGAGGAGAAGAAGGTGATTGTGAATATGAAATCATACCAGATACGTCTGCAAGAGGAGATGCGTTGGTTGAGGAAACAGATAACGGAATACGTGTCTTTATTGAGTTCGATGATAATTCGGAAGGTGAGCAGATGTTCCATGTGATACAGAAATCTACAGATACAGGTGATTTAAAAGATGAGTTAACCTTGTGTGTCAATCGTACCAACGAAAAGGATGCTATTAGGCAAAAAGACAATAGTATTATTGGCTTGTCGAATGATGCCGCCAAGACTAACCTAACTATTCAATTGCAGAATCCAGCAGCTGGAGGAACAGAGATAAAAGTTGAAAGTGTAACAACTACGATAAACACGCAAAGTTTCTCTGTAAATGAAGGAATGAGAGTTGTTCAGATTCCCGTTACAAAGTTGACTGATGGTTTCTATAATGTGTCGCTTATGATGAATGGCGAATGCATAGATACAAAGAAAATTTACTAATCACACTTAAAGATAGGAGAGAAGAACTATGAAGAAAAGAAGTATTTTGTTGGCAATGGCGGCCATGATGCTGTCGGCCACGGTACATGCTCAGGAGAACACGGATGGCAAGAATATCGTCACCGTCGACCTGACATTACAGGAATCTCTGAAACCTGGCATCCTTGTTGAGAAGCTTGGAGAGAACCGCTACGAGATTGACTCGCTTGTGATTACCGGCGTGTTTGAGGAAGGATTAGGTTGGGCGAACCGTGATGTTGAGAAAGGCATTTGGGCCACACTTCGCGACTGTTGCCGACATGGCAGATTGCGGGGCATCGACCTAAGTGGAAGTAGTTTCAATACAATTCCTTATTATGCTTTCACGGGTTCTTCGCCCTTCGACCGCACCCCTATTCAATATGTCACGCTTCCTGAAGGAAAGCGTATTTGGATCGGTCAACATGCCTTTGCCAACACAGAGTTACGGTGGATAAATCTCTCAGAGGTTGGCTATGTCGAGGATTATGCTTTTGTCAACAGCGACTTGGATGGCGAATTTGATTTCTCAGAGATAGGCACTATCTTATCCCACGCCTTTGCCGGCTGCAAGCTGAGGGGTACGCTCGACCTGTCCAATGTAGGACAGATGGGAGAAGGAGTCTTCGAAGGTGCTAACTATGTCGAGAAAGTTATCCTGAGTGCTTCTGAACAAATTCCTGACTATGCCTTCTACCGTTGTGACAGACTGCAAGAGGTTGTCATCCCCGAGGGTGTCAGGAAGATAGGACGCTATGCATTCCAGGGAGACGTGAGGAGCATCAGTCTGCCCTCCACCATTGAATATATTGGCGAGGGAGCTTTGCATTCCTCACACTTGGAAAGCTTAACGATTCCTGAGAAGGTGATGGAACTTTTCCCTAATACCTTCTTCCACGCATACATCAAAGAGATTCAATGGCCTTCGTATATCAAGAAGATAGGCACAGGCTGCTTTATTTACAATGAGGCCATCGAGGAACTGGAACTGCCTGACTGTATCATGGACATCGACTCGCTTGCCTTCTTTGGAAATATAAAACTAAAGAAAGTAATCCTGCCCGAGAATCTCCAGCATTTAGGCCTGGGAACATTTGCCAACTGCACGGAACTATCGCAGGTGGTGGCGAAATCGCCCGTGCCGCCCTATACGGAAGAACCTCGCGTCCTGTATATGGAACTCGGTCGTCAGGTGTCTCCCTTCAACAACATCATGGAGGATGCTGTGTTGTATGTGCCGAAGGGAGCGAAGGAAGCCTACGAGCAGGCAGAGTATTGGCGCGACTTCAAGACCATCATCGAGCTGGAAGAAGGGGCCGACCTGAACGACCTGCCCATCAAGACGGGTATCGAGCAGACCATCGCTGACGACGGTGCCGAGGGTGAGAGGCAAACGATGCAGGGCATCTACACGCTGCACGGCGTGAAGGTGGAAGGCAACTACGAGGCGCTTCCACGCGGCATGTACATCATCAACGGGCGGAAAGTTGTCAAGTAAAAAAGAATCGGCCAGACATCAAGAGCGATGCCTGGCCGATTTGTCTTATTGTCTTGACTGTCTTTCTTTAGCGTCGACAGTAGGACGACCTTTCAGAAGTCTTACAGCTGCGGACCAGCGGCGACGAGAGCCTTACCTGCCTCGTTCGACTCGTATTTCACGAAGTTCTTGATGAAGCGCGAAGCAAGGTCCTTAGCCTTCTCTTCCCACTGCTTCGGATCAGCGTAGGTGTCGCGCGGATCGAGGATGTTGGGATCGACACCTTCGAGCTGTGTGGGCACGGTGAAGTTGAAGAACGGGATCTTCTTCGTCGGAGCCTGGTCGATGGAGTGGTTCAGGATGGCATCGATGATACCACGGGTGTCTTTGATAGAGATGCGCTTGCCTGTTCCGTTCCAACCGGTGTTGACCAGGTATGCCTTGGCACCGCTCTGCTGCATGCGCTTGACGAGCTCTTCGGCATACTTGGTGGGATGCAGCTCGAGGAAGGCCTGACCGAAGCAAGCCGAGAAGGTGGGCGTCGGCTCTGTGATGCCGCGCTCTGTACCGGCCAGCTTGGCGGTGAAGCCCGAGAGGAAGTAGTACTTCGTCTGCTCAGCATCGAGGATGCTCACGGGAGGCAGCACACCGAAGGCGTCGGCCGAGAGGAAGATGACCTGCTTGGCAGCGGGACCCTCAGAGGCGGGGCGCTGGATGTTCTTGATGTGATAAATAGGATAGCTGACGCGGGTGTTCTCCGTGACGCTCTTGTCGGCGAAGTCGATCTTGCCGTCCTTATCCACGGTGACGTTCTCGAGCAGAGCGTCGCGACGGATAGCGTTGTAGATGTCGGGCTCCGACTCCTTGTCGAGGTTGATCACCTTGGCATAGCAGCCGCCCTCGAAGTTGAAGACGCCCTCGTCGTCCCAGCCGTGCTCGTCGTCGCCGATGAGCTTACGCTTCGGGTCGGTGCTGAGCGTGGTCTTACCCGTTCCGGAGAGTCCGAAGAAGATAGCGGTGTTCTCGCCGTTCATGTCGGTGTTGGCCGAGCAGTGCATAGCGGCGATGCCCTTGAGCGGGAGGAAGTAGTTCATCATAGAGAACAGGCCCTTCTTCATCTCACCGCCATACCAGGTGTTGATGATGACCTGTTCCTTCGATGTGACGTTGAAGACAACGGCAGTCTCAGAGTTCAGCCCCAGTTCCTTATAGTTCTCCACCTTGGCCTTCGAGGCATTGTAGACGATGAAGTCGGGCTCCTGCTCGAAGTCGGCCTCAGTCTGAGGACGGATGAACATGTTGGTCACGAAGTGTGCCTGCCAGGCCACTTCCATGATGAAGCGCACCTTCATACGGGTGTCTTTGTGTGTGCCGCAGAATCCGTCGACGACGTAGAGCTTCTTGTTCGACAGCTCCTTGAGCGAGAGTTCCTTCACGGCGTTCCATGTCTCGATAGAGGCGGGGTGGTTATCGTTCTTGTAGCCCTCAGAGGTCCACCATACGGTGTCCTTCGAGTTCTCGTCCATCACGATGAACTTGTCCTTAGGCGAACGTCCGGTGTAGACACCTGTCATCACATTGATGGCACCGAGTTCGGTCTCCTGGCCTACATCGTAGCCCGTGAGACCTTCCTTCGTCTCCTCGTTGAACAGCACTTCGTACGTGGGATTGTAGAGAACCTCCTGTACACCAGTGATTCCATACTTCTCTAAAACTGACTTATCAAATTTTGCCATAGCTATTATAATTAAAAAAATGAATAAATATACCTATTGATTATATGCGCTGCAAAGTTAAGGAAAAATCTGCTACGCACCAAATAATTTGCCGATTTTGTTGACTTTTCTTGTTGCTTCCTAAAGCAGTTGGGGGAGGAAGGAGCTGACGATGAGTACGGCGAGGCCGACGACGAGCACGGCGATGGTCTTCCGAGAGCATCCGCGCCACTCTTTCAGGATGATGCCCCAAAGGTTGGAGAACACAACGTTGAGGGCCATAAGGATGCAGAAGGCCAGCGTGTCCATCGTTCCGCCTTGCTCGAAGAAGCTCCTGCCGAGGGAGAGTCCGAAGAACTGGCTGTACCACAAAGCGCCCGCGAGCAGGCAGAAGAGCAGGTTGTTGCCCCATACGTTGCGCTTCGCATAGTCGGCCCACGAGTGGTTGCGCTGGTTTTGCCAAAGGCAGTAGGCGGCATTGGTGACGAATCCTCCGAGGGTGACGAGCAGTGTGGCGGGCAGCGATCGGAACATCGGGTCGGTCAGCTCGCCGAAGTTGATGTTGCTGCCGAAGGTCAGTCCGACGTTGAAGCAGCCGCTCATGAAGCCTGCCAGTAACGCGATGGCCATGCCCTTGGGGAAGTTGAAGTCGCGGACGGCCTCACGCTTGGCCCCCTCCCGTCCTCCCCGAGGGGAGGCGAGCGAGGCTGCCTTCATGCTGCCAGCTACACCGATGATGGCGATACCGGCGAGTGTCGTGACGACTCCGATGATGACCGACATGGTGAGCGACTCCAAGGCGTTCATCTCAGGGAAGAAGATGTTCAGCAAGACGGGACCCATGATGGTGCCCAGGGCAGCACAGGTGCCGAGGGCTACGCTCTGCCCGAGAGCGACACCGAGATAGCGCATGGAGAGGCCGAAGGTCAGTCCGCCAACGCCCCACAGCACACCGAACAAGACGGTGGCCCAGAGGTTGAAAGCAGGCGCTTCGGCAAACAGCTGCACGAGCGAGTGGCCAGCCGGAACAGCCAGTTGGGCACCGAGCAAGGGCAATATGACCCAAGCGAAGATGCCCTGAACGAGCCAATAGGACTCCCACGACCAGTCTTTCACCTTGTTGATGGGCACATAGCTCGACGACTGGCAAAAGGCTCCGATGGCGATGATGAGAAGTCCGATGAATGTTTCCATTGGGTGATGGGTGATGGGTGTTGGGTGATGGGTGATGGGTGATGATGGGGCGGGTTATTGTCTTTTCGATGTCACGTCGCGCTCGTATTGCTCGATGCAGGGGATGAATTCGTCGCCGACGGGAACGTTGTTGCGCAGGTTGAAATAGTCGAAGACGGCACCGAAAGGCATCGACTTGGCCTCTTCCATCAGGGCCAGCCGTTCGAAGAGCTGGTCGTTATCCTCATACTGCCGGAGCAGCTGTTTGGGTTCGAGCAGCGCCTGCAGGATACATTTCTGTGTTGCGCGCGTTCCTATTATATATGCACCGATGCGGTTGATGCTTGCATCGAAATAGTCGAGACCGACATGAGCGCGATGCAGCCCGTCGCAGCGCACGAGTTCCTTGAAGAGGTCGAGTGTCTGGTCGTTCATGATGGTGACGTGGTCGGAATCCCAGCGAACGGGACGGCTGACGTGGAGCATCAGTTCCGGCACATACATGAGCAGGGTGCTGACGAAATCGCTGACATTCTCCGTCGGTTCGTAGTGGCCAGTGTCGAGCGTGTACATCTGCTTGCGGGTGGCGCAATAGGCGGTGAAGAAGTCGTGTGAGCCTACGGTATAGCTTTCCAGTCCGATGCCGAAGAGCTTGGCCTCGAAGCAGTTCTTCACGCCGTCGAGCTGCTCGGCCATGATCTCGTCGAGCGACTGAGCCAGCAGTTCGCGGTATTTCATGCGCTGCACGGGGACATCTTTCGATCCGTCGTGCACCCAGATATTCATGATGCAAGGGTCGCCCTGAGCGCGTCCCATCGCATCGGCGATGCGGCGGCAGCGCTTGGTGTGCTCTATCCAGAAGTCGCGGATGCCCTTGTCGGGATTAGCCAGCGTGAGGTTGCCGCTCTTCGGGTGAGAGAACGACGTAGAGTTGAAGTCGAGCTTCATGCCTTGTTCGCGGGCCCATTCTATCCAGCTCGCGAAATGCCTGGGCTCCACTTCGTCGCGGTCGACAAACTGTCCACCGAAGTCGCCGTATATCTCGTGCAGGTTGAGACGGTGGTTGCCAGCCAAGAGAGTCTTTACGAAAGCGATGTCCTGCCTCACCTCGTCGATGTTGCGGGCGCGGCCGGGATAGTTGCCGGTTGTCTGGATGCCGCCAGAAAGGGCTTCGTTGCGCTCGAAGCCCACCACATCGTCGGTCTGCCAGCAGTGGAGCGAGATCTGTTGCTCTTGTAGGGTGTCAATGACGGCATCGGTGTCGACACCAATGGCTGCGTATCGCTCCTTGGCGATGGCGTAAGCCTGTTCAATTCGTTTTTCGTTCATTTTTTTTATTTAGGAGTTCAGGAGTTCAGGAGTTCAGGAGCGACTATTTAGAGGTAGCCAAGCCAGCGCAGGATATCGTTGAGATTGGCCACCACCATCAGCAGGATGAGGATGCCGAAGCCGACATATTCTGCGCGTATCATGAACTTCTCCGACGGTTTGCGGCGCGTGATGATCTCGTAGAGCAGGAACAAGACATGACCGCCGTCGAGAGCCGGGATGGGCAGGATGTTCATGAAGGCGAGGATGATGCTCAGGAAGGCCGTCATCAGCCAGAAGCGGTGCCAGTCCCACGATTCGGGGAAGAGGCTGCCGATAGCACCGAAGCCACCGAGCGACTTCGCTCCGTCGGCGGTGAAGACATACTTCAGGTCGTTGACGTAGCCGCGCAGGATGTTCCATCCGTACTCTACGCCAGCAGGCAGACTCTCGAAGAAGCCATATTCCACCTTTGTCGGCTCGTAGTAGGTATACAGACTAGTCTGTCCGACACCCATCATCAGGTCGGGGGTGAGCGTCAGGGCGATGGTGTCGTTGAGGTGGGCAGTCAGTTCGTCTATAGTCTGCAGTTTGTCCATCTCTTTGTTTTTGGGGTTGTGTTCTACGACGATGGAAACCTGTCGCAGCGCCATACTGTCACTGGCTGTCTTAGCTTCGGTCATGCGGTCGGCGATGATGCCTATCTGGTGAGTGAACTCATTCCAAGAGTCGATTTCCACGCCGTTGATGGCACGGATGGCGTCACCCTTGTGCAGACCGGCCTTCTCAGCTGGCGTGCCGGGCATGATGCTGTCTATTTCGGCTGGGATGAAGGGACGTGCAAACTGCGGATCTTCTTGCAGCATAGTGAGCAGCGAGAGGTCTTCAGGCATGTTGATGGTCACTTCTTTGCCGTCACGCACAACGGTAACCACCTTGGCATCGGCCATGTGGCGGTAGACGTCAACGTCATAGCGTTCGAAGGGCTTGTTGTCGTAGCTCACGAGCATGTCGCCATCTTGGAAGCCGATCTCCTTGGCCGTCTGGTTGAACTTCATACCCATTGACATGTCCTTCATGGCCATGTAGGAGTCGCCCCAGGTGAAGAGCACCATGGCATAGATGAACAGGGCGAGCAAGAAGTTGACCAGCACACCGCCCACCATGATGAGCAGGCGCTGCCAGGCGGGCTTCGTGCGGAACTCCCAAGGCTGTTCGGGCTGTTTCATCTGTTCGGTATCGAAGCTCTCGTCGATCATGCCTGCTATCTTGCAATAGCCGCCTAACGGGAGCCAGCCGATGCCGTATTCGGTGTCGCTCTTCTTGGGCTTGAACTTAAAGAGCTGACCTTTCCATTTGCCGATGCCAAGGTCAAAGAAGAGATAGAACTTCTCGACGCGCACGCCGAAAAGTTTGGAGAAGAAGAAGTGGCCACCCTCGTGGAGCAACACGAGGAGCGATATGGCCAGCATGAATTGTAACAGTCGGATGAGAAATACTTCCATTGGTTTTTCTTTGTTGTTTTTTCGTTATTTCGATGTTTCGTTTTTTTTTCGATGTTTCGTTATTCCGGGATTTCGTTATTCCAGGATTCCGGGATTTTGTTATTTCAATAATTCCCGGGCGATGAGGCGTGCCTCTGCATCGGTGCTGAAGTAGGTGTCGAGGGTGGGCGATGCATCGTAGGTTGCGCGCTGCATGGTCTGCTCGACGACCTCAGCCATCTGCAGGAATCCGCATTGGTTGCGGCGGAAGGCCTCGTTGACCACTTCGTTGGCTGCATTCAGGATGCAGGGCATGTTGCCGCCCTGACGGATGGCTTCGAAGGCCAAGGCCAGGCAACGGAACTTCTCCATGTCGGGCTGGAAAAACTCGAGAGGTCTCTGGAAGAGGTCGAGTCGGTCGCCGTCGAGGTGGAGCCTTTCGGGAAAGGAGAACGCATACTGTATGGGCAGCCGCATGTCGGGCACGCCGAGCTGAGCCTTCACCGAACCGTCGACGAACTGCACGGCGCTATGTACGATGCTCTGTGGATGGATGAGCACCTGGATCTTCTCTACTGGCACGCCGAAGAGCCATTTCGCCTCGATCACTTCAAAGCCTTTGTTCATCAGCGAAGCCGAGTCGATGGTTATCTTGGCCCCCATGTCCCACGTAGGATGCTTCAGGGCATCGGCCGCGGTCACCTGTTTCAGCTGTTCGTGGTTCTTCAGTCGGAAGGGGCCGCCCGAGCAGGTGAGCAGAATCTTCTCTATCTCGTTGTCGTCTTCACCCACGATACTCTGGAAGATGGCTGAGTGTTCGCTGTCGACGGGCAGGATGGGCGCGTGGTTCTTTGCTGCCAACTGGCAGATGAGTTTGCCGGCCACGACGAGCGTCTCCTTGTTGGCCAGGCAAATCTTCTTTCGGGCCTCAATGGCTTTCACGGTGGGGCGCAGTCCGGCAAAGCCCACCATCGCCGTCAGGACCATGTCGATGGGACCAGCCTGCACAATATCGTCGATGGCTTCAGCACCAGCGTACACCTTGATGTCAGGCTCGTCGGCCAACAGTTCTTTCAGTTTGTCGTAGTGAGCCTCGTTGGCGATGACCACGGCGGCCGGTTTGAACTGGTGTGCCTGCCGGGCCAACATCTCATAGCGGTTGTTGGCCGTCAGGCAGTATACCTCGTAGCGGTCGGGGTGCTGGGCTATGACGTCGAGCGCCTGCGTACCGATAGAGCCTGTACTGCCCAGGATGGCTATCTGTTTCTTCTTTTGATTCATATTCTCTAAATGTTCAGTGACATTAAACCTTCTGGCAAGGTGATATGCAACTGTCGTCCTTCCCAGTCGATATCAGTAATCAGTTCCTCGGCTGCCGGGACGAGTATTTCGCCCCTGTCCGTCTCCACTTCCAGCAGCGTGTTGACCGTCGTGTCGTCAACACCTACAATCTTGCCTACCACCTGCTGGGTGTTACTGTCTACGAGCGACATGCCTACCAGTCGGTTCCAAGAAGGGTTCTCCTCGTCGTCGTCGGCCAGAGCATAAGGGAAGTAGATGTCGCAGTGGGTCAGTTCGCGAGCCTGTTCTTGGGTGTCGATGCCGTCGAACTTCATCAGCACTGTCTCGTCGGTGCGGAAGCGATACTCCTCGATGTAGAAGGGCACAAGGATGCCATCCACATCCAGGATGAGGTATTCGGCATCTACGCGGTCGAACACATCGTCGTCGATATGGAGGGTCACCTCGCCTTTGATGCCGTGTGGTTTCCCGATGCGGCCAATCTTGAATACTTCCTCTTCGCGAATCATGATGGTTTTATGGTTGAGGTTGTCGCTGCGGAACAGCGACTTACAGAATATTGTCTTTTAGTTGCTGACGCGTTTGATACAGGCACCGAGGGCATTGAGGCGGCTCTCGATGTCTTCGTAGCCACGGTCTATCTGTGCGATGTTGTCAATGCGGCTCGTGCCGTTGGCACTCAAGGCAGCTATCAGCAGGGCGATGCCGGCGCGGATGTCGGGGCTTGTCATGCGGCCTGCACGCAACCGCTGTCGGCGGTCGTGTCCGATGACGACAGCGCGATGGGGGTCGCAGAGGATAATCTGCGCGCCCATGTCGATGAGCTTGTCGACGAAGAACAGTCGGCTCTCGAACATCTTCTGATGAAACAGCACGCTGCCGCGGGCCTGCGTGGCCACGACGAGCAAGACGGAGATGAGGTCGGGTGTCAGTCCGGGCCACGGAGCGTCAGCCAGCGTCATGATCGACCCGTCGATGAACGACTCGATGGTGTAGTGCTGTTGGCGCGGAATGACGAGGTCGTCGCCTTCGGTCTTGATCTTCACGCCCAGTCGGCGGAAGGCATCGGGTATGATGCCAAGGTCCTTCACCGACACATCCTTGATGCGGATGCCGTCGCCCACCATGGCTGCCATGCCGATGAACGATCCCACCTCGATCATGTCGGGCAGCACGCGGTGATCGGCAGCATGCAGCTGTTCCACTCCTTCTATCGTGAGCAGGTTGCTCCCGATGCCGGTGATCGATGCGCCCATGGCGTTGAGCATGCGGCACAGCTGCTGGATATACGGTTCGCAGGCAGCATTATAGATGGTCGTCGTGCCTTTGGCCAGTACGGCGGCCATGATGATGTTGGCCGTTCCCGTCACAGAGGCTTCGTCGAGCAGCATATAGCATCCCTTCAGCCGACGGGCGTGGATGGCATAGACGTTGCGCTCCTCGATGAAGTCGAACTTTGCCCCCAGCTTATGGAAGCCGAGGAAGTGGGTGTCGAGACGCCGGCGGCCTATCTTGTCGCCACCAGGTTCGGCCACGACGGCCCTGCCGAAACGCGACAGCAGAGGGCCTATCATCAGAACAGACCCCCTCAGGGCGGCACACTTGCGCACGAATTCGTCGCTCTCCAAGTAGTCCAGCCGTACATCGTCGGCCTGGAAAGCGTAGTCGTTGGGTGCTATTTTTTCCACCTTTACGCCTATCTCGCGCAGCAGGTTGATGAGGTTATTAACGTCGAGGATGTTGGGAATGTTGCGGATGACCACCTGCTCTGATGTGAGCAGCGTGCCGCAAATCACCTCGAGGGCTTCGTTCTTAGCCCCCTGCGGGCAGATGGTTCCCTGCAGCAGGTGTCCTCCTTCGATGACAAACGATTCCATACTACTTCTTTTTCTTGTTGTTGCCCTGTGGCGTAATGAAGTCTTTGGCGTTGACGCTGTTGAGATGCAGTTTATCTACCGTTACTCGGATGGCGCCGTCGGTGAAGTGTTCCAGGTCGTCGACAATGCGCTCGTCGTCGTACGATCCGTGGTTCCACTGCAGCAGGTTGCGCTTCATCTGCCAGGCGGTATACTGAACGAGCTCGTCGCGAGCAGGCCCCTCGGGCATGTTCTTGAGTTGTTCGAAGAGCTCGAAGATCATTTTTCCGTAATGCCTGACGGGTATTCTCGTCATGGGGTAGGGCAGCGGGGCAGGCCGTTCGGAAATCTCCTTGGCTGCCGCGACATCGAAGGGATAGTCGATGTCGAGCTTGAAGTTGCTCATGATGGCCAGGTGGTCCCACAGCTTGCGGATGTAGTCTTCGTTCTCGCGGCTCTGCGGAAACATCTGGTACATAATGTCGATGATGGTCTCGGCACACGCCTGGCGCTCCTCTTTGGTGGGAAGCGACACGGCATGGTCTACCATCTTTTGTATCTCACGGCCATATTCAGGCAGTATCAGCTTCTCACGCTGCGTGTTGTAGTCTAATCCTTCGATATTCATATATGATGGGTGATGGGTGTTGAATGATGGGTGTTGAATGGTGGGTGATGATGGTTACTGATTATGAAGCAGGTCGCGGGCGGGCTTTGCCACAAAGTCTTTCAGATAGAAAGGCACGTAGTAGGCCACATCCTCAAACTCTTCGCGGGCTATCCGCTTCTCTGCCAGGGGGAACATATACTTGGCCAGCGGCTCGATGCCGTCAAGGAAGCGGGCATTGGGATGATGCAGCACTTCCTTGCACTTGGCGGCGCCGTTGCCGAAGAAGTAGACGGGATGCTTGTCGAGAAACTCGCCATACGAATGCTCGTCAATGATATCCGCCTGTACAGGTCTCAGTTCGCGTAAGGCACGGTCGTAGACGGTGGCATACACCTCCATGCGTCTGGCATCAATCATGGGGCACAGCAGCGCGTCGTCTTCTATATCCTTATATAAGAGCACCGGCACGCAGAGCAGTTCCAGCGTCGGCACGCTCACCAGTGGCACTTCCATGCCGTAGCACACACCTTTAGCCATCGACACGCCGATGCGCAGACCAGTGTACGAACCGGGACCGCCGCTGACGGCAACATAGTCCAACGGTATGGCATGGCTGTCGATGAACGACAAAGCCTCGTCAACGAAGGTGCCCAGCCTGACGGCATGGTTGGGGCCTGAGCGTTCAGACTCTTGGAAGATGACCGCTCCGTCCTGACTGGCAGCCACCGAGCATACGTCGGTGCTCGTCTCAATGTTCAGTATACAAGCCAATTTTATTTACGATTTAACTATTTACAATTCTACTGTTTGTTAGTGGGTCATGATGCTGTCTGAACACCGTTTTCTGGTCTTGCCAACGCTGTTTTCGGGCGAAAAGACAGGCATAATCACTAAATATTTTGCAAAAGTACGCATTTTCCAGAAAATATTTGTACTTTTGCAGAAAATTAACTTTATAGATTTCATTTATGATACAATCCATGACGGGTTACGGCAATATTGTCGTAGCCTATAAGAACAAGAAAATCCACGTTGAGGTGAAATCGCTCAACGGAAAGAATCTTGATGTAACCACACGCATCGCCTCCGTCTATCGCGACAAAGAGATGGAGGTTCGGCAAATGCTCGCCACCGCACTGCAGCGCGGAAAGGTGGACTTTGCCATCTGGGTGGAGAAAGATGCCACCGTCGACGCTACGCCCATCAATGCCGACATGGTGGAATACTATCACCAGCAAATCTGTGACATCGCCGCAAAGACAGGCATTCCAGAGCCTGCCGACTGGTTCTACCTGCTCACCCGAATGCCCGACGTGATGAGCAAACCCGAGATAGAGACTCTCGCCGACGACGAGTGGCTGACCGTCAGGGAGGCCATCGAAAAGGCCATCGGCCTGCTCGTCGACTTCCGTCAGCAGGAGGGTGAGGCCCTGGCTGTGAAGCTCAACCAGAACATCGACAATATCGCCAGTCTGCTGGCCAGCATCGAGCCCTACGAGAAGTCGCGCGTCGAGAAGATTCGCCAGCGCATCGTCGAGGGGCTCAAGAGCATCCCCGATGTCGAATACGACCGCAACCGTCTGGAGCAGGAGCTCATCTACTATATCGAGAAACTCGACATCAACGAAGAGAAACAGCGCCTGACCAACCATCTGAAATACTTCCGCGAGACCATGCAGGAACCGGCCGGACAGGGCAAGAAGCTGGGCTTCATCGCTCAGGAGATGGGTCGTGAGATCAACACCACCGGATCGAAGAGCAACCTGGCAGAGATGCAGAACATCGTGGTGAAGATGAAGGACGAGCTCGAACAGATCAAGGAACAGGTCCTGAACATACTGTAGAAACCCCTCCTAACCTCCCCAAAGGGGAGGGATTCAGATGTGCAAGAAAACCCCTCCTAACCTCCCCAAGGGGGAGGGATTGTGATATGCAACAAACTAGATAGTTGTTATGGAGAAGAAGTATGGATATATGACGACGGACGGCTCCGTCTATCGGGTGTTGCTTGAGAATGCGAAGGAAAACCGTAAGTACGCAACGACAGCTGAGGCGATGCTTTGGGAAATGCTTAGGCGCAATAATCTGGGCGAGCGTTTTAGAAGACAGCATCCCATAGGTAACTACATACCCGACTTTGTCTGTCTTAAGAAGAGGCTGATAATTGAAGTGGATGGAGGGTACCACCACCTTCGGTGTCAGGCTATTGACGACAGGGAACGCGACAATAATCTTAGGAAATTGGGATATACAATACTTCGGTTTTCAAATGAAGAGGTTTTGCATCAGATTAAACATGTCATCCAAATAATAAAAGATAATATGGAACGAAACAATGTAAATAATTCATCCCAGTTGAATCCCTGCGGGACTCCCCTCCTTTGGAGGGGTGGGGGGAGGTTACTCATCTTCTCTGCCCCCAGCGGCAGCGGTAAGAGCACCATCATCGGATGGCTCATGAAAGAGCACCCCGAACTGAACCTCGCCTTCTCCATCAGTTGCACCAGCCGTGCACCGAGGGGAACAGAACAGAACGGTGTGGAGTATTTCTTCGTGACACCCGACGAATTCCGTGAGCGCATCGCCCGCGATGAGTTCTTGGAGTACGAGGAGGTCTACGAGAACCGATTCTACGGAACGCTCAAAGAGCAGGTGGAACGGCAGCGCGAGAAGGGGCAGAACGTCATGTTCGACGTCGACGTGAAGGGCGGCGTCAACATCAAGCGCCACTATGCCGACGAGGCCCTGAGCATCTTCATCCAGCCACCCTCGGTGGAAGAGCTGCGCCGCCGACTCGTCAACCGTGCCACCGATGCCCCCGAGGTCATCGAGCAGCGCGTCAACAAGGCAGCCTACGAGCTGACGTTCGCTCCGCAGTTCGACCATGTCGTTGTCAACGACGACCTCCAGAAGGCTTGCCAGGAGGTGTACCGTCTGGTCTGCGATTTCGTCAACCATCCATAACATGCGAATAGGACTTTTCGGTGGGTCGTTCAACCCCATCCACTACGGACACATCCGGCTGGCGCGGCAGCTCCTCGCGCTGGCCGCACTGGATGAGGTGTGGTTTGTCGTGTCGCCGCAGAATCCGTTGAAACAGCAGACCGACCTGCTCGACGACGACCTGCGGCTGCAGATGGTCGAGATGGCGCTGCAACGAGAGAAAGGCCTGCGGGCCAGCGATATAGAGTTCCGCCTGCCGCGACCTTCCTACACCTGGAACACGCTGCAGACGCTCAGACAAGAGCATCCCGGCGACGAGTTCACCCTGCTCATCGGCGGCGACAACTGGGAGCGCTTCCCGCTGTGGTATCGTGCCGACGACATCGTCAGGGACTACAACATCGTGGTCTACCCGCGTACTGGCTCCGACATCGACGAGCGTCAGCTGCCTCCCACCGTGCGCATCGTCCGCACCCGCCGCATCAACATCAGCAGCACGATGATACGCCAGCGGATAGCCCTTGGTCAGACGCTCAGCCGACTGGTGCCAAAAGTTGTCGCCGACTTCATCGAGCAGCATCGGCTTTATTCCACTCCGGAGCAGAAACACTGTGAATAGTCTTGACAAGAGCCCAACACCTCACCAAAACGTCCCCAATCCCTTTGTTTATGCGGGTTTCAGATGGTGAGGTGTTCGCCCAACACCTCACCACACATCTCACCACACACCTCACCATCCGGATGGTACGCAACAGCACATAAGAAGCACACGTAGGAGGCGACGCTTCCTAGCGTCGCAACAGCACACAAGAGGCAC
>Ga0310695_10004741_pt1 | contig 24643 bp, 12 predicted proteins | sample RumenRJG_04DNA_FD_203882 | JGI IMG/M metagenome (GOLD analysis project Ga0310695, IMG submission 203882) | Bovine rumen microbial communities from Lethbridge, Alberta, Canada - RJG_04 (v2) (version 2) | ecosystem: Host-associated > Mammals > Digestive system > Stomach > Rumen | place: Canada...
GGTTGGTAAGAAACTGGCGTTTACGGCTCGTGTGAAAACAGAACTGGTGACGAACCTCGGCTCACTGATGACACCTCAGGCAGCCTACATGGAGACCCTCGGCCTCGACACCCTCGACATCCGTTTCCGTCGTCAGGCGGAGACCACTTTGTGGCTTGCCAAACAATGTCAGCAACTGCCAGAGATCAAGCGCGTCAACTATACTGGCTTGGAGAATAATCCCTTCTATGAACTCTCGAAGGCGCAATTTGGTCCCTTGCCAGGTGCCGTCTTCACCATCGACCTCGAATCGAAAGAGGCTGCGTGGGCATTCATCGACAAGCTCCAGATTATCCGTCGTGCCACGAACCTCTTCGACCGCAAGTCCTTGGCTATCCATCCCGCCTCCACCATCTTCGGCCTCTTCACCCCCGAACAATGTGCGGAGATGTCCGTACCTGACACCACCGTCCGTCTCAGCATCGGCCTCGAAGCCGGCGAAGACCTGTTAGAGGATATCAAACAAAGCATAATAAGAGTATAGTGACTGCTACGCATTACTGCGGCCTCTCGTTTATTTGATAAGTCGCACCTGTTTGTCGTGCCCTTCCCGGTCGCGTATGGTCAGTGTGTAGGTCATGCCCTTGATGAAGGGGAAGGTGGTGAACTGCCGGAAAGAGCGGATGGGGGTGTCGTTGATCTGCAGGATGATGTCGCCCTGACGGAAGCCCTGACGATAGGGTTCGCTGTCTTCCCATACCAGTCCGACCGATGCCATGCCGTGTAGCGGGACGTAATAGATGTCTGGCAGGTGATTGTCGACCATCGTTCCCTCGCCACCCTCGTAAGGCTGGAAGATGAGGCGCCGCTTGTGGGGGTTGATGATGACCGAACCGTAACTGAGCAGGGCGGCACCTATCGTCGAGCGCCCCTGGGCGGTCAGCGTGCGGACGTTGTAGAAACTAAAGTCGCCCCAGTGCAGCTGCCAGAGACACAGGGCCGCCACCTCATCGGTGGTCTCCGCGCCGTAGTGGCTCATGCGCAGATGGCCAAACGTCCGCCCTTCTGTCTGACTGTCGATGAGGCGTTGGTCCACTTCCTTAGCGGCCCGTTCGAAGGTCTCGCGCGAGATGGTGTAAAGTGAACGGTCGCCCGTGTCGAACCTCACGGCTTCCTTGAAGCCCTCGAAGGGACTGACGGTGACCTGCGGCACGTGGAAGTTCAGGCGGTAGCGGGCTTCGTAGCCCGGTTCGTCGCGGAATAGTGTCTTGCGGTCGGTAAGGATGAGTCGCTTCTGCCGTACGTCAATCTTTCCTAACAGCCCCTTGTTGAAGATGTCAAAACCAACGATTCCATCGGCATTTTTCACGCCTGGCGGCCGGTTCACTACGTTGACGCGGTAGCCCGTCACGGTGAGGTTTCCCAGCTGCATAGCTGGCAGACTCACGACCGGCGTCATGTGGCTTTGGCCGTTGGCATCGTGCGAGGTGATATGACCTACGGGCTTTGCCCCTTCGACGTGCGTGTCGCTATAGATGCCGCCCATGCCGGCTCCCGTGTCGAGCAGGAAACGGTAGGTGTACCCCCCGATGCTGACGGGCACATACACGCGTCCCTGGTCTACGCTGATGGAAATTGTGTCGGCAAAGTCTTCTACCGACAGGCTGAAGTTCAGCTTGTAGTGATACTGCTGGGCGCTCACGTCTGCACTCCAGAGCAGCAGTAGGAGAAGCACCACGGCTCCCGTCACTATTCTTTTTATCATCGCACTCGGTGTGTGGTTGCAAAGATAAGAAATAATCAGGAATCGCCAAAGCAATTCCTGATTATTTCTGAATAATTTGCACAGTAAGCCTGCCTCGTTGATGGTGTTCTCACAGCGCGAACTTCAGCGTCCGGCCGTTGATGGTCAGGATATACACCTGGCCCTGCTGTAGGGCAATCTTCCGTGTGCCGTCGTTGATGACGGTGTTCACCACCTGCTGACCATCGCTGCCGTAGATGATGCAGCGGCTCTGCGGCTCGGCATTGCTGATGACGACACCGTCGCTAACCACCTTGATGTCAGCCTGCGAACGAGTGGCGGCCCTTGCATCTGACGGTGCTTCCTCTTCGTAGACGATGATGATTGAAGTGTCGCCCGTGATGACTGGCGTCACGAAAGTACCGTCTTCAGCAAGTCTTGATGTCACATAGCGGCCGTCCATGAAGATGTTGCTGATTTTCCATCCCTCTTCAGCCGTAAAGTTCAGCGTCTGCTCCGCGCCCTGCTTCACCTTGATCTTTGTGTATCCGCTCCTGCTGTCGTTCACCGTCAGCCAGGCGAACACCTCCGGCTCCGGCTCTTTCACCACCATACCGTAAACCACCAAGTCGTGGGCCGGCATTGTTGCGGGGTAAGTGTACCAAGTGACGGTATTACCCTCGCTGTCTGTTGTCGGCGCTGTTATCTGGCTGCCGTAAGCTATGTTTTGTACAGACAGTTCTTTGTTGTCTACAATAAATGTCAGGCGATACTTGGCCGTTTCGCCAGTCATAATTGGCGAAATTCCATTCCAACTGAGTGTGGCAGTGGCAACGTCAGAGTTGTCATAGCCAGTTTTGGTGGCATAGACACTGACTGTATAGGTCGCTGTCAGGGGAACTGTCGCATCATAATGTTTCTTAATGTCTGTATTCGTTATCTCCGATACATAATCAACTCCTTCTGTCTCACAATCAAACCTCAATTGCCCATCCTTACAAGATATTGTTGGCGTAGCACACTTTGGCGTCTCGGGAATCTCTCCACCATCGATGGCAACAATATTCTTAAAGCTGCTCCAAGGAGCTGTAGTTTTGTACGCATTAACGGAGGCTGCAGGTACATGCAAGGTTGCGTATTCAATATATGAGCCATTAAATATACTGCTTTTCGCATTTGGAACATTCTCTGCCAAACAAGTAACGTCTGCGAGATTTTGACAATTGCTAAAGGCTTCAGCATCAATTGTTTTTACATTACTTCCAATAGTCAATGATGTCAGGCCGCTACAATATTGGAAAGCACAATCGCCAATTGATGTCACGCTGTTGGGGATGGTGACGGATGTCAGACCGCTACAACCATAGAAAGCACAATAAACAATTGATGTCACGCTGTTGGGGATGGTGACGGAGGTCAGGCCGCTACAATTAGCGAAAGCACAATCGCCAATTGATGTCACGCTGTTGGGGATGGTGACGGAGGTCAGGCCGCTACATCCGTTGAAAGCATACCAACCAATTGATGTCACGCTGATGGGAATGGTGACAGAGGTCAGGGCACTACATCCTTGAAAAGCTCCTTTTACAATTGATGTCACACTGTTGGGGATGGTGACGGATGTCAGGCCGCTGCAACCCAAGAATGTCCCATCAAGAATTGTCACATTGTTGGGAATTACTAAATCCTTTACTTCATTTTCATGTAGGAACAAATGATTGGCATATCGAAGAGGATTCGAGTAATAATCTATAAACAATATTTTACACCACGCCTCTAAGTCTGTAATATGGACGGATGTCAAGCCGCTGCATCCGTAGAAAGCATGATTACCAATTAATGTCACGCTGTTGGGGATGGTGACGGAGGTCAGGCTGCTGCAACCTTCGAAAGCATAATCGTCAATTGATGTCACGCTGTTGGGAATGGTGACGGAAGTCAGGCTGCTGCAACCTTTGAAACCACCAATTGATGTCACGCTGTTGGGGATGGTGACGGAGGTCAGGCCGCTGCAGCCAGAGAAAGCAGAACCACCAATTGATGTCACGCTGTTGGGGATGATGACGGCTGTCAGGCAACTGCATTTTTGGAAAGCATAATTTCCTATGCTCGTCACGCTGTTGGGGATAGTGACGGAGGTCAGACCGCTGCATCCGGAGAAAGCATAATCACCAATTGATGTCACGCTGTTGGGGATGGTGACGGAGGTCAGGCCGCTGCAACCACGGAAAGCCGCATTACCAATTGATATCACGCTGTACTCTACGTTATTATAGCTGACAGACTCGGGGATTGCAATGTTTCCTGTGTATGAATTAGGATCTTTAGTAACCTCGGCATAATTATCGTTCTTGGCTATTAGAGTGTAATAGATGCCGTCAATTTCCACGGCGTCAGCGTTTGCCACCATAGGCAGTATAATAAATATGATAAGGAATAATTGCTTTTTCATAATTGCTCCTAATATTTTCGTTTCCACAATGGTATTTTATATGAGTAACGTATCATTTATAACTCAATCAATTATAATATCGTTCCGATGCTGTAGTTCTTTTCGTACGATTTCACGCTCTTGGTCTGTCAGAGATGATGTTTCGAAACTTTCTGTGAAAATTCGAAAACAATCAGAATCAAGATGACCAGCAACCTTAACAATTTTCTCGCCAAGGTGAATTTCTATTAAATCTCCCTTTCTAACAAAATTGACCTTATCCATAATCTATATTATTTATTATCAGTGTTCCCTTCCTGATAGATTAGAGTTATATGGCTAATATACAAAAAGAGCGTGGGAATCTACCTGTTACTCGTCCCACAGCTGAGGCTCTGGCATCGCCCTAATCGTTGAACGAGCAACGCCGAAGCCCACGCCGATATGTATATATACGACAATGTCGGATACTACATACCCATAGGCGTCATTGTTGCGTTGTTCTTGACGATTAGTTATGGAACTGCCAGATTCCAGCTGTCAAGCACAAAGCGCAGATAACGCTTTTCCTATATATAGGTCTCCACCCAAATGTCCCACGTCATGCGGGGCTTCGGTATGAAGACGCAGCAAAGATAGCAAATAATTCTGAAAGTTGCAAGAAAAAGGGGCAAAAAGTTTTGTTTCGCGCGTGCGTGATATATAGTTGTTACAAGCAAAAATGAACCCTCACCTCCCGCACCTCTCACACCTACGTCGGGTGTGGGAAGTGTGAGAGGTGAGGGTTGTATTTCTGTTTCGCTATATATACGCGCGCGACCGTGACGGTTTCACCACACGCCTATATTTTTTCACGAGAGGCCGTGAGATTTTTCTGAGAGGCCGTGACGTTTTTGTGAGCGGACGCTATTTCCTGATTTCCTGAAGCAGGCGGTCAGCATGCCCCCACTTGTCCATCATAAAGAGGACGTAGCGGATGTCGACGCCGATGCAGCGGGCCAGCTGGGTGTCGAAGAAGATGTCGGAGGACAGTGAGTCCCAGTTGCCGTCGAAGGCCAGGCCGATGAGGCGGTTCTGTCCGTCGAACATCGGCGAGCCGCTGTTGCCGCCGGTGATGTCGTTGGTGGTGAGGAAGCAGAGGGGCATGTCGCCAGCCTGCTGCATGAGGTCGATCATCTCGGGCTGCACCTTATAATCCTCGATGGAATCGCCCTTTTTCATCTTTGCCACCATGCTTGGAGCGGTGGTGCGGTAGCCGGAGCGCCAGTTGCCTAAGCGGTACTCCTTCACCTGTCCGTAAGAGAGACGCATGGTGAAGTTAGCGTCGCTGTAGTGAGGCATATCCTCCTCCATACGCAGCTTGGCGGCACAGAGGGCACGCTCCTGCTCGTCGATGCTGTCGCTCACCAGCATATAGCCTTTGCGCAGGTCGTCCATGATGGTGGTCAGGTCGAGACCATAGGCTACGCCCGGGTCTTTCATGAACGACTTCTTGTTGGGGTACAGGCGCGAGCCTTTCTTTGACGGCTTCATCAGGCGCGACTTGGCGTAAAGATAGTTGGCGTAAGCCTGACAGTCGCCGCCGAACTTGGCGTCGATGGTCTTGTAGAACTCCGGCAGGTAGACAGGGTGGGGCACCTTCTCGCGGTAGTTCTTGAGCAGCGTACCGAGGATTTCGCGGTCGGTGTCGTAGTCCCACGTCTCGCTGTTGTCCTTGATGTTGATGTGCTGACGACGGCCGTGGCCCACGGGCTGGGCACCGTTATGGACGAACATGGCGCGGGTAGATAGTTCGTCGGTGCGGCGGAAGGTCTCGCTGAAGTAGATAATGGCCTTGGCAACCTCTAAGCGCTTGTCGTAGAGACGCCCCAGAACCTGGAAGTCGAGCGACGACTTGAACAGTCCGGTAGAGTCCTGCCACTGGCGCAGCAAGGCCTCGAACTGCTGTTTCTGGCCAATCAGCCCGATGGAATCGATACATTTGTTCATACCGATGGAGTTCTTCCAGTAGTTGCTGCTCTGGGCGTATTTAGAGTCGTACTTGATGCGGACGGCCTCGGCGGCGTCCATGTGGCGCTTCATCACCTCCTGCTTCACACCACGCACCTGGGCGCGGATGGCGTTCTGCTCGTAGCGCTCACGGATGCCGTAGCTCGACAGGTAGCGCGACGTGGAGCCGGGGTAGCCCATCGTCATCGAGAACGAGCCCTCCTGATAGCCTTCGTCCGACACGCGTGCCCAGTGCTTGGGGTGGTAGGGCACGTTGTCCTTAGAGTATTCGGCCGGACCGCCCGTCTTCGGGTCGGCATAGATGCGGAAGACGCTGAAGTCGCACGTCTGGCGCGGCCACATCCAGTTGTCGGTCTCGCCGCCGAACTTACCCATCGACTTGGGGATGGTAAACACCAGTCGCAGGTCGCGGAAGTCGCGGTAGGTGGTGGCAAAGTAGCGATTGCCCTCGTAGAAGGGCTTCAGCTCCAGGCGCAGGGTGGAGTCCTGCTCCTTGACCTGCTTTGACATGGCGTTCTCGATGCTGTCGAGGAAGGCCGTACGGTCGTATATGCTCATGGCTTCAAAGGCGGGCGTCAGAATCTGATCGGTGACGTCCTTCTGCTCGACCATGAACGATACGAACATATCCTTGTTGGGCAGTTCCTCTTCGAACGACTTGGCGTAGAAACCGTCAATCATGTAGTCGTGCTCGACGGTGGAGTGCGAGCGGATGGCCTCGAAGCCACAGTGGTGGTTGGTGAACACCAGTCCGTCGGGCGAGACAACCACGCCCGAGCAGTAGCCTGAGAAGTTGACGACCGCCTTCATGATGGCATCGTCGGCCTGATAGAGCTGACTGTAAGGCAGCTGGTAGCCCTCCATACGCATCTGTTCGTAGACGGCGTTGGGCAGGTTGTAGAGTGTCCACATGCCCTCGTCGGCCTTGGCGCCAAGGGCTGCCAAGCAAGCAAGGGTCAGACAAAAACGTTTTACTTTCATAAATCTTATGTATTATTTCTTGATAAACTTACGTCCATTCTTGATATAGATGCCAGGTGCCAAGGGGCCTTGCACGGCCTGACCCTTCAGGTCGTAAACCTGTCCGGCGTCTTCGCGCTCAGCCAGTCTGTCGCTGATGCCTGTAATGACGGGCTGTTCCACGTTGACGGCGTAGCTCGAGAAGACGTTGCTCTTGGCGATGGTCGGCATGTTCATGACGTAGACCTTGCTGCTGCCGTCAGGATAGCGGCCGACGGTCTGGTCGGACGTGTGGGCGGCATAGACGAAGTGGTCGGCCCACGACTCGTCGGCAGCTGTCAGTACGATCTCGCCACCGTCCTTGTCGAGCTTGAACGAGGCGTGGAGCTGGCTGAGCGGACTCTCCTTGTCGCACCAGACGATGAGGTGGCCGTGGGCGGGGATGATGGTCGAGGCCTGGCTGTTGCTCTTGCTGATCTGGTATTTCTTCGGATTCTCCGGCTTATCGCTGAGGTACATACCTTCGACGTTGACGGACTGGTCGGTGGTGTTGTAGAGCTCTACCCAGTCCTTGCGCTTGAAGTAGTCGTTGACGTAGATGCCGTCGTCGGCACTTACCTCGTTGATACGGACGGGCATGATGCTCTGAGCGGTCATCTCGCTATCGCTGAGCTTGTCGAACGTGGCGGTAAGGTTGACGGTGCTGCCGGTAGGCATCGTCATTTCTGTCTCAGTGCTGACGATGGTGCTGCCGTTCTTCCAACTGTTGAAGCGGTAGCCGGCAGGTGCCTCGGCGCGCAGGGTGACAGGGCCGAAGAGGTGACCGTTGAAGTTGGCGTAAGGCACTTCGATACCATTAATGAACAGGTGGGCGTCCGTATTGTTGCTCTTCAGCGTGACCGTCTGACGGCTGACGCTCGTGAGCTTCATGGGCGAGAACTGCTTCAGGTACTTGGTCATCGTGGCGCTGCGGCTGCTGTTGATGTTGTTCTTGATGGTCTTGGCAGAGTTCTCTACATTGTGTCCCTTGCCGAGATTGCTGCCCCAGCTCTGGCCGGCAATGTTCTTCATCAGCTGGCACATCCCCTTGACGTTGTTCACCAGTTCGTCGACAATCTTACCGGTGCGTGTCGGCTCGAAGACGCTGCCGCCAACGATACAGTAGGTGTCGATGAACTTGCGGCGGTACTCATCGTTCTTCAGCAGGTTCAGGAACAAGTTGACGATGTCCTTGTTGTAGCTCGTACGCGGAGCCGTCGCATCGTCCTTGAACTTCTCGAAGGTGGTGAAGGGATTGTCGTCGCTGTAGTCCCAGCAGCCCTTGAAGGCATAGTCGAGGTCGAAGCTGACGAAACGGTAGCGTCCGTCGTTGCGGCTGCGGTAGGCCTTGATATTGTTGTCGGGCCAGTCGTCGTTGTAGAGGTAGAAGGTGACGGCCATGTAATTGGTGAACTCGTCAATGTCGAGCAGCGTCTTCAGTTCCTCGTAGGCAGCGGCGTTGGTGGCGTTCTTGCCTAACTCGAAGATGCGCTTGATGGCCGCATCGTCGCCATTCTTTATCGTCATGTTCTCGAGGGCGTCGAGCTCCTCGTCGTCGTAGCCCCAGTTGGCGTAGGCGAAGTCGTCGTTGTTAGGCTCGCGCAGGTTGAAGACACCACGCAGCTCGCCGTTTACATATTCTATAACGGGCACGTACGACTGCACGTCTACATCAAGGCCCGAACGCTGGATGACGGTCTCTAAGGCAGCGTCGATGAAGCGGGCGTCGTGACGCCACATATCGTTGCCGCCGTTGCGTATGAGCAGCGTCTTGTTGCGCGTATAGGGCTTCTGCGGGAAGAACGGATAGTCGAAGCGGTTCTGACCGTCGAACACCTTGCCGGCCTTCAGCTTGAACGAGCGGTAGTCCAGCGTGCGGGTATAGCCGCCCGACACCTTGATGTTCACGTCCTGATTGTAAAGCATCTTGCCGTCAGGGCTGATGTATGAGAAGTTCACGGGGCGGTCCCAATCCTGCGCATAGTTTCTTTTCTGACCGTTTGTATAGCTGGCAACCGCACCGTTAGTGCCGTCGCCGTCGCAGTCGAAGCCGATCTTCGGGTCGGTGAAGTACTTCTGGTCGCCGACGATGGAGACGATGGGCAGGGTGTACTGGTTCGAGGTCTTGATATAGCTGCGGGTGACGGGAACGCTGGGCAGGTAGCCGTCCTTGAACAGGCGCAGCGTGAGGTTTGTGGTGTTCGAGATGATGAACTGTCCGTCCTCGCTCTTCTTGCTGGCTTCTTCCACGGTGCCGCCCGAGGTGTCAAGTTCCCACGAAACATTGTCGAAGTAGAAGTTGTTCTCCTGACGGTCTTCGTTCAGGTTGAAGACGATGGACTGCATTCTTGCCGGCTTTGTCTGTCCTGACCACCGGTCATAGCTGAAGCCTGATTGCCCCTCTGTGATAACACCCTCGTATTTGATCTCCTGCCATTCGGTGGTGATGTTGTAATGGGCGTCGAGGATGTCGTTCGTGATGTAGTCGTGGGGTTTGCCGTGTGTCTGTGTGGTGATGTAGGCGTTCTTGTCGGCACGCACCATCATGCGGAAACGGTATTTCTCACCCGGTTGCCATTTGTGGTCGGGGGTATAAACGAAGAGCTGTGCGTCCCAGGGATTGGTGGGGTTCTGGACGGCATGAATCTTGATGCCGCGAGAACCGTTGACGCCCGCACCGTCGGTAATGACATAAGAGTCGCCACTGCCGCCGGCATTGCGGCTGACGAGACTCACCGCCTCCGGGCCTTCGCTATCGCCGTTGACGACAAACTCCTTCCACGGCGATGTCTGGCCTTCGGACTTCGGTGCCGTCGGCAGACTGCCGTCGGTGGTGTACATCAGTGTGGCGCCGTTGGGAATGCTCACCTTGACGTTGAGGGTATTGGTGAAGAGCTTACTGTCAACGTTGACGACAGGGGCGTCGAGACGCGTGTCAGCAAAAGTGGCCGTCGCGTTACTGGCGCCGGGCGTGACATCGGCCGTCCTGCCCCATGCCTCGCTGTCGACAGACTTACGAGCCCACGACGTGCGGCTCATGGCGGCGGGGTACTCCTGGCTGGTCACAAGGCTGCCGCTCTTGTCGCTCAGATAGACGGTGCCGCCGTCGCAGTCGAGCTTGAAGGGGGCTTGATTGCTCTTGAGGTCGTTGGAACCCATCCACACGACGAGGTAGCCCTTGGACGGAATAGTACCGATGTCGTTCGGCATCTGCCAGCGCTTCAGGTTGGCGCCGTCGTCGCTGAGATACATTCCTGAGAGATTAACAGCTTGTTCGGTAGGATTGTATAGCTCAATCCAGCTGTCGAAGTTAATGGCCGGGCTCATCACTGAGCCTGCATTCGATGCCATAACTTCATTGATGACAATGGCAATGCTTAAGATGCTTGTCCACATGGTTGATAATGTTGGTTTTTAATTGGTCATTTCTTCCGGAAGTGGCGGCCAATCACGGGCAGGCTGCTCAGCGGCAGGTCGCGCCTGACGACAAAGGCCAGGAAGAGGACGATGAGCAGCGTGTTGCCCAGCAGCTGTGCCCACACAGGCAGACTGTTGGTAACGGTGTACATCGCGGCCGTGAAGACGGCGGCGAGCCCTACATAGCAGCAGATGTCCTTCATAGGGTAGGGGATGGGGTTCTTCATCTGTCCCACGACATAGCTCAGCACCATCGCCGTGCCGTAGCCCGCAACACCGCCCCAGGCGCAAGCCCAGTAGCCGTACTTGGGGATGAGCAGGATGTTGACGGCGAAGAGCACGGCGCAGCCGGCCAGTGAGAACCATGCGCCGTAGATGGTCTTGTCGATGAGCTTGTACCAGAACGACAGGTTGAAGTAGACACCCATCATGATTTCGGCCACCATCACGACGGGCACCACGCCGAGACCCTCGCGGTAGTCCTCGCCGATGATATACTGCAGGACAGGCATCCAGCCAATGACGCAGAGGAAGGCCAGGAGCGTGAAGATGAGGAAATACTTCATGGCGGCGGCGTAGTATTCGGTCTTGTCGGCATCCTTGTTCTTGGCGAAGACGATGGGCTCGTAGGCGTAGCGGAAGGCCTGGGTGATCATCGCCATAATCATGGCTATCTTGACACAGGAGCCGTAGATGCCCAGCTGTACGTTGGCTTCGGCCGCGTCGGGATAGACGAGGGGGAAGATAATCTTGTCGGCCACCTGGTTGAGGATGCCGGCAATGCCGAGAATCAGGATGGGCCAGGAGTAGCTCAGCATCTGCCGCAGCAGCCAGCCGTCGAAGTGCCAGTGGATGCGGAACAGGTCGGGCAGGAAGAACAGCGTGATGAAGCCCGTGCAGAGCAGGTTGATGAAGAAGACGTAGAACACCGACGTCTTGCCTAACAGGACGAAGTAGACGAGGTTCAGGCCGATATTCAGGAAGATGAACAGCAACTTGAGCGACGCGAAACGGACGGCGCGCTTCTGATAGCGCAGAAAACTGAAGGGGATGGCCTGCAGGGCGTCGAGTGCCACGACGACAGCCATCATCGTCAGGTAGTCGGGATGGGCAGCATAGCCCAGGGCACTGCTGATGGGGGTGATGAAGCCGAAGATTGACAGCAGGAAAATGGCTGTCAGCGTGCCGACGGTGGCAAAGGCTGTGGTGAAGACCGTGTCGGGCTTGTATCGCTCGTCGTTGGCAAAGCGGAAGAGCGTGGTCTCCATGCCGAAGGTCAGCAGCACCATCATCAGTGCTGTGTAGGCATAGATGTTGGTGCTGATGCCGTAGTCGCCGGAAGCCTTCGGCATATAGTGTGTATAGAGCGGTACCAGCAGGTAGTTCAGGAACCGTCCGACAATGCTTGAGAGACCGTAGATGGCCGTGTCCTTGGCGAGAGATTTTAAGTTGGGCATATTGTGGTGGGACTAATGGGTCTTATGGGACTAATGGGACTTATGGGACTTATGGGACTTATGGGTCTTATGGGACTTATGGGTCTTATCCAAAGAACAAATAGCAGATAGCGATGGCTGAGATGATGCCGGCGAGGTCGGCTAACAGGCCGCAGGCCACGGCGTGGCGCGTGTAGCGGATGCCGACAGAGCCGAAGTAGACAGCGAGGATATAGAACGTCGTGTCGGTAGAGCCTTGGAAGATACACGACAGGCGGCCTACGAACGAGTCGGCGCCGAACGTCGTCATGGCGTCGACCATCATGCCACGGGCACCGCTACCCGAGAGGGGCTTCATCAGCGCCGTTGGCAGGGCGCCCACGAAGTCGCTGTTCATACCCGTCTGCTCGACGCCCCACTGGATGCCGCCGATGAGCATGTCCATAGCGCCGGAGGCACGGAACACGCCGATGCCGACGAGGATGGCCACGAGGTAGGGAATGATGCGCACGGCAGTGGTAAAGCCGTCCTTGGCACCCTCGATGAAGGCGTCGTAGACGTTGACCTTCTTACGCATACCGGCGAGGATGAAGCCGATGATGATGGTCATCAGCAGGATGTTGGCAACGGTGGTGCTCACGCGGTTCATCATCTCGCCCTCCAGCTGCGAGAAACCCCAGATGACGCCCGCTATCAGGGCGCAGGCGCCGCCGAGTGTCAGCAGCAGTGTGCGGTTGAAGAGGTTGATGCGCTGGTAGAGCGACGTGACGATGATGCCTGCCACCGTCGAGAAGAACGTGGCCAGCAGGATGGGGATGAAGACGTCGGTAGGCTGGGCGGCTCCCATCTGTGCGCGGTAGACGAGGATGCTGACGGGGATGATGGTCAGGCCGCTGGTGTTCAGCACGAGGAACATAATCATGGCGTTCGACGCCGTGTCTTTCTTCGTGTTCAGCTCCTGCATCTGCTCCATGGCCTTCAGGCCGAGGGGCGTGGCAGCATTGTCGAGGCCTAACATGTTGGCCGCGATGTTCATGAAGATACTGCCCGTGACGGGATGTCCCTTGGGAATCTCCGGGAAGAGCCGTGTGAAGACGGGGCTTAGCAGTCTTGCCAGGACGTTGACCACGCCGCCACGCTCGCCAATCTTCATGATGCCGAGCCACAAGGCCAGTACGCCCGTCAGTCCGAGCGAGATTTCAAACGCTGTCTTCGACGTGTCGAATGTCGAGTCCATCATAGCAGGAAAGACGTCGAAGTCGCCGAAGAAAATCAGTTTCACCAGTGCGATGACAAACGCAATGAGGAAAAAAGCTATCCAAATGTAATTCAATACCATATCAGCGTGCAAAGGTACGTCTTTTTTGTCTTACAGACAAATAAAAATACAAAAAAAAGGCGGCTACATCACGTAGCCACCCTTTTCTCTTATGATAAAAGTATTTGCTAATAATTACTGATTGACATAACGGTTTGTGAATTCACCGTTGTTGGTGAGGTCGAGGTCGACCAGAGCCTCTCTCCATCCGCCTTCAACAACCTCGACTGCTGATGTGATGCCGTCGCGGTGACTGATCCAGTTGCGCCAGTTGGGATAAGCGGCCTCAATGTCTACCCACTCGTCGGCCCACTTGGCTGTCAGGGGGAAGCAGATCTTCTGGGGAGCAGCACCGATTTCGGATCTCAGCATGATGGTCTCTGTGTACTGCGAAGCCAACGTCTGGACGATATAGACGGGGATGTCCTTCAGTGTGGCATACTTCGGTGTGCCTTCAGCAACGGCGTCGATCCAGAAGGTGTAAGGACCAGTAGTCCTCAGACCTGTGTTGACCATCTTGCTGCCCAACAGCTTGTGTACCTCGTTAGACTTGTCGGCCATGATCTCGCCGACGTAAGCCTCGAGCTCGCCACCGGCAGCCTGCAGGGTAATCTTAATCTTACCGCTCTGATAGATATAGGCGTCGAAGACGATGTCGTTGAAGTCGAAGTCGAAGACGCTACCTAAGTCCTCGCAGAAGATACGGCCGCTTGAAACGACGCGGTCGCCATTGCCATCGGCTTTGGTGATGCGTACAATCCAGTCGCTGTAGTAGCCGTCGGCACCGCCCTTCGTGTAGGTCTTGCCGTTGATGGTGAGATTGCCGCCCTCGGCTTCAGTGACGATATATTCGTTGGGGTTGTTGCCCGTAGCCTCATAGTCGAAGCCGACGAAATACATACCAGCTACGCTGGGGTCGATGATGTCGCCGGGAATCACCACGTATTTGTTGTGGAAGTACTCGTTAGACTGTGATGTGTGGAAGCCGAAGCTCGACGTGCTGGAGTTGATCAGCAGCTGGATCTGGTCGCTGTAGTACTTCTTGCGATCGTTGAAGTCCTTGTTGGTGTCGGGATCGAGGTCGCCGTTCCAAACGTTCACGCTCTTGGCACCACCGCTATATTCGGCACCGTTGAAGTTGTACATGTGATCGTAGACAGGCTGCTCGTTGTTCTGCCAGTCAAGCTGTGTGCCAATCTGTCCGGCTGTCAGATAGTTCATCTTGGAACTGCCGACGATGACGTCGCCGTTGCCTGCCAGATAGGTTTCCGTTGTCAGCGAACCCTCTAAGTTCGTGCCGCCTTTGTAGACCTGCTGAACGAAGAAGTTCGTGAAGGTGATGGCAGTGTTGTCAGGATTCTTGTGGGTCTGGAACCATCTTCTCACCACATCCTTCTGAGCCGTTGTCAGCGTGTCGGGCACGGTGAACTGCGGATACCTGGAGTTCTCGGCACCCTGACCGCCCCACATGTTGGCATCGGGGTCATCGCTACGGGTGACATTGCTGGCACCGAAGCCCCAGTCCTGATTGCTTGCTATCTCCCCGAAAGCCCTGACGAAGGCCTCCTGGTATTCAGCACTCTTTGAATCTTGCAGTGACGTGTAGAAATCATCGTCATGCGAACAACTTGTGAACGCAGCGCACATAGACAACGCTGTCATTCCTGTCAACAAATACTTTTTCATTTACTTGATTTTTAATGTTATAGGACAAATTAACCAATTCTGGGTGCAAAGATACAAAGTTTTTTCCAATGCGCAATGGATTTGTCCAAAAAAACAAGAAAATGATACGTAAACGATTACTCTGACGGGAATTCGTACCAGTCGGAAGCTACACTCGGGTCGCTGACGTAGTCGTTGAAGCTCTTCTCGTAGACGGTTCCGTTGTAGATGTCGCTGATATTCTTGCGCTCCTGACACCATGTGTAGGTCGTCTTGACCTGTATCTTGCTGGCAGGCTGGCCCGTATGAGCGGTGATCTCCATCCACTCTCCACGCTTCTGGACCATCACCTTGACATCGTTGGCGCTGTTGAAGATTCCGGTGAGTGTCTTCGTGACGTCGGCCTTGCCGTCGACACCGTTGCGGGCATTGGTGTTGACCATGACGTTCGTTGCCACGTTGTACATATTGTGGACTTCGTACTCTTCGTAGTTCGTTCCGGCGTCACCGGTCCAGCCAATCGTCAGCGGCAGCGTGCCACCGGCAGCCTTCAGCTTGATCTGAGCCTTGGTCTTGGTGCTGTTGATACGTACGTCGAAGACGGCATCGTTGAAGTCGAAGTCGGTACGGGTCTGAACGCTCAGGTCCTCGACGATGATGCGTACCCACTCGCCCCACTCGTCTTCCTCGGGAGGTGTCGTATTGCCCTTGAAGCCTGGTGTACAGCCTTTTACGCCGAGCTCGAAGTCGGTGTCGGCCGGTATGATCTCGGTCTCACCTTTCTCGATGACGCGTACGTTGCCATTGCCGCCGGCGTTGGCTACGATGTTCTTGAACTTATACTCTGCGATAGAGAGTGAGTAGTTGTATTCGTCTGTGGGATCGGTCTGGTGATAGCCGTTGCCAGTCGGAATATTGCTCAGGTTGTCGGCCTGCAGATAGATGTTGTTGATGAAGTAACCGCCCTGCTCCGGGTGATCTTGCTCCCAGTTCATGTGGTCGAACTGCCCGATGCTCAGCACGGCATAGCCTCCTTCGGTGGGACCAGTCCAGCTGGTGCCGTTGTTGTAGAGCGTACCAGCCTTGACCAGTGCGCCGGCTGCCAATGCGAAGTAGGTCGGGTCGGTCGTGCCGTCCTCGCTGCTGCTGACCATCAGCTGTCCGCCGACGATGAAAGCCGAACCCATGATGCCCTCGTAGTTGCGGCAGCGCATATCGCCTTCGCAGTACCACTGGCAGGCGTTGAAGATACGGGCGTTAGGCGTCTCGCTACCCAGCTGGGTATGCTTGATATGCACCAGTGAGTGGTTGTAGAAGTTGCTCTCCTTAGCGCCGCCCCGATATTCGGTGACGAGGAACTTGCCGTAGTTGAAGAACCTGCCGAAGTTGTTGTTGAAGACGGCTACGTCGATGGTGCCGCCGTTGTAGTTCTCGCGACCGGCCTCGTTGCCGTTGTTCACCTCGACCGTACCCTTGCCGGTGAGCAGACCGCCGTGAAGCACGACGAGCTGTGCCTGGTTCACCATGTTCAGTCTCTTGCCTTCAGCCACGTTGACCGTACCGCCGTCGGCAATGATGATTTTACCAAGGCTTCCGATGCGCTGGTCTTCGGTGATGTTCCATGTGCCTGTGACGACGATGGTGCGCTCGGCATGGCTGAGTGTGCCACCGTCTATTAAGCCTTCAGAGCCGGCCACGGAGATGCCGCCATCCCATGTTCCGGTGATCTTGAAGTTGAGGACATAGTTGGTGTCGGGATTGTATACGAACAGGTCGTCGAAGTGTGCCCAACCGTCGGCCTTGGCAGCGGCTACTGCCTGATTCCAGTTCCAGCCGTAGTTGGCTTCGGGGTAAAGGGTCTGGAATTCTGCATACCATGTTGTGTAAGGCTCGACGTAGGTATCCTGCTTTCTGGCGTAGGAACTGTTGTCGTAGTTGTAGGTGATGTTGGTGCTGTTAGGCTCTTGGGCCGTCTGGTTGTAGGTCGTCACCCATGCCTCGTCGTAGGGTGCCGTCATCGACGCCACGGTAGGTGTCGTCTGCGAGCGGGTGATTCTGCTGCCTGCTGCTCTCGTCTGCTGGTCGAAACCCCAGTTGTGGTTGGCGGCCGGCTGGCCGAATGTCTCTACGAACATACGGTTATACGTATCATTGACTTCGTCGGTTGGCGTCCAGTCGCCGAGATCGTGTGAACAACTGCTGAAGCCTGCGCTGATGGCGAGGGCTGCTATACCTATTATATTATTAATGTGTTTCATAATTGTTATTGTTTATTTGATGATGACTTTTTTACCGTTTACGATATAAAGACCCTTGCCGGGATTGTCGACGCGCTGACCGCGGAGGTTGTAGACCACACCGTCGGTCTCATCCTGTTTGGCAATGGTCTCGATGGCCGTGCTCTCGCCTTCGAAGAAGAAGGTGAGTTCGCGGGCGTTAGCGTTGTCGACCTGCAGATAAGCCTTGCCTGCCGGTACTTCAGCCTGTCGGCCGTAGGTGTCGGCAAACTTCACGACGCCGTCCTTCACCACCAGCACGTATTTATTGGCTGCGTTGATGGTTGTCGTGCCGCTCGTGACACCTACCAGCAGATTGTTCTCATACTGCGTGCCAGTCTCTACCATCTCGATGCTTGTGGCGGCGTTGGCGCTACCTTTCAGCAGCAGTCCTGTGCCGGCAGCAACGTTTCCTACAATCTGTTGCAGCGTGACGGCCGTAGCGTTCTTGCTGACGGCAATATAGGCTTTGACGGCCTCATTGCCTACGAACGACAATGCCGACGTTGAACAGAAGGTACTGTAGCCTGTTGCACCCACTCTGATGGTGGTGTATGTCTTGTCCTTGCCGAAGACGCCTGTGACGACGACGTTCTGAGCCGGCATCGTCAGGGGCAGGTTCTGCCAGCCGGAGAAGCTGTAGCCCTCTCTGGTCGGTTCGGCCTTCGGGGTGATGGTGGCACCATACTCCAGCGTCTCGGGCGTGCCGTAGACCTGACCGTCGACCATATAGGTCAGCGTGTAGCTATTGATGGTGAACTGGGCGGTTGCAGTGACGTCCTGTGCCGGCATCGTGGCGGGCACCCCGGTCCAGCCGGTAAAGGTGTAACCCGTCTTCGTGGCCGTTGCCGGTGGGGTGGGCGTCTGACCCTCTTGCAGGCTTTCTGTAGCGACAACTACTCCGTCGACAACATAGCTGATTGTGTAGGTGGCCACCTCGCTGAAGAGGGCGTTGACAACTAAGTCGTAGTCAGGCATTGTCTCAGGCAGATTCTCCCAGCCCGTGAAGCTATGTCCTTCCTTGGTTGGGTTTGCAGGCACATAGTCGGGACTTAGGGTCGTGCCGTATGCAATATAGTAGTAGCCCTGGTAGTCGTTGCCGTCCACTTTGTACATGATGTTATGGTAGTTCACGTTGTAGCTGCCGCTGACCGTGATGTTGTAATTTGGCATCACCATGTTTTCAGGATAGCCGCTCCAGCCGCTGAAGGTGTAGCCCTCCTGTGTGGGGTTCTCTTCTGCTGCTACCGTCTCGCCAGCCTCATACCAGACGACCTTCTGCACGTCGTCGCCAATCTTGAAGGTGACGCTATAGCCAGGGTCGATGGTGATGCTATGTAATAAGATGTAGCGGGCGGGCTGGAAGCGTACGTCGCCGTCGGCCGTCACCACGTATTTGTAGTTGTCGCCGTCCTGCGACTTCAACGTGGCGTTAGTGGCGGGATTCGGGTCGAGCGAGGCGTTGATGGTAATCACCTGTCCGGCCTTGCAGTTAAGCAGGCCGAAGGAACGGGCGCCGCTGTTGTTCGAGTAGAGTCCGTTGTTACCGCCTGTGCGCAGCAGCCAGCTCGTACCGGTCTGCAGCACGAACTTCGGGTCGAGGGTGTGACCGCCAGCAATCACCAGCTTGGCGCTCTTGACGGTGACATTGGTAAGGCTGACTTTCAGACCGTACTGAGAGAACAGTCCTGCCGTGTTTTCGCCGAACGTGAACTCGATGATGCCGTCCTCTCCCACTGTGGTGTTGCTGTTGCTGACCCAGCCCCCAAGACCGGCGGGCGATGCATACTCCGGGTCGGTGGGCCATTGGTTGTTCAGCACGGCGCCAAGCGTCCAGTAGTACTGGTTGAAGTCGGAACACTCCAACACCAGCTTGGTAGAGGCGTTAGTGCCGTCGAACTTGTCGGGGTCGATGGTGAATTCCGAACTTGTTGGCGTTGTCAGCAGCGGAATCTCGACGGCTTCGCTGCCACCCCATGATACGGTACCCATCGTGACACCGCCGATGGTCGCTACACTCTCAGAGATGGTGACGGCGGTCTTGTCGGTGCTGACCTTCCCGTCGAACGTGATGCTCCAGTCGCTGGCTTGAACCTGTGTGGCGCCTGCAATCCATGCGGCGGCCATCAAAAATATCTTGGATAGATGCTTCATCTTCATATCTTGTTTCCTCCCTCAATTATTCGTTAAACAGGTTCTGACCCTCGCGCGAAAGGACCTCTTCGCCCTGGTAGCCGCCGGTTGTCGACTGTGTTCCCGTGTTGCGATAGGTGGTTGTTGGCCCTTCCGTACCAGTACGGGTGGTCTCTGCCTCCGTCGAACGGGGGCTGTAGTTGTCCTTCGGGTGCTTGTAGAGCTTGCTGTCGTCGATGGTGCCCTCCCAGAACTTGCTCGAAGTGCCTACGTAGCTTCTGAAGTTGGTGTAGGCATCCGCGATATTCACGCGCTCTTTACACCACTTCGTGCCGACGGGAACAAGAATCTTGTGAGGTGCCCAACCCTGGGCGGCTGTCAGCTCCAGCGTCTCGCCGTTGCCGTAGAGCACGCGGATGGGGATGGAGACGATGCTTGAGTAGTTGAAGTCGGTGCCTAACACCATCGGATCGCTCGTTGCCGATACGTTACCGTAGGCATTGTCGCCCGTGCCGGCAGTGTTGATGATGGTCGAGGTGGGGTTGCCGCCCAGCTTGTTGTGAACCTCAACGCCGGCTAACGACAGCTGTAGCGTTCCGCCGGCTGCCAACAGGACAATCTCGGTCTTGTAGGTCGGTTCGCCCTCGGTCGTGGTGTTGGTGACCTCAACACCGTCCTCGGTGACGACGAGGTGGGTGATGGGTGTTATCTTGTAGACGTAGGCATCGAAGACGACGTCGTTGAAGTCGAGGTCGTTGCTGCTGATCTGGCCGAGGTCCTCACAGAACACGCGACCCTGCTCGATGAGCTCTTTCCGTTCTGCAAATTCTCTTGTCGTAACGATGGTAATCCGGCCTTCGCCCGTCTCGCTCTGGTCGACGGGGATGGTTGTCTCGTCAAGACCGGCAATCCGCTTGGCCTCTGTCAGCGTGACAATCCAGTCAGAGTAGTAGTTGTCGTAGGAGTGTGCCGGCTTGACCCACGTCTGGAGGGCTGCTCCGGAGACGGGCAGGTAGCCGTCGTTGATCAGCTGGTTGACTTTCACCATGTTGACCAGCACCTTGCCGTCGATGTCCTTTCTCAGTTCCGAACCGTCGAGCGTGACGGCCTGGCCTGAGTAGAAGTTCATGTTTGATTCGAGAATCTTCAGCGGCTGGCCGTCTTTTCCTAACATGTCGTCCGACATGCCGTTAGGCATCGAGCGGTTGTAGTTGTCGTCGATGTTGAAGTAGACGATGTTGCTGTCGCTATAGTACAGTCCGTCATAGCCCATGTTCATGCCCGACGTCAGCTTCTGCGTCTCGCCGCTGTAGATCTGGTCGCCCTCCTTGATGGCCAGGTCGTAGCCTAAGAACGAGCGGTTCCACTTGTCGACGACGTTCTCGCCGAAACGGCCGATGGCTGTCAGACTGTCTCTGTGAGCAGTAGCCCATGCGTCGATGACCGATGCTGCCACCAAGGCTGCGCGGTCGTTATGCTGACCGGTGGGGGTGTTCTCCTCGTTGCTGCTGCCCGTCTCGTGGTAGCCGAAGCAGGAGGTGTCGTCGATGTCGACCATCAGCATGATCTTGTCGGGATGATAGCTGGTAATCCCGGCCAGGATGTCGCTGCCGTTGTCCAACACGTTGCCGTAGATGCTGCAGTCGCCGTTGTTGAAGTTGTTGATGTGAACGGCACTCTGGCCGACGGTCATCAGGTTCATGTTGTTGCTGTTGTACGTGCTGCCGTCGGCGGCGACAACCGTCTCTGTCGACTTGTTGTTTGCCGTCACGTTCGTACCGCCTTTATAAACCTGCTGTACAAAGAAGTTCCGCCAGTGCGGATCCTGATAGGTCAGGTAAGGATTGGCCTGGAAGTAGGCCATGACGCGCAACTTCTGACCGACGGTCAGCGTGTCGGGCACAAGCCAACCGCCAAATCCTGTTGAGTTTTTAATGTCAGCCCATTCGTTGCCGTTAGCGTTCTCGGCACGGGTGACGTCAAGGTTAGTAAAACCCCAAGTCTGATTGGGGTCAATAGATCCATAGGCATCCACGAAGACCTCCTGATATGCCTGTTTCTTGCTTTCGACAATCGACGTGTAGTCATAATCGTCGTGTGTGCATCCTGCCAAATATCCACCAAGGACGAGTGCAGTAGCCCCTGTCAAAAAAAGATTCTTCATGCGTTACGTAACTTAGATATTCGAATTTACGGTGCAAAATTAATTAAAATTTCCGTAAGTTGTATATGTTTTGCGTTAAAAATCGAAAAACGACATAAATAATTGTATTTATGTACGGAATTTTTTGTACTTTTGGGCCGAAAAAGAAAATTTTGCATCTATGAAACGTTTAGAAATGATAGTCTGTCGATGTGTCCTTTTGTTGTGCTCCGTAGCGCTGGTGTCGTGCAATAAGGATATGTTTGATGAGGAAGAGTATATAAAGCTGGTCGAGGTAGCACAGCCGGTGTCGGGCATCGATGCGTCGCACGACTGGGATCTCACCGCCTCTTATAACATGACCGTGACGATAGGTTCTGCTTATCGGGATATGAGCCGTCTGCAGATACTCAGCGAGAATCCAGCGTCGGGCCGCAGCGCCACGCTGTTGGGCGATTATCTGCTGTCGGGCAACGAACGTGAGGCCGTGACCTTCACCGCTCCTCGTACGATGACCAAGTTCTACGCCGCCCTGGTCGACAGCGAAGGACGGTATACCGTCGCACCCTTCACGTCCTACGACCGTTCGGTGGATTTCTCTGATCCGCTGGTTACCAACGCCTCGGCCATCAGCACCATGACCACGCAGGCCTATACCTACTGTTTCGAGGACGAGATGCCGCAGCCCGGCGATTACGACTATAACGACGTCGTGTTGCGTATCTCGCAGGAGCGTACCGCGAAGAACCAGATAACCCTCAACGTCACACTGGCCGCCGTCGGCTCTCTGTCGCAGGTGGCTGCTGCCATCCGTCTTGTCGGTTACACCTACGACCAGATAGAGAGTATCACAACCGTCGACGGTGTGACCTTCGACGAGGGTTACAAGAAGTCGTCCTTGCCGTTTATTGACAGCAATGAGCTGCTGGTGGCCGGAAGCGACAATGCTGCCGTCATCAATGTCTTCGAGGACGCTCACTGGGCCACGGGTGCCGTCGCCTATGCCACCGAGGGTTATATCCCGCGTTATAAGTATAACGTCACCAAGTACACGACTGAAGAGAGCGATATGGTCAGTCCGAATACCATCTCTTTTGTCATCACGTTCAAGTCCTCGGTGCAGAATCTTAACAGCTTCACTTTGAACTCGTTAGACCCGTTCGTTATCTTAGAGTACAACGGCATCTTCATGGAGAACCACGCCGTCTACAAGCACAGGACGGTTTCTGTGCTCCATGAATATACGCAACCTTCAGGCGCCGTCATCCTCCCCTGGTCGCTGATTGTCCCGTCGGGTGCTTTCCGTTATCCCTTGGACGGCGTACATATCGGTTATTCCAAGGACGGTGCCCTCTTCGGTGCCTATATGACGCTCGGCCATGCGTTCGGCCAGTGGGCAAGCAACAAGGACACAGCCAACGACTGGTACGGATACCCGACCACCAATATGGTGTACTGATGAATAGTCTTTAAACAAACAACCGAACAGATTGACGTCAAATGACCGAACAAATTTCCAACAAATAACCGAGCAACCTTTCATCAAACAACCGAATGAAATCGCAATAAACAACCGAAAAATGATTAAATAATTTGGCGGAATCAAATAAAAGATGTACCTTTGCACCGTAAATTCTAAGGATATGACAGAATACAAACAACGAACAGCAGATAGGATTCTTGAACGTAAAGTTCTTGGGAAGGGTGCTGTCTTGATAGAAGGCCCCAAATGGTGCGGCAAAACAACAACCGCTAAGCAATTAGCAAAAAGTGTGCTTGACTTAGGGGATGCTTCTGTGTTAAAGCAAAGCTCTCAAATGATAGAGATAAGTCCTAAATCGCTATTGGAAGGTGCAACCCCTCGCTTGATTGATGAGTGGCAGGCCTTGCCACCCATTTGGGATTCCATTCGAAGTGAGGTAGATAAACGTGGTGAACCATCACAGTTTATTCTTACAGGTTCGTCAGTGCTTCCTGATGCAGACGAAACCATCCATAGTGGAACAGGACGGTATGCCCATGTGATGATGCGTCCAATGAGTCTGTATGAATCGGGAGAATCAACGGGCTCTGTCAGCCTAAAAGACTTGTTTGATGGGAAAACACCAGATGTGCAGGAAAATTCATTGGAGATAGAAGATATCGCTTATCTGACCTGCCGTGGTGGGTGGCCTTGGGCAACGCTGATATCAAAGAAAGTCGCACTCGACCAGGCATTTGACTATGTGGATTCCGTCGTCAAGAGAGACATACAACGTGTTGATAAAGTAAAAAGAAGTCCAGAACGTACAAGGTTACTTCTTCGTTCGTATGCCAGAAATATATCTCAGCAGGTGTCGTACTCCACCATACGAAAGGATATGCTTTCCAATGATGCAAGTACGTTGGATGAGGATACCGTTGCTGACTACATCAAGGCCTTGAAGAAACTCTTTGTCATTGAGGATCTTGTTGCATGGAATCCAAACATACGCAGTAAGGCTGCAATCAGGACGAGTGACACGCGCCATTTCGTTGACCCCAGCATCGGTACAGCCGCATTAGGGCTTGGCCCACAAGACCTTATTAACGATTTGCAGTCGTTTGGTCTGTTCTTTGAGGACTTGGTAGTCCGCGATCTCCGCGTGTATGCAGAAGCATTGGATGGCGAACTCTACCATTATAGGGATAGTAGCGGAGTTGAGTGTGACACAGTTCTTCATCGTCGTAACGGCAGTTATGCACTCCTTGAAGTGAAAATAGGTGGTGAAGAAAATATTAACGAAGGCGCGGCCAGCATGATAGAACTTGCCAAAAATATTGACACAGACAAGATGCCTGTTCCTTCATTCATGGCGGTTATTATTGGCGTTGGCAAATATGCATACAGAAGAAAGGACGGAGTATATGTTCTTCCAATAGGTTGCCTAAAGGACTAATTATAGCAGAAACCATATAAAAGTGTTAAAATTCATGTTTTTTATGTTGATCAAGGGGTCGGTTCTACTTCTATGTTGCAAACCAAATAATTGGTTCATCTTTTAGCATTGTTTAATCGTTTTATTATCGTTTTTACTTTATTTTACACATATACAGCCAAGAAATCCCCATCC